>OMKS01001070.1_pt1 | contig 25112 bp, 25 predicted proteins | sample 1674721 | NCBI WGS metagenome assembly OMKS01 (sample SAMN06264996, study PRJEB25208) | sediment metagenome | isolation source: hot spring sediment | place: USA: California | collected 2014-09-02
TGTGCTTAACCTCCTTCAGGCAAATTGGAAATAATGCATTCGGGTTTTTCAATGCCGCTTCAGAAAAACCCAATGCCTGTTGCGTATTCTGCAATCAGCATATCGTAAAATCGCACTCTCGAACGACGGAGCGCGTTTGAATTGCCTTTGGAGTTCGTTGTTAACGTTGGAATTGCGTTGGTGTCTGCATAGTGTGGACCAGGTCTTGCTTCAGATGCCACAGTTTCTCTGTCAGCGAGACATGGTAGATGTGGGGATTGATCAACCGGCACACGCCGGGATCAAGCCGTTCCAAATCCGCCTGGCGTTGTGCCCGCATTGCTTCAATCGTGGGCAAATCGTAGACCAGCGCGCCGTCCTGGATGATGTCCACCAAAAGAGGCTCGAAGTGCCCAATCTCCTTGCGCTCCAGAACACATTGGGTCTGTTCTTCCGTTGGATGGCGCAACACGAGACGGTCCATTTGCCTGGGGTCTTCATCATCGAGGGCGAGCAGGTCGGCGGTGGCTTTGCCGCGCGCATCGTACACGCGCCAGACGCGTTTGTGTCCCGGGGTGATCGTTTTGGCCGGTGTCTCGGAGAGTTTGATCGCCGGTACCCACTGACCCTCGTCTTGTATGGCCACCAGTTTGTAGACGCCGTCCAGGGCGGCATCACCCTCTGAGGTAATCAGCCGCGTTCCCACGCCGTAGACCAGCCGCTCGATCAGGTGATCGGCATCGACGTCGTACCGCGGCGCTTCTTCCTCGATCTGGGCCAGAATCTGCATGATGACCAACTCATCCAACTGGTTCGAGAGGACGATAGACACGTCAGGAAAGCCGGCATCGTCCAGCATCTTGGCGGCCTGGACGCTCAGGTGGGCCAGATCGCCCGAATCGAGCCGGATTCCTATTGGCGCGTGGCCTTGACGTCGTAATGCCTCGAAGACTTTGATGGCGTTGGGGATCCCGCTCTCCAGTGTATCGATGGTGTCCACCAACAACAGGCAGTCGTCAGGGTAAACGTCGGCATAGGCACGGAAGGCCTCTAACTCGCCTTCTCCCAACGCCATAAAGGCTTGTACCATGCTGTGAGCATGGGTTCCTTTGGGCGGATACCCCAGGACGTGGGAAATGCCCACATTGGAGGTGAAATCAGCCCCGCCGATGAGGGCCGCGCGCGCCCCGGCGTTGGCCCCGCGCTCTTGGGCGCGGCGCAGGCCGAACTCCAGCAGTAATTGCCCGCGCCCGGCCTGGTGGATACGCGCGGCTTTGGTGGCGATGAGGATCGGGTAGTTGAGGTGATTGAGCAACGACGTCTCGAGAATCTGCGCCATTGCCAGGGGACCCTGGACGACGGTCAGGGGGACGTTGGGGTGGACCACCCGGCCTTCCGGGATGGCACGCAGGTGGATGCCCTCGAACGTGCCATGTGCTTTCAACCAATCCAGAAAGTCGTCGGCGAAGATCCGCTCCCCCGTGCGGCCGGTCTGGCCACGCAGGTAGGCGATATCTTCCTCACGAAAGCGGGTGTCGAGCATCCAATCCAGCAGCCATTCCAGGCCGGCGTTGATACAATATCCGGCCTGGTGTGCCCCGTAATCGGGGGAACTGCGGAAGAAATGATCGAATTGAGCCTGCGCCTCATGCAGCCCCATCCGGTAATACAAATGGGCCATGGTGAGTTGGTATTCGTCGGTAAACAGCATACCCTCTGCCGTCTGCCGGGGGTTCGATTTCACAGGTTTCATGATCTGAAGATATGAGAGGCCTTTTTCACGAACTCTGAGCAGCGGAGGCGAAGCGCTCAGCTCTCCGTCTCTGGTTCGTAATCGCGCAGTCCTTCAATCACGCTGGAGCCGACCGCCAGGTGAATCTCATTTGACATAACGATGGACACCCAGGAGGTAGGGATAAGCTTTCTCTCTTTCAACAGCAATCCCTTGGAAATTACCAGATGGGTAACACGATTCTCCTGGGGATCGGTAAGCATCACCTCCACATCCCCCACATGCTCGTCATCTGCACTAATGACCTTCGCGCCCTCTTTCAGAGCGACCGTGCCGTCGGGGATATTGCGTTCGGTCTCCACCACGTAGGGGGGCATAGGATAGAAGAGGCCCGGAAATCCTAGATAGCCGCCGCTACGCCACCACAGCGCCCCAGCAGGCGGATACCAATACAATGGGCGAGCTTGCCCTTGCTCCGTCGCCGCTTTCTCTTCCTCTTCACTCAACAGGATATAGTGTGTTTCCTCGAAATCTGGCAGAGCCTCAAGATCTCCCGCGTTTTCTCGCAGAGTCACCCGATCCTCGATTGCAGGCCCGATCAGACTGACGGGCACAACCTTGTCCACGGTAAACAGAAAGCCTTTCTGTACCACTACGTGGGTGACCTCATGCGTTTTCGGGTCCATAACAACGCGATTGATCTCACCTATCTTGTCGCCCTCTGCCGTGTATACGTTTGCTCCTTGTTCATACCGCATATCAATCCTCCTTTAAGTCTTTTTTTCTTCAACTAATCGTCAACAAGCGTCTGACCACGCGTTGGACTACCGGAGCCAGGCCAGGAGACGCGTTGGCTAACTTGTCCATAACGCGCCGGTAGACCTTGGAACTCAGGCGCTTGATGGCGTCCAGGTGCCCAACGATAGATTGTTCGTATTCCTCTTTCCCTACTGATTTTCCTCTCCCTCTAATCCGTCGTTTGGTGAAAATTGCGGCGCGTTTCGCTTCGCCAGGTCTCCATAATTTCGAGCACTTCTCGATCCGAAACGTCGTACCAGTTCCGATAGACCTGGGCCACAGCGCGGAAGAAGGGCGGCTTCTCCAAAACGACAATCTCATCCACTAAAGACCCGATCTCGCGGGCAACACTTTCACCCGTGACCGGCACGGCGACAACGATGCGCTTTGCATCCTGGTTCTTGCATAACTTGATGGCGGCCCGCATCGTGGAGCCCATAGCAATGCCGTCATCCACCAAAATGACCGTTCTGCCCTTTAGGTCCGGCAGCGGTTTACCTTTCCGCAACACCTGAATCCGGCGTTCGATCTCTTCCTGCTGGAACTCGATGGTGCGTTCGAGGGTATCCTGCGGCACACCATAGGTAGCTCGCTCGATAATGATCGTGCTACCATCCTCGGCAATTGCCCCGAACCCGGCTTCCGCATTGTAAGGAAAGGGCAGTTTGCGCACGATGACGAGGGAAAAATCGGCGTCGAGGGTTCTGGCCACCTCCATTCCCGCCTCGACGCCCCCTCTGGGAATGGCCAGAACGAGGACATCTTTCCCTAGATATTTGACCAAAGCTCTGCCAAGCCGTTGGCCGGCATCCTTCCGGTCGTCAAACATACCGTTCATCGTGCGGGGTGATCCCGGCATTTTCAGGTATCCAGGCCCGCTTCCTTGGCCAATTTGGCTACCTCACGGATCATCTGGCTGGTAAAGCCCCATTCATTGTCGTACCAGCTCATCACCTTGACCAAATCACCACCTACCACCCGCGTCATCTCCAAGTCCACTAAAGAAGCGTGAGAGTCTCCGATGATGTCCGACGAGACGATGGGGTCTTCCGTAACCCCCAGGATGCCCGCGTACTTATCGCTCGCAGCCTCTTCGCGGAAGATCGCGTTGACTTCCTCGACGGTCGTTTCCCGCTCGGTGAGGAAGATGACGTCCGAGATAGAGCCGACGATGACCGGACCACGGACGGCCACACCGTCAAACTTGCCCTTGTACTTCGGCAAGACTTTGGTGGTGGCGATGGCGGAGCCGGTCGAGGTGGGGACGAAGTTGGCTGCCCCTGCGCGGCCACGGCGCATCTTTTTGTTTGGCCCGTCTACGATGGCCTGCGACGACGTATAGGCGTGAATCGTCGTCAGGATGGCCTTCTGGATGCCGATCCGCCGGCCCATCACCTCGACGAGCGGGGTGATACAATTGGTCGTGCAACTGGCGCACGAGATCATCTTGACCGAGTTGTAATCGGGCGCGTTGACGCCGTGAACGATGGTGGGAACGTCGTCGCTCTTGCTGGGTGCCGAAAGCACCACATACTTGGCGCCGGCTGTGAGGTGTTTCTCCATGTCCTCGCGCTTGGTGAAAAATCCGGTGCACTCCAGAACGATATCCACTCTCGTCGCGAGCCACGGAAGGTCAACAGGGTCCTTGCTGCTGTAAATCTGGTATTCCTGCCCGTCGACGACGAGCTTGTTGCCCTCAGCGCGTACAGAGCGCTCGTACTTGCCATACGCCGAGTCATATTTGAGCAAATAGGCCAGATTCTCAACCGGAATCAAATCATTGATGGCCACAACTTCCAGTCCTGGTGTATCCAGGATGATCTTGAAGGCCGCCCGGCCTATCCTACCAAATCCATTGATCGCTATCCTTGCCATTGCTAACTCCTTTCGTTATCGAATTTCTTACACCTTACTGTCCAAAGCGCCTCAAGTTTCGAGCCGGGCGGCGGCGGCGTCAATAGCACCCTGGAGTTCGCCGAATGCCTGTTCCACACCCGCTTTTACCTCTTGCCAGGCTTCTTCACCCTTTTTTGCAAGCTCGTCGAGCCGGGCGCGTATTGTCGCTCGTTGCTCGTTCAGTTTTTCGATCTGCTCCTCATACTTGATTTCTACATCGGCTTTGGCCGCTTTAGCCTTGGCCTTCAGAGCATCAATCCGCGCGTCCAACAATTCCAGCCGCGCTTCAGCCTTTTCACGATATGCATCTCTCTCTGACATAGGTTTCTCCTTTTTTGTTAACACGGTCTTTATCATCTTCTTCATCATATCAAAAAGCAGCAGCCTCTTCCTACGAGATGGGTTTGATTGTTGGCAGACTGGGTTTGAAAAGTTGGAATTGCGTTGGATCCTTTCCCCCGCCTACCGACACCCTTGCCGGCAATGTTTTCTCAGGGATTGTGTTCCCGTGCATAGCGTCCCATTAACTCGGACTGCCCTAGCATGTGTCCCCGCATCGCTTTCAGCAAGGCTTCCCGGCTGGCGCCGGGTTCCAAATCCAGTTCGTCATCAAGCGCGTACATGCGGAAAAAATAGCGATGTGGCTTGCCGGGGGGCGGGCAAGGGCCGCCATACTTCGCTTCGCCGAAGTCGTTTTAAGCAAAGGTCTGGGTTCCCTCCGGTGCGCCACTCCAAGAGAGCGGTGGCGACATATCCGCATCACTGCAGGTGTAGGTTACGGGAATGGTTTCCCCTTGTTCAAAAGCTGAGCTTGTTAATTCGAAAGTTTCCATCGTTTATTCTCCTATCGGTCACGATCACTCTTTGATTGATCTGCCAATCTATTCCACAACACGCAAGACGATTTTTCCCTTGACGCCACCTTTTTCCAGACGGCGATGCGCCTGGGCTACCTCGGTGAATGGCATCACGGAGTCGATGAAGGGCTTGAGCGTGCCTCGTTCAATGAGCACCCGCAGTGCGTCCAGCTTGTAGCGCGCGCGTTGCATAAAAGTGGGATATACGCTGATGTTGTCGCTAAACGCATCTCGAAAGCCGGTATCCGTGCTGACGATGCCAACCAGACGTCCGAAGGGTTTGGTTACCGGGATGCTTCGCGTCAGGATATCTCCGCCAACGGTATCGAAGACGACGTCAACGCCGAAACCGTCCGTCTTGGCTTTAACGATGTCCACGAAGTTGTCCGTCTTGTAATCAATCGCGTGATCGGCGCCCAGGTTCATGGCTGCATCGATCATGTAGTCACTGCACACGGTGATGACATAGGCGCCCGCTGCTTTGGCAAGCTGGATGGCCAGAGTGCCAACACCTCCTGCTCCATGAATCAGCACGCTTTCGCCTACTTTTACGCGAGCTTTCTCGACCAGGCCATCCCATGCCGTCATCCCGGCAAGTGGGATACTGGCAGCCTGTTCATGAGAGAGGTTGACCGGTTTGGGTGCGACGATGGCGGCGCGCGCGGCGTGATACTCGGCATAACTGCCCGGCCGCTTGCCGAGAATTTCGGGGCTGTAATAGACCTCTTCTCCAACAGCAACTGTGTAAACAGCCACGCCTACGGCTTCGACAACGCCGGAAACGTCATAGCCGAGGATCGCAGGAGGTACAATGTCTGCCGACGCCCCATACTGACGAAGCTTGTAGTCCACCGGATTTACAGAGGTTGCATGGACTTTGACCAAGACCTCGTCGCCCTCGATCTGTGGTTGTCCAACTTCACCGGCGGCAAAAACCTCCGGCCCACCGAACGCTTGAATTAACATTGCTTTCATGATCAAATTCTCCTTTTTGGGGTACCTGCGCGACAGCGGTCGCGCATCTACTATTACTTTCTCTTGCGATATACCGTTAAGCCAGTTTCTGTAGGAACCATTCACGTGCCAACCGCGCCACCTCTTCCAGGGTGCACGGCTCCTCAAAAAGATGTCCCGCCCCAGAAACGATTTTCAACTGCGTCAGGGCCTGGCGATTCAGACCGATTGGCCCTGCCGGTTGGGGCAATAATAGGCGTAGCGCCCGGAAACTTTGACCCGCTCGACCGGTGTGCCACACAGGGGGCAATGGCCGTCGGGGTGGCGATGCGGAATGATGTAATCGTCGGGGAACTGCTCCGGTTCGGCCCGGCAGTCGATGGCCGTGTGCAACACCTCCTGCATTTTCTCGTACACGCGCTGCACGGCTTCCTCACCAAGCCGGTCGATCTTGGTCCGGGGATGGATACCCGACTGAAAGAGAATCTCATCGGAATAGACGTTGCCGATCCCGGCGAGGGTCTTTTGATCCATCAGGAACGATTTCGCCATCATCCGCCGGCCGGACGCCAGATTTTTGATTGTTTCGCGATCCAGGTCGTTCAGGGCGTCCGGCCCCAGATGCTCCTGTTCGATGAAGTCGTCCACGCTCTCGATCAGGTCCAGCTCGCCCAGCTTGCACTGCGAGACGTAGGCCAGGTGATAGCCATTGGCGAAGCTGATCAACAGGCGGTCGTACTCGGGATCGTCTTCGCGATGTTTGAAATAGCTCAAGCTGCCCGTCATCCCAAAGTGCAGGAACAACCATTTACCACCGTCCAAAGCAGCGAAGAGGTTCTTGCCGTGACGGCGCGTCGAGGTGAAGCGCCGCCCCTCCAATCCCTGCCGGAGGCGCGCGGCGGAAATCCCTTCAAGCAGTTGACTGCTACGCACGTCCACCTCTTTGATTTCCTGGTGGAGCGCGGTAGCATCCAGGTATTGTTTGAAAACCTCAACGTCGGGCAATTCAGGCATGGACTTCTCTTACCATTTCCGCGGCGGTGTGCGCAGCCGTTTCTTCTCACTGCGGTGGCGCTTCTCTTTCAGCCGACGCTCTCTCGCGGCGCGCGGCGGCCGGGTTTTGTGGCGCAACTTGGGCTTTTGCGCTGCCTCACGGATCAAGCTTACCAGCCTCGCGCGCGCCTCGCGCCTGTTCCGGTGCTGGGAACGATGGCGTTGCGCGTTGATGACGAGCACGCCCTCATCGGTCATCTGGCTGCCGGCCAGCTCAAACAGACGCTGGCGCACGTTGTCGGGGAGCGCGGCGGAGTTGGCGGCGTCGAAGCGCAAGTGCACCGCCGTGGTGGTTTTGTTCACGTGCTGGCCGCCCGGCCCGGAAGCGTGGAAGAAGTGCTCATCCAGCTTATTCTCGTCGATGGCAATCTTTTGCGTAATCCGAATTGAAGCCACTGTGACCAGACCTTTCGCAGCCTGCTTTTACCGCGATTGCCAGGTCGAATAGGGACTGGCGACCAGATACGTGTCGAGGTACTGCGGATCGCCGGTGACTTCTTGGCCGATCCACGCCGGTTTCTCGAAGTCTTGTGCGTCGCCGTCCGGCGCGACTTTCGCCAGGCGTAAGCCGGAGTTCTCCCCCTGGAATTCTTCGATCTGCCACGTGACCCCGCCGTGTTCCACCTCGTAGAGCCGCTTCACGATCAGGGGATTTTCGCACATTTCCTCCAACATCGTTGAAGCCTCCTCAACGGGAATGGCATACGCAAACGTTATCCAGGGGGTATCGTCCTGAATTCCCTTCACCGTCAGGGTAGCTTGATCCCCGGCAACGCGCACCGCAACAAGGCGTCTCTCGGCCAGAGCCAAATACCCTTTCCGGCAAACAGTCCCTTCTTTCTGACGCCAGGCAGGATCTTCTTCCACCAAAAATTTACGTTCCAATATTCCGGTCATCGATACTTCCTTTCGACTTCAATCCACATAGTTGGCCACGTGCTTTCCATGATGGCGGCGGAACGTCTGCGCCGCACCGGCGGCGCGTTCGTCGTCCACACGGACCCAGAACAGCACGCCTCCCTGGCTGACGCCATCCGCAAAAGCGCGTGCTACGTTTGGCGGCACAAAGTCCTGCTCTTGATTGGCGATGGGTTTTCTTGTTCTACTATAACAAAAAACCCCCGCCGCTGAATGACGGGGGCCGTTGGAAGTCCCGATGTATCTGGTTGCCAACGTTTGAATTGCGTTGGCACGTTCCTCATTCCCAGGCGATCTGGAGATGCTCGAACAGTCCGGCGGGCAGGTGGTCAGGATGGGCATCATGCAGCAGTCGCCCGTCAATGATAACCTGATGGAGTGGCTTCTCCACACCGTGGGCGGCGATCTCAAGATGGCGATAGCCGGCGCTGTAGCCCCCCTCAACCTGGCGCTCCAGTTCGAGGCGCGTGGGTGGAAGTCCGCTGGAATGCAGCGTAAAGCGGGTCAGGCGATAGTTGCCCTCGCGGAAGGCCCACGTGTGGCCGTCGTCCTCGTACAGCTGCGATTCTACGGCGTGTTGACCGTCGCCGGGATAGACCCGCAGCCGCAGCGTATCGACCGTCCGCTCTCCCGTGTACTGCATCACCGGCCCCAGTGGGACGACGGAACCGCCCCGCACGAAGAGCGGCAAGCGTTCCAGGGGCGCGTCTACCTCGACGCGCACCGGGCCGTGGTACTGCCGGTCATCCCAGAAATCGTACCACACCCCGGCGGGGAAGTAGACGCTGCGCGAGGTGGCGCCTTCCTCGTACACCGGCGCGACCAGGAGAGCATCGCCGCACATAAACTGGTCGTCCAAGGTGTGCGTTTCGACATCATCCTGGAACGCCAGCACAAGCGGGCGCACCACCGGCGTGCCGGTCTGCGCGCACTGCCAGAAGGCGGTGTAGAGATAGGGCAGCAGCCGGTAGCGAAGTTCGATGTAGCGGCGGTTGATGCTCAGGTATGGCTCGCCCCAACTCCACGGTTCCTGGTCGGGGCCATGGGCAAAGGTGTGGGCGCGGCACAGCGGGAGGAAGACGCCCATCTGTAGCCAGCGGGTGAAGAGCTCGCCCGTGGCGAAGCCGGCGTAGCCGCCGATGTCGGGGCCGGTGTGCGCCAGGCCACTCAATCCCAGGTTCATCAGCATCGGCATAGAAAGCCATAGATGTTCCCACGTCGCCAGGTTGTCACCCGTCCAGCTCAGCGCGTGCCGCTGCACGCCGGCCCACCCGGCGCGGGTGATGGAGACCGGGCGCGCCTCCGGGCGCGCCTTCTGCAGGCCCTCCGCCGTCGCCCGGGCCATTTGCATGCCGTACACGTTGTGCGCTTCGGCGTGATTTCCGTCGCGCCCCTCCAGGTCGTGGCGGATGAAGACGGGCATGGTCGTATCGCGTGGGCCAAAGATGGCCGGCTCGTTCATGTCGTTCCAGATTCCGTCCACGCCCACGCCGGTCAGCGATGTGCACAGGTCCGCCCACCAGGCGCGCACGCGCGGGTTGGTGAAGTCGGGGAAGTAGCAATTGCCCGGCCAGACCGGCCCGGTGAAGAGCGTCTTCCCGTCGGGGTAGGTGCAGAAAACGTCCTCCGCCAATCCCTGCTTGCACACCCAATAGTCAGGGTCGGCTCGAATGCCAGGGTCAAGGATCACGATGAACTTGAAGCCCTGCCCGTGCAGATCGGCGATCTTCCGGGCAGGATCGGGGAAGCGCCGGGGATCCCAGGTGAAACATCGATAGCCGTCCATGTAATGGATGTCCAGGTAGATGGCGTCGCATGGCACGTGGTAGACTTCACGAAAATCGTTTGCCAGCTTGCGGACGCGCGCCTCGGGCTGGTACGACCAGCGGCTCTGGTGATACCCTAGCATCCAGAGTGGCGGTAGCTGCGTGCGTCCGGTCAGCGCCGTGTATCGCTCGACCACGGTCGTCAGCGCCGGTCCGTAGATGAAGTAATATCGTAACTCGCCGTCCTCGGCGCCAAACGAGAGTACGCTGGGTGCGGCAGCGCCCAGGTCGAACCGCCCACGGAAGGTGTTGTCGAGAAAAATGCCGTAGCCCTGCCGCCCCTGGCTATGTAGTCCAAGCAGCACCGGGATACACAGATGAACGGGGTCCTGGCCTGGTTGATAGGTGAAGGGATCGGTATTCCACATCTTGTACGTGTGCCCGCGCAAGTCGAGCGTAGAGGTGCGCTCCCCCAAACCGTAGAAATACTCGTCCGGCCGAATCTGCTTGCGGCACCTGACCGCGCCGGATGGCTGCCAACCCACACCGGTCTCATCCTGGCTGACCACGTTTCCCGCCAGGTCGAGGAAGGCGATCCTGCCCGTGGCTGCGTCGATCCGGCAGATGAGGCGCGCGGTGCGGATCTCGATGCCGGCATGCGCCTCCGCGACGCAGAACTCACAGGCAGGCCACGCCTCATCGGGCCGGGCCACGGCGTATGAAAAAGGAATAGCCGCGCTTTGACCGGTGGGACTGTCTTCCGGCAGGAAGCGCACGCGGATCAAATCCGGCGCGAGCACGGTCAGGTGGTATGTGCCATTGGCGCAGGTGACAATCACGCTCCGGCCCTGGCGGGTATAATCCGTCACACGACCGGGGGATAGATAGCGCCGCCGCTCCCGGCGGTTGGGTCGCCTTCTCCGGCCAAACTTGGCGTGATACCAGAGCCGGCGGAAAAAATAGGTAAAACTATCCCACAGCGTTTTCAATCCCAGATTACGGGTGCCTTTTATTATGACGCGAATTTTCTCGATCAATTTCCTCTTGTCCACGACAGCCTCTCTCCAAACGAACTACTCGGTCTCCGTACCGGACGGTTCCGCCAAGCGGAACGTTTTGAGTCGCCGCAACACCAAAAAGCCGGTGAGGATCGGAAGCCAGGCGCTTAGCCCATGAAAGGCGAGCGTCACTGCGGTGGCCTGGGCCGCCGGCATCCCCAGGCTCTCGAAGGCAAGCACGACGACGCCCTCGGCCACGCCCACCCCCTGTGGCGTGATCGACGCGAAACGAAACGTGAGACTGATCGCATAGCCCGCCACCAGTGGCCCCACCCCTACCAACTCGTAAAAGGCCGGAATCAGGAGATAGAGGCTCAGCATATTGAGCAGGTGCGCCACCAACGCCACGCCCAACGTGCGCACGAACCGCCAGGGATATTCCGCGACGGCAGTGGCGGCAGCGGCGAATTCCGCCGCGTTTTGCTCCGCCCAATCCTCCGCCAGCGGCGGGGGGCGGTTAATCCAACCCGCCACCCGTGCTGCCAGCCTCCGTACCCAGTCGAGCACGCTGCGCAGTCGTTCTTCCCGCCGGCCAAGGAGCAGCAGCGTTCCCAGGCCGGCCGTCATCGACAGCACGACAAAAGCGGTGAGAAGCTGGTAGGTCCGCAGTACTCGCTGTATGCCCAGGTAGAGCAGCCCCACGCTCATCACCGGGATGAACGCGGCGACATCGGCCAGCAGCGTGATGAGGACGCCCCCCGCCGCCCGCGACGGCGATTCTCCCCGCTGCGCGGCGTCGTCCATAAACAACGCCGTCCCGCCCAGCGTGGCGACTGGCACCACCGCGTTGACGAACAGCGCGGCGAACCGCACCGGCAGCAGGTCCCGCACGCGACTCTCGATGTTCACGACGTGAAATGCCGACCGGAATATGCCTGTGTACACGACGTGATAGATCATCTGCGCGAATACCGCGGCCAAGACCCATTCCCATTGTCCCCGGCGCAACGTATCGAGCAGGTCGCCAATCTCGGTAAGGCGGCTCACGACGAACACCAGGAAGGCAATCACCAACAGCCAGAACAGCCACCGGCGTTTCATGTTCTTCGCCGCCTGTCCCTCAGGCTCATGGCTACCCCTGTGTGTTCCATTTTGTTCCTCATTCGCTTCTCCAAACAGTAGTTACTTTGCTCAGGTGGGACGCACTTAGAAACGCTATAAAATGCCTGGATTTGCACACAAAACACGTTATTATAGGTATAAAGTGCGTCCCACCTTGACTGCGTCAATCCAAATTTAGCTTTCGCGATCTTGTGATGTAAAGATAGTATAGCAGAGGCTTTGCGCCTCCAACCCGATTCCAACTCCGGCAACTTATCCCCACCCCTTTTTAACGCGATACGTCGGCTAGACATATCTGTTTCGCGTATACTAGAAAGCAAAGTAACATCTCAATATAGGGAGAGAAGTGGGGGTTTGGGGGCGCCAAATCCCCACCCTCAGATTTTTGAGAAGATACAAAACTAATTTTTGAAACCTCGTAACGCGTGAAAGGAAAGGATAACTATGCGTATTGCAATGTTCACCAACAACTACAAGCCCGTGGTAGGTGGGATCGTGACCTCTATCGATCTCTTCCGGCGGGGATTGATCGACGCGGGGCACGAGGTTCACATCGTCACGCCGGAATACCAGGATTACGAGGATGTGGAACCTTACGTGTATCGTGTCCCGGCCCTGGATTTGCCCGGAGGGTTGTCCGGATCGCTGCCGCTGCCACTCAAAGCTTTTATTACGACGACCATCGAGGGCATCAAACCGGCGGTGATTCACAGCCACCAGCCCTACGTGATGGGGGATGTCGCTGCCGCCATCGCCGAGGATATGGACGTTCCGCTGATCTGGACTTTTCATACGCGCTACGACAAGAATGTGAAAGAGTACGTTCCCGTTGCTCCGGAACTGGCTACCTCCGTGATTAACGGCATCATCGAACGGTATATGGAAAGGTGCGCGCACGTGATCGCGCCTACGGAGAGCATCCGAGATTTTATCCACCGGCAATATGATCCCCAGGTGCCGGTGAGCGTTGTGCCGACGCCTATCGATCTGAGCGCCTACACCGCTCTGGAACCGCAGCGCGTCCGCGCCAGGCTCGGGCCGGAGGACGCCAAAGTGCTGATGTACGTGGGACGTTTGGCGATTGAGAAGAACCTCGATTTCCTGGTGCGCGCTTTCGCCCAGATCGTGGTCGAATGCCCCAAAGCGCGGTTGGTCTTCGTCGGCGAAGGGTTGGCCGAGGATGAACTGCGAAAGATGGCCGAGGAACTTAGTCTGGAGGAGCACGTTGTCTTTACCGGCGCGGTCCCCCACGATGAGGTGCCGGACTACACGGCTGCCGCCGACCTCTTCGTCTTCGCCTCGTTGACCGACACGCAAGGCCTGGTGTTGATGGAGGCGATGGCTGCCGGCACGCCCGTTGTCGCGGTGGAAGCGCCCGGACCGGTGGACGTGCTGTCCCAGGGGGGCGGCATCCTGGTGCCGCACGACGAGGATGCTTTCGTCGAGGCGGTGTGCACCTTACTGACCGACACGGAACGCCTGCGCAAGATGGGAGAAGAAGCCCGGCGCGCCATGCAGCGTTACGCGATAGCGGAAACCACCCAACGCCTGTTAGCCGTGTACGAAGCCGGGATAGAGCGACACGCGCAAGCAAAGTCGAGCTGAACCGGCGAAAGCGCACGAAAAAGCATCTACTTGCCGTTCCTCTCCAGCACCTTTTCCAGGTTCATCTCATAGAGCTTGAGCAGCCACAGCTCAGGGATGATCTCGCAGACGATCTCGCCGTCGTTGAAGATGCGCACGACCGAGCTTTCGGAAACAACAACGGCCACGGCAGCGGTCTGTTTGGTGATAGACGCGGCTGCCATGTGACGGCTGCCCAATCCCAGCGGCAAATCGATGCCCTCGGAGCTGGCGTTGATATAGCGGCATGCCGAAAGGACGATGCCCGTATCGGAGACGATAAAAGCACCGTCCAATTGGGCAAGTTCCTTGATCGTCTCGCGCACGTTGGAATCATCTAGCCGCTTCAAATCGTCTGGATGGTACTTGAGCGGGTCGAGGATCAAGCACCTGGAATGCTCCAGCGTTTCCTCCTCATCCGAGACCACAAACATCGTACCGGCTTTGCGGCCCTCGCGGCCCTCGCGTGAGATTTCTATCGCCAGCAGCAATACTTGCTCCAGGATGCAGGTGTTGGCTCCCAAATCCCCGGTACAAATATCTCGCAGCAACTGGCCCTCGCACTCCAAAATGTTATCCCAGCGCACAAGCTACCTCCCCTACTGAACGGTTGTAATGAATGCGATTGATCACCCAGGCCAACGTCGCAGACAGATCTCGCACGGCAAGAAATGGCAAGGTCCGGTTATCACTCCTATCCAATGAGTTACGTTTCTTCCTCCCTCACCAAAAAAGCGTCATGCCACGACGCGGACGCGCATCAGGTTGGTCGTACCGGGCTCCGAACGGGCCGCGCTGGCGGTGGTGACCACCACATCGCCCTCGATGTGTGTGTCCTGGGTGTAAACTACGTGTACGTCGTGGGCACGAGCGGCTTCTAGCAGCCATTGGACGCACGGGATCATCTCCGCTATTTCGGCGACGAGAGCATCGCCAGGTTTTGCAAAGCGTTCTGATTCACGCCGGCCAGAACATCCGGCAGCGAATTTTGCACTTTACTTTTCCCCAAGAACAAGAGAGTGACGCAAGCGTGAGTGTAGAAAATGTGTCGCGTTAAGCTGGTGCGATGATTTGAACAGCTTCGGATACGAGTGAAACGGTTACGGATTCCCGGCCAATGAACTCGCCGTCGGCCTGGATGGGTACGGCCTGGTTGGCCGCAATATGGACACTCTGTTCTGCTTCCAGAAAACGCAGATGGGGATTACGCTTCTGACGCCCCTGCAACATGTCCCACACAATCCGCAGGTAATCCCACAACGTACGCGTGCGCACAACGCACAGGTTGAAGCGGCCATCGTCAAAACGCACATCTGGCGCAATGCGCAAAGTGGGCACACCGATAATGGCACTGTTCGCTACCACAACTTCGGAGGCGTGGAAATGGTGAGTACGCCCATCGACCTTCAACACAAAGCGGTGCGGCTGAAAGCCTGCCAGCTTTCTCATCCCGGCCCATACGTAGGCGAGCACTCCAACTTTGCGCTTCACTTCTCGCGTTGCGTCCAGCATAGCCTGGGCGCTGACCCCGATACTCAGATTCAAAAAGAAGAAACGATCCTGAACCTGGAGCGCGTCGAAAGAGCGTAAGGTGTGCTCACCGGTCAATAGCTCCAAAGCTTGCGGTGCTTGCAGGGGGATATCTAGTTCACGCGCCATAGCATTCCCGGTGCCACAAGGCACAATCCCCAACGGCACCTCTGAGTGAACCAGACCGCTCGCCACATCCGCGACCGTGCCATCACCACCGGCTGCCACGCACAGATCAGGCCGTTGCTTTTCTAATGCCTGTTGGACGACCTCTGCAACCCGCTCTTCACCGGTTGTCGTGTAAACTTCATATGTCCAATTCCGTGTTTCGAAGTGTTGAATCATGAGTTCCTTGACATTCCGGGAATCATCAGGACCGGCAACGGGGTTGAAGACAATGTAGACACGTTTCATATTCAATTCTCGTTCCGACGATCGATAACCGCGCTGAGATGCGCGCCAAAGAGCGTGATTGTAGCACTGAGATAGATCCAAAAAAGCAATGCCACCACGGTGCCCAATGACCCATACACCAATTCATAGCTCACCAAACCACCGGTCAACGCATCCAGCTCGCGATAGAACACCGTAAGTCTACTTTTCCACACGTCAAGTTGTTGTTGCATGACGCCCCCACCCCACGATTTGCCCAAGGACTAGAGGAACCAGGCTGAATCCCAACACCCACGCCCACTCACCAAAACTCGGGCGTGACAGCCCCAATAGATTTGCCAGGAAGGGGACATAGACCGCCAGCAGCAACAGCACGATGCACAGCCCCAATGCGCCCCACACGTAGGGATTGCGGGTGATGTCGTTGCGCAGCACGTGGGCATCAGCATCGCGCATGTTGAAGACGTGCCATAACTGTGCGAAGGCCAGTGTCAGAAATGACAGGGTCACAGCTTGCTCCTGGGGCAATCCCAGGAAGGCCAGCGCCAGCGCCAGGATACCCAGCACTGCAAAGGTGATGATCGTGCTGTGTACGCCGATCATGAGCCAGTGCGACCGGGTTATAATCGGCTCCTCGGGGTCGTGCGGCGGCCGTTCCATAAGGTACGCATCCCCTTCTCCCACGCCCAGGGCCAGCGCCGGGAACAAATCCGTGACCAGATTGAGGAACAAGATTTGTAGAGGCCGGATCGGCAGCGGGGCGTTGACGACCGCCGCCAGGCCGACCACGAGGATCTCAGCGACGTTGCACGAAAGCAGATAGACGACGAATTTGCGGATATTTTCAAAGATCGCGCGTCCTTGCTCCACGGCAACGACGATGGTGGAAAAGGCATCATCCTTGAGGATCATGTCGGCAGCTTCGCGTGCCACCTGCGTGCCACGCTTGCCCATCGCCACCCCGATGTCAGCTTTCTTAAGCGCGGGCGCGTCGTTGATGCCATCGCCCGTCATCGCCACAATTGCGCCGCCGTCCTGGTGCAGTGCGATCAGGTCGAGCTTCTGCTTGGGCGCGACCCGGGCAAAGATCGGCGCGTCCCGCAAGTTCTGCCGTCTCGCGTCGTCCATGGACTCAAAGTCTTCAAGGTCCTGCCCGTGGATAACGTCAATGTCTTCCTCTACAACCAGTCCTACCGCGTGCGCCACGTTACGCGCCGTGACCGGCTGGTCGCCAGTGACCATCACCACGCGGATACCTGCATCCTGGCATTCTTGGATGGCCGCACGCACTTCCACGCGCGGCGGATCCATCAATGCTGCCAGACCCAGGAACACCAATCCGGTGTAGGGTTCGGCTTCGTCATCGTTGACCGTCTTACTCGCCAGTGCGATGATGCGCAATCCCTTTTCGGCCAGCGTCTCATTCCGCTGCTGCCAATCCTTCCGTGCTTCAGAGGTGAGCTTCTCCCGCCCCTTAGCGGTCGAGATGTAGGTAGACGCATCGAGCACGGCTTCCAGTGCACCTTTGACCGACACACGATATGCCTCATCCACGGTGTTAAAGGTCGCCATCATCTTGCTCTGTGCATCAAAGGCGACCTCGCGCACTTCCGGCATTTCTTCGAGCAAATCCGGGCGGCGCAAACCGGCCTTCATCCCCGTAACCAGCAATGCGACCTCCAGCGGGTCGCCCACTGCGGTCACTTTTCCAGCGTCGTCTCGTGCGTCGTGCAATTCTGCGTTGTTGCACAGTACGCCAGTTTCCAGCAGGCGGCGCAATCGTTTGTGCTCCGTGGGGTCAATGGACTCGGGATCTTGTTCGCGGGTGAATTGGCCTTGAAGGTCCAATCCCTCACCGCTGATGGAGATCGTCTCCGCATCCAGAGCAACCTGAGTGACCGTCATGCGGTTTTCGGTCAGCGTGCCGGTCTTATCCGTGAGAATGACGGTGGTGGCACCTAAAGTCTCGACAGCGGAGAGCCGGTTGATCAGCGCGTTGCGCTGCGCCATGCGCCACATCCCGCGCGCCAGGGCGACGGTCGCGACGATAGGCAGTCCTTCGGACACGCTCGCTACGGCCAACGCGATGGCCGTTTCGATCATCAAGGTGATCTCACGCCCGGCGATGACGCCGCTGATAGCGACCAACCCTGCAATCCCCAGCGTCACCCAGATGAGTCTGCGCCCCAACTGCTCCAGACGCTCCTCCAGCGGGGTGGCTTCTTCTTCAGCTTGCTCCACCAGCGCGGAAACATCGCCTAGCTCTGTCGCCATGCCGGTGCTGATGACTACACCTTCGCCCGCGCCGCGCGTGATGGCGGTGCCTTTGTAGATCATGCTTTTGCGCTCGGCCAGGGAGGTGTCCTCCGCCACAGCGTCAACTTTCTTGGCGACGGGGACGGATTCGCCGGTGAGCGTCGATTCGTCGGCCTGAAGCTTCGAGGCTTCCAGCAGTCGTAGATCGGCGGTGACGACATCGCCGCCAGAAAGCACGACGATGTCGCCGGGCACCAGGTCCTCCGCCGGGATTTGCTGCACTTCGCCTGCGCGGCGCACTTTCGTGCTGACGCTGCTCAACTGTTGCAACGCCTCCATTGAGCGCACCGCGCGCAGCTCGGTCACGAAGCCGATCGCCGCGTTGATGAGAATGACGATCATGACCGCCAGGCCCTCTACCCAATCGCCAAAGGCGAAGGAGAGCGCCGCGGCCACGCCCAGCAAAGCGACGATCAGGCTCTTGAACTGTTCGAGCAAAATCTGCCACGCGTCCCGGGTTTGCGTGTGGCGCAGGCGATTTTCGCCGTACCGTTCGCGCCGTTGCTCGACTTCGGCGCCGGACAGACCTTGCCGGACATCAACATCCAGTGTTTTCAGGATCGCATCGGCAGATTTGGCCCAGGGCTGAGCGATGTCGGGGCTGTTTTTGGGCATTACGTCACCGGTTCGCTGGCCGACGTGTGACGTTGCCAGAAGAGGAATAGCGCCATCATCGATATCGCCGCGCCCAACCAGGTGACCCAGTAGTTAAGAACATTGAGGAACGGCAGACCGCTGGCAAGTTCCTTCTTGCGCATATTCACTTCAGCAACAAAAGCTGCCGCAGCAGCAGGATTGTCGATCCGCCCCGCCATTAAGGTGATGGGCAGCAAACGCAACCCATTAAGGCGTATCCAACTTCTGAGCGATAAGTAGTCTTCGTCCACATGGGCGTCGACGTCGGTGATGTGCAGCGCTCCAGTGCCGTGCTCGACAAGCGACACTGCCAGTGGCTTTAGCCATACTTTGGCGTGCTTTTCCGGTTCGCGTTCTTCTTCTTTTTCTTCTTCCTCGACGTCTTCCTTCAGATCTACCAACGTCCGCGTGATTTGCTCCACTGGGGTACCAATGTCCACCGACATACGGTCATCGTGCAATGTGAAGGTCACGACCTTTTCCGGTTCTTCGATGCTGCGTGCAGTATACGTATATGTGTTCTCCATTTCTATACTCCTTTTTTGTCATCTTTTGTCATCCTACTGGACCTTTTCTTCTGCGCCGTTTAAAAACTTCATATGTCTTTTAGCTTAACGCAAAGATCGCGTTTCAAACGTTGGGATCGGTTAGCGGTGTCTATGGTTCGAGTTGGCAAAGTTGGGATTGGGTTGGCAGTGCGGTAGTCAACCTAACTCCAACCTTGCCAACGAAGATCAATCTTTTTGCCAACCGACCGCGACAGTTCGTCGGGGCACTTCCAGGTAAAGTAAGGATGCAGAACAGTTGCGGCTTTCGTGATAGAGCAGACGGGAGGTATTTACGGGAGGTACTTAATGAAAGAAGCGCAGTTATACAAGAAGTTGAGCGACGATAAAGTGCACTGCCACCTGTGTGCCCATCATTGTGTGATTGTGGATAAAGGCCATGGCGTGTGCCAGGTGCGTGAGAATCGTGCGGGAACGTTGTATACGCTTGTCTATGGAAGGATTATTGCTCGTCACGTGGACCCTATCGAGAAGAAACCGTTTTTTCACTTTTATCCCGGATCGCAGGCTTATTCCATCGCTACGCCCGGCTGCAATTTCCGCTGCCAGTGGTGTCAAAATGCGGACATCTCACAAGTACAACGCGAGCAGATCACGGTCATGAGCGAGGAAGTGGCGCCGGCACGGATTGTATCTGCGGCGCAACAGGCCGGATGTCAGAGTATTGCCTACACTTACACCGAACCAACCATCTTTTTCGAATACGCACAGGATACAGCCCGTCTGGCCCAGGAGGCTGAACTGGCCAATGTCTTTGTCACGAATGGCTTTATGACAGAAGCGATGCTGGAGGCCGCCCAGCCGTGGTTGGATGCGGCCAATGTTGACCTGAAAGGCTTCCGCGACGAGGTGTACCGCGAGTACGTCGGGGCGCGCTTGCAGCCCGTGCTCGACAGCCTGAAAAAGATGAAGATGTTGAATATCTGGCTGGAGGTGACGACGCTCGTTATCCCCGAGGTCAACGACGATCCGGCGGAGCTGCGCGATGCGGCTAACTTCATCGCGCAGGAGTTGGGACCGGAGACGCCCTGGCACCTGAGCCGGTTCTTCCCTTCGTATCGCATGACCGATACGCTGCCGACCCCCATCTCCACCATTGAGCGGGCTGTCGAGATTGGCCGGGAAGCTGGGCTGCGTTACGTCTATGCCGGCAACGTTGCCGGGGAGGCGCATACCAACTGTCACGTCTGTGGACGCAATCTGATCCGGCGCTCCGGACATACCATCATCGAGAACAAGGTCAGTGTTCTGGAACAATGTCCGCAATGTGGCACACCGGTCGCCGGTGTCGGCATGGCAGGAGAGAAGGTGTGACTCCCCTCAAAAAAGGACAAAATTCGTGAAAATTAACTGATAAGCTTTTTTGCGCTGACGCCGCCCTACCCGTTCCGCGGTACGCCCGTCGAAGTGGAGGCCACGGTGTTCGAACACATTCTCAGCAAGAATTTGGGGCTGGAATTTTGGGCCGAAACGCCACGCGGTGAAACGCAGTCGCTGGCGAAGATGGGGACAGAGACGCTGGCTGCTGGAGAACAGCAGCGCTACACGGTGACGTTCACCCCTGAAGAAGAAGGGGGCTACATCCTGCACGTTTATCTCTACGATGGCATCGTGATCCTGGAAGGTACGGTGGATCTGTACTGGAAGCGCTGGAAAGCTGAGAATCTGCTGTCCGATTTGACCAGCGTGAAGGAAATCAAAAATCACCTGACCGTTGTCCCCAGTGACCGTTTTGTAGACAAGAACATCGCCTCCGATATTGAGAATGCGCTCAAGCGCAGTCTCTACGTTCAGGCAGAAGACGTCGCGGTCAAAGTAGAAGATGGCAAGGTCACCCTGAGCGGTACGGTTCCCACTTACTACAGCCGGATGAAGGCCTTTGATGCGGCGATCAACACGGCCGGTGTCACCGACGTAAATAACTACATCGTCGTTGCCTAAAAATCCTTAAATCGGTAAAGACTCTACAAACTCAGTGGAGGAGCGTGGGGAAATTCCCCACGCTCCTCCATGTTGTAATGCCGGCGTGACGCTACCGCTCCAGTAATTTCTGCAAGGCTTCCCAGGAGCGCGTGTTCAAAACGTCCTCCGTCGCCAGCCAGCCCCGACGGGCCTGGTTGACCCCGAAACGCATAAAATCCAGCCCGCTAACGCTGTGCGCGTCGGTGGAGATCGCGAGCTTCAAGCCCATCTCTTTCGCCATGCGCGCGTGGCGCGCGTTCAAATCCAGCCGTTCTGGATTGGCGTTGATTTCCAGATAACAGCCCCGCTCCTTGGCGGCTCCAATGAGACGTTCCATATCGACCGCGTAAGGGCGACGTTCGTTGATACGCCGGCCGGTAGGGTGCGCCAGAATGTGCACGTGCAGATTATCCAGCGCGCGGATGATGCGCTCCGTTTGCTGGTCGTGCGGCAGGTCGAAATGGGTATGCACGGAGCAGACACACACATCCAAACGCGCCAGGACATCGTCCGGTAAAGCTAACGTGCCGTCTTTAAGAATATCCACCTCTATCCCAGCGAGCAGACGAAAAGACGCCAGCTTTTCGTCGAGTGCGGCGATTTCGTCAATGCGCCGGGCGAGTTCGCCGGCGTCCAATCCCTGGATGACACCGACGTGTGCCGAGTGATCGGTAACCGCAAAATACGCGTAGCCTCGTTCCTGCACGGCCCGCGCCATGGCTTCCAAAGAAGCTTTGCCATCGCTGGCGGTGGTATGGGTCTGCAAATCGCCACGGATGTCGTCGAGCGTGATCAGATCGGGCAGATTGCCGGCCTGTCCTGCTGCGATTTCGCCTCGATCTTCTCGTAATTCCGGGGGAATGAACGGCAGGTCGAAGAGCGCGTAGATTTCCTCCTCACTTTCGCCTACGATGCGTTCCTGGTCTTTAAAGACGCCGTACTCGTTGACTTTCCAGCCGCGATCCAGCGCCATATCCCGCAGATGAATGGTGTGCGCCTTGGCCCCCGTGAAGTAGAGCAGCGCGGCCCCATAGCTCTCCTGCGCCACCACCCGCACATCGACCTGCATGCCGGAGCGCAACACAACCGTCGCGCGCGTTTCGCCCTGAGAGAGGATTTCATCCACATCTTCGTAGTCCACGAAATACGCCATCGCTTCCGTACCGGATTCGCTGATGACGAGAATGTCCAGGTCGCCCACCGTCTCCTTGCGGCGGCGATAACTCCCCGCGACAATCGCCTCTTGGACATCCGGTCCTTGCTTGAGATAACGCACCAGCGGCTGCGCGGTCTGTTCAGCGATGTCGAGCCGGGTACGTTTCTCTTCTTTTTGCTCACGTAAACTCTGCAAGATTTTCGCCTGTGTTTTTTCACCAAAACCGTGCAGAGTTTCAATCTCTTCCTGTTCAGCGGCAGCTTTCAGTTCATCCAAAGTCTCTATGCCTAAGGTCTCGTGCAAACGCGCCACCCGTTTTGGCCCCAGGCCGGAAACGTCCAGCATGTCGGCCAACTCCGCCGGCGTGCGCTGTTCGAGTTTCTCAAGCTGCTTTAACCCACCGGTCTTGACGATTTCCTCAATCTTGGCGGCTAAATCCTCGCCGATGCCGGAAAGCTTGGTGAGATCCTCTCCCTCCGCCACCATCGTATGCGCGCTACGAGGCAGGGTCTCAATCGTGCGCGCCGCATTGCGATAGGCGCGCACGCGGAAAGGATTGGCTTCTGCGATCTCCAAGAGATCGGCGACTTCGCGGAATATTTCGGCAATCTCAACGTTAAGTACGGGCATGGGAGCTTTCCTCGTCTAGAACAGCTAATGCGCTGTGCAATTGAGACAAGCACGCGTGCTCTTGTTCCAATAACGCACCTTGTAGCGCCTGACCTACCGCTTCGTTAAGTGTTTTAGCCAGATCAGGATGGTTGCGTATCAGCCATGCCCTAAAATGCGTGAAACAGACGCGATCCGCTGTTGAAACGGCAGCAAGACCCGGCTTCAAATTCCAGGGCGTGATGCGCCCGCCGCAACCGGGACAATGCTGTAGCTCACTTCCCTCCTCAATGGGATAACCGCAAATGTGTTTGTAAAGATATGCCATGTTGCTCCTTCTTACGATCTGTGCGTTAGACGAAGAATCTATCCGAAAATTGTACTTGTGAGGGTTTTTGGTGCGTCAACGGCGAATTTCCGGATAGATTCTAACCCAATTTGCTGCACATTGTAGTACAAGCAATAGCCTTAGCTTATAGGAATTTGTTCTCTGTAACCGTTGGCCTTGGTTTGTACTGATGTTAAATTGCGTTGGAAAAGTTGGAACATGGTTGCGATGGCGATAATGGGGCAAAATTCCAGACCGGACCCTTCCTGGAAAATGATAGCCTCTTCCGAAAAAATGCCAACGCACACCCAACTCTTTCAACGATCGGCTCCAACGCAATACCAACTTTACTACCCAATGGCAATCTCTATACAACCTGTTCCAGCGGTTTGCGGTTGGAACCTTTGTTATACTAAAGGTAGAGTAGCTTGGGCGATATGCTAATCGATTCTACCCAAGCTATGTAGGTAGAACGTTTACAAGAGTTGAGGAGGTTAACAATGACATTCAGTTTGATTCCATGGCGAAGAGCAAGTGAAAATATGCCCGAGCGGCGTGAGGAGTATCCCTTTATGACCCTCCGGCGCGAGATGGATCGACTGTTCGACGATTTCTTGACCGGCTGGGGATGGCGCACGCCGACGACATTAGCTGAAGCTGAGCGTTGGGAGAAGTTCACCCCACAGCTTGATATTTCGGAGATCGATGATCACATCAAGATCACTGCCGAACTGCCGGGCTTAGACCGCGAAGATGTCAACGTAAACCTGGTCGATGACGTGCTCACCATTAGCGGTGAGAAAAAGAAAGAAGTGGAAGAAGAGGGCGAGAATTATTACCGCACGGAACGCACTTACGGTGCTTTCGAACGGGCCGTTCGCCTACCTTCTGAAATCGATGCCGATGAGGTGGACGCCGTTTTCGAGAAGGGGGTTTTGACCATCACTTTGCCCAAGACGGAGGAAATGGAAACTCGCCAGCAAATTACGGTGAGAGGTAAGTGAATTTCTCTATCCGTCTAATACCGCACATGAGGCGCAATGGCATCATTGCGCCTCATGTTGCGTACGACTACCAACGCAAAGCCAACACTTTTCTCCTGAGGCAAACGCAAAGCCAACACACCACGTAAGTAATTCCTGGTAGCTTTTGTTAGAATAATTGAGAAGAGTGGTTACGTGCTTGGGAAAATCACCAGCAAAAAACAAAAAAACAAAATAAGGAGGGTGACTTGACAGTTATGACGAGAGAACAAAATCAACAAAAGACGAAACCCAAATGGTGGCAAACTTTGCTCCGTGGGGACTACCTGCACAAACGGCCAAAACGCGGGGAAATCTGCGAGGTTACAATTCTTGCCAAAGACAGACACGGCATTTTTGTCGAGCTGGAGGGTAAACGAGATGGGTTGATCCAGCAAAGCGACTTGGACGAAGTGGATGAGGATTATCTAGAAAACCTCGAAGTCGGGGATCGTATCCCCGTCCGCATTGTGAAAGTCCCCTACGACCGCAGCACCATTCTGGCCTCACTCAAGCAAGGATTGGAACAACAGGAATGGGTGCGGGCCAAAGCTCTACAGGAAAGCAAAAAAGTCGTCGAAGTTGAGGTTCTCGATGTCAATCGCGGCGGGATCATCGCGGCATTGGGTGAATTGCGCGGCTTTATTCCTAACTCACATCTGGTCTCTGTACCGCGCGGCCTACGCGGCAAAAAGCTGCTCGCCAAGAAAACCGACCTGATCGGCAAGGGTCTGGACGTGGTTGTGATTGAGGTCCAGCCTCGCCGTCGTCGTCTGGTTCTTTCCGAGCGTGTGGCACGACGCCAGCAACGCCAAAACCTGCTCGAAGAATTGCACGAAGGGGCGATCCGCACGGGCATCGTCCGTAATTTGACCGATTATGGAGCTTTTATCGATCT
>OMKS01001071.1_pt1 | contig 25110 bp, 22 predicted proteins | sample 1674721 | NCBI WGS metagenome assembly OMKS01 (sample SAMN06264996, study PRJEB25208) | sediment metagenome | isolation source: hot spring sediment | place: USA: California | collected 2014-09-02
GTATCGGAGGGGCATGGGGTGCGGGAGCTCCTCGACGCTTCCCTGTCGCTTGCGCCGGACGGAGCGGACTCCGCGGAGACCCGGCTCCGCGTGTTCTCCCTCGCCCTCGACCCCTATCTCGGCCGCCTCGCCTACGTGAAGGTCCAAAGCGGTGAGGTCCGGGATGGGGATACGTTGTTCAATCTCACGACCAAGGACAAGGTCCAGGTCCGCGACGTGTACGCCTACTCCGGGGCGAAGCTGGAGAAGGTGGGCCATGCCGGCGCGGGAAGCATCGCTGCCCTGGCGAAGCTGGAGGGGGTCGAGCTGGGGGCAACGCTCGGTGCTGACCCAAACGCGGAGCCCGAGCCTCCGATCCCGTTTCCGAAGCCCGTGTTCGTCCGGGCGATGGCCGCCAAGTCCCAGGCCGAGGAGGAGAAGGTGAGCACCGGCCTCCGCGACCTCGCCACGACGAAGGCCACGCTCCTGTTTCAGCGCGATCCGGTGACCAAGGAAGGGCTCGTGTCGGGGATGGGCGATGTCCAGCTCGACGTGCTCGCGGAACGGCTGCGCAACCGATATGGGGTGGAGGTCCAGTACAGGGTCCCCAAGGTCCCGTATCGGGAGACGATTCGCAAGACGGCAACCGCCATGTACCGCCACAAGAAGCAGACCGGTGGGCACGGTCAGTTCGGCGAGGTCCACCTGCGCATCGAGCCCCTCCCTCGCGGGGCAGGGTTCGAGTTCGTGGACGAGATCAAGGGCGGGGTCATCCCCCAGCAGTTCATCCCCGGCGTGGAGAAAGGGGTCCGCGAGGCGCTCGAAGAGGGGGTCCTCGCTGGCTTCCCGGTGGTGGACGTGAGGGCGGCCGTGTACTACGGGACCTACCACGAGGTGGACTCTTCGGAGCTCTCGTTCAAGATCGCGGCCCGCACCGCGTTCAAAATGGCGGCCGAGAACGCTGAGCCTACGCTCTTGGAACCGATCATGTCCCTCGCCGTGACGACGCCCGAGGCGTTCACCGGGGACATCATCTCCGACATCACCTCCCGACGGGGCCGGATCCTGGGCATGGAGGCCGAGGGTGGACGGACGACGATTCGCGTGGAGGTCCCCATGGCGGAGACCTTGTCCTACGCCCTCGACTTGAAGGCGCTCACCCAGGGCCGGGCCACGTTTCAGATGTCCTTTGCCCGTTACGATTTCGTCCCCGCGCAACTGCAAGAGCGCCTGCTCGCCCAGCTGCGGGCCGCTGATGCGAGTTAGCGATTTCATGACCCCCGACCCGCCCCTGGCGCGGGCGGATGCTCCCCTCTCCGAGGCCCAGAAGGTCGCTTGCGAGTCCGGGGTGGCCGTGCTGTTCGTCGTGGATGCGGAGGGGCGCCTTGTCGGTTTCCTCACCCGTAAGGCGCTTGCCGCGGCCCCTGACGGGTCCCTCCCGGCGGGGAAGGCTGCCGCCCCGCCCACGGTCACGATGAGCCCGAACGACCCCCTCGAGCGCGCGGTGGTCCTCCTCTCCGAGCGCTACCTCCTCCTCCCGGTGGTGGACGAGGAGAGACGCCTCGTGGGGATCCTCACCAATGTCGGGCTCCTGCGGGGGCTTGCCCAGATGGCTGGGTTGGGGGAAGAGGGGACGCGGATTCTCATTCGAACTTCGTCCTCCGCCGATGCGTACCGCGCCCTGCGGGCCCTGGAGGCGAAGGGGCTGTCCCTGGTGTCCGTCCTCCGTGGCCGGTCGGGGGAGGTCGTCATCCATGTCCAGGGGGTTCAGGATCCGGCACAACTCCTTTCTGAGCTCGAGGGGAGGCTGCGATGACCGCTCGCACCGGGCATGTGGAGATCCCGGTTCGCACCCAGGCCCGCGAGGAGATCCGCGATATCACAGGGCCGGTGGGGGACGTCGTCCGCGCCTTGGGAATCACCGATGGAGCAGTTCTCCTCTTCTGTCCCCACACCACGGCTGCGCTCACCGTGAACGAAGCCGCCGACCCGGACGTGCGGGCCGACGTGGGAGCGGCGCTGGCGAAGCTCGTGCCGGACTTACCGTTCCGTCACGCGGAGGGCAACTCCCCTGCCCACGTCCGCTCCGCCCTCCTCGGTCCCTCCCTCCTCCTCCCCGTTCTCGCCGGGGAGCTCGCCCTCGGAACGTGGCAGGGGATCTACTTCTGCGAGTTCGATGGCCCCCGCGAGCGCCGGGTGTGGGCGTTCCCTGTTCACTGAGCAGCCGGGCCTCCTTCCCGCTTGACCTCCGCATGCGGATGGCTTTGTGGTGCTGGGGCATCCGGGCCTTGCCCCGTTCTGCCCCTCCCGGTATATTCTGCTCGGTTCCCCCGGGAGCGCGGTTCCTTTGGCGTCGCTGCCAGTGTAGCTCAAGTGGCAGAGCATCCGCCTTGTAAGCGGAAGGTTGCCCGTTCGATTCGGGCCACTGGCTCACCAACCAGTTCAGCGGTTGGCGATGCTCCGGTTGTAGAGGCCAACCGCAGGACCGTAGCACTGGGGAGCTGGTTTTGCCGGGAGGGGTAGCGAAGCGGCCAAACGCACCGGGCTGTAAACCCGGCGGCCTGCGGCCTTCGGGGGTTCGAATCCCTCCCCCTCCACCATGACTTGCGCGCCATGGGCGCGGTAGGGTAGACTTTGCCTCGTCGCCCGTGTAGCTCAGTCGGCAGAGCACTTCCTTGGTAAGGAAGAGGCCGTCGGTTCGATTCCGACCGCGGGCTCTTAGGGGCAGGCGGTCCGACCGCCTCGGTCCAAGCTGGGGAGGAAAACGAGGAGGATGGAGGATGGCAAAGGAACAATTCGTTCGAACGAAACCGCACGTCAACATCGGTACCATCGGGCACATCGATCATGGGAAGACGACGCTCACCGCGGCGATCACGAAGGTGTTGGCCCTCAAGGGACTCGCCAAGCAACGGTCCTATGACGAGGTGGCCAAGGCCGACGCGAAGCTGTTTCGCCGCGATGCGACGAAGATCCTCACCGTGAACGTGGCGCACGTCGAGTACGAGACGGAGAACCGCCACTACGCGCACATCGACTGCCCCGGGCACCAGGACTACATCAAGAACATGATCACCGGCGCTGCGCAGATGGACGGGGCGATCCTCGTTGTCTCCGCGGCCGATGGACCGATGCCGCAGACCCGGGAGCACGTGCTCTTGGCGCGCCAGGTCAACGTGCCGGCGATCGTGGTGTTCCTGAACAAGGTGGATGCGGTGGAGGATCCGGACCTCGTCGATCTCGTGGAGATCGAGATCCGTGACCTCCTCAACAAGTACGAGTTCCCCGGCGACGAGACCCCGATCATCCGTGGTTCGGCCCTCAAGGCCCTTCAGGCGGACTCCATCGATGACCCGGCGATCAAGCCGATCGTGGACCTCGTGGAGGCGGTGGACGCCTTCGTCCCCCTCCCGAAGCGCGAGGAAGATAAACCTTTCCTGATGCCGATCGAGGACATCTTCTCCATCAAGGGACGGGGCACGGTGGTCACGGGCCGTGTGGACCGGGGGAAGATCGTCCCCGGCGCGGAGGTGGAGATCGTCGGCCTGTCGGATGAGATCCGCAAGACCGTCGCCACGAGCCTCGAGATGTTCAACAAGACCCTCGACCAAGCGATCGCCGGGGACAACGTGGGGGTGCTCCTGCGGGGCATCGAGAAGGACGAGGTGGAACGCGGGCAGGTTTTGGCCGCACCCGGTTCCATCACGCCCCATACGGAGTTCGAGTCCCAGGTGTACATCCTGTCCAAGGACGAGGGGGGGCGCCACAGCCCGTTCTTCAACGGCTACAAGCCCCAGTTCTACTTCGGGACGACCGATGTCACGGGAGAAGTTCAGCTCCCGCCTGGCGTGGAGATGGTCATGCCGGGCGACAACGTGGACAGGCTGGGGTGCAAGCTGCTGAAGCACATCGCCATGTTCGAGGGGCTCAGGTTCGCGATTCGGGAGGGAGGCCGCACCGTGGGTGCGGGCGTGGTGACGAAGATCATCAAGTGACATGGCGAAGAAGGATACAGTCCAGCTCGTGACGTTGGCCTGTTCCGTGTGCGGGCGGCACAATTACCATACTCCCCGCAATCGGAACAACACCCGGCAGAAGCTTGCCTTGAGCAAGTACTGCCCGTGGTGCACGAAGCACACCGCGCACAAGGAGACGTGAGAAGGAAGTAGCCCCGCGACGCCGGTTCCTGTCGTGGGCTTCGAGGCCCGTAGCTCAAGTGGCAGAGCGGCGGACTCCAAATCCGCAGGCTGGGGGTTCAAGTCCTCCCGGGCCTGCCAGCGAGGGAAGAGGATGAATGCGATGACGAGGATCCGGAACTATGTGGCATCCGTGCGCACCGAGATCGGCCGTGTCAGCTGGCCATCCCGCAAGGAGGTGGTGAGCCTCACCGTGCTCGTCATCCTCCTGTCGGTTGTGCTGGGCATCTACCTGGGACTGGCTGATCTCATCATCACGCAGGTCCTCCGGCTCCTCCTCCGCGGTTAGGGGTCCGACGATGCAGCGGAAGCGGTGGTATGCTATTCAGACGTATGCGGGTTCGGAACTGCGCCTCAAGCACCAGCTCGAGGAGCGGGTCCGTCACCTCGGGTGGCAGGCACTGTTCGAGCCCCTGCCCACGGAGGAAGGGCAGGAGTACTTCTTCGTCCCCGTAGAGGAAGTGGTCACGTCCCGTTCCGGGCGCGGGCGGGCGAGCGAGTACCGCGTTCCCTACGACTACGACTTGCTTGTGACCACAAACGAGCGCATCCAGCGCGGCGACCTGATCGCCCGCCGTCCCCCCAGGCACCTCGCTCGTCCGGCGGAGGTGGCCGCGGTCGAGCCCCTGTGGCGAGTCGTCGTGGAGACCCCCACCCGCACCGAGATCGAGCACCTCATCCCCCAGGAGAAGGGATTGCGCCGGGACGTCCGGGTTGGGGAGAAGACCCGTCCGGGGCTTCCCCTCACGGTGGACGCCGATGAGCGCTACATGGCGGAGGAGCGTGGCCAGATCGTGGCTCGCGAGCGGGTGAAGCGCGTCGTCCTCCGGTACGAGGATGGCACCGAGGAGGAACGGATCATCCCTGAGGCCTACCTCTCCCCGCAGGTCCGTCTCGGGGCGGCGCTCCCGGAGGGGGCGGAGATCGAACGGGAGCACAAGATCCACGCTCGAGCCTCGGGGTTGATCAAGGTCAAGGAGTACAAGGACAAGCGCGAGGTGTCCGTGCAGCGGATCGAGAAGCGTCGCCTGATTCCGGGCTACGTGTTCGCGAAGATGGGCCTGGACGAGGAGGAGATGTTCGAGCTCATCCGCGGCCTGGAACGATCGGCTCGCTTCGTGGGGAGCAAGACTCGCCCCGTGCCGATCGAGGGCCCCGAGATCCTGCTCGTACAGCGCAAGGCTGGCCTTGTGGAGACCCCCCAGGCGGTGGAAGCGGCCAAAGCGCCGCGGGTGGAGGTCGAGTTCGAGGTCGGGGAGGTCATCCAAATCGTGGAGGGCCCGTTCGCCGACTTCACAGGAGAGGTCCGCGAGATCGACAAAGAGGCGGAGGAAGCGGTGGTCATGGTGAAGATCTTCGGGCGGGAGACGCCGGTCCGTATCTCGTTCGACGGAATCGAGAAGGTGTGAGGAGACGACGGTGGCGAAACGACAGGTGGCGAAGATCAAGCTCCAGATCCCAGCCGGGCAGGCCAATCCCGCCCCTCCCGTGGGGCCGGCGCTCGGGGAGCACAAGGTCAACATCATGGACTTCTGCAAGAAGTTCAACGAGGCGACGAAGGGAGAGGAGCCCGGCCTCATCATCCCCGTGGAGATCACGGTGTACCAGGATCGCTCGTTCGACCTCGCCCTGAAGCAGCCACCGGTGGCGGTCCTCCTCCGCAAGGCGGCCGGAGTGGATAAGGGCTCCCCCACCGCGAAGCGGTTGCGCGTGGGGCGGGTGAGCATGGAGCAAGTCCGCCGGATTGCGGAGCGGAAGCTTCCCGACCTCAACACGGACGACCTGGAGGCCGCGATCCGCATGGTGATGGGAACGGCGGAGAACATGGGGCTCGAGGTGGTATGATGAAACGCAGTCGGAGCTACAACGCCAAGATTGCCCTCCTGGAGAGAGAGAAGGTCTACCCGCTTCGCGAGGCGATCGAGCTCCTCAAGAAGACGAGCACGGCCAGGTTTCCCGAGACGGCGGAAGCGGCGATCGTGTTGGGGATCAACCCATCGCAGCACCAGGTACGGGGAACGTGCTCACTTCCTCACGGCACGGGGAAAGCGGTGCGGGTTCTCGTGTTCGCCCGGGGGGAGAAGGTCCGCGAGGCCGAGGCGGCGGGTGCGGAGTATGCGGGCGGCGAGGAACTCGCGGAGAGGATCCAGAAGGAAGGGTGGCTGGAATTCGAGCGCGTGGTGGCCACCCCGGACATGATGTCGGTGGTGGGGAGGCTGGGGAAGATCCTCGGTCCGCGAGGCCTCATGCCCTCCCCCAAGACGGGGACGGTGTCAATGGACGTGGGGGCCGTGGTGCGGGAGCTGAAGGCGGGGATGATCGAGTTCCGTACTGACCGGTACGGGATCGTGCACGCCATCGTCGGGAAGGCGGATTTCGAGGCGGAGAAGCTCGCCGAGAACCTGATCGCCCTCGTTCATGCTGTGCTCGAGCGGCGCCCCGAAGGGGTGCGAGGGCGGTACGTGCAGCGGGTCTCCATCTCCGCGACGATGGGGCCGGGGATCCGGGTCGACGAGGCCGAGCTCGTGGCCGCCGCCCAGAAGAGGGGGTGAGGGGATGCCGCGACCGGAGAAGGTGGCAGCGGTCGAGGACCTGCGGGAAAGGCTCTCCCGTGCCCGCGCGGTGGTGCTCCTCGACTACCGTGGGCTCACCGGGCCGGACATGACCGCCCTCCGCCGCTTCACCCGCAAGCAGGGCGTGGAGCTGCGGGTGGTCAAGAACACGCTGACGCGGATGGCCGCCCAGGAGACGCGGGTCGAGGGGCTTGTTGCGGCCCTCGTCGGTACGAATGCCCTTCTGTTGGGGGAAGGGGACCCTGCGGTCCCGTTTCGGGTGGCGCGGGAGTGCGTCCGGCGCTACCCCCAGATCAAGGTGAAGGCCGGGGTGTTTGATGGGGTATCGGTTTCAGCGGGAGAGGCGGATTGGTATGCGACCCTCCCCACGCGGGAGGAGCTCCTCGGGCGGTTGGCGGGGGCTCTCGCTGGCCCGATCCGCGGGCTGGCGGTGACCCTGTCCGGGGTCATCCGCCAGCTCGCGGTCGCGCTCACCGAAGTAGGGAAAAAGAAGGAAGTGGAGGGATAGACGATGACAAAAGAAGAGTTTCTCCAGGCGATCGAAGAGATGACGGTGAAGGACCTCGCCGAGCTCGTGTCGGCGATCGAAGAGCGGTTTGGGGTCTCGTCCCAGGTCGCGGCCCCGGTGGCCGTGGCCACCGCCGCTCCCCCTGCGGATGCCGGTGCTCAGGAGAAGTCCACCGTGGACGTCGTCCTCACGAACGCCGGGCAGCAGAAGATCCAGCTCATCAAGGTCGTGAAGGACATCACCGGCAAGGGCCTCAAGGAGTGCAAGGACCTCGTGGACAAGCTCCCCGCGGTGATCAAGGCCGGGGTGAGCCCGGAGGAGGGTGACGACATCCAGAAGAAGCTCGTCGCCGCGGGCGCCGAGGTCGAGCTGCGCTAGGAAGGGGAGCGCACACCTCTTGACCCCTCCTGGGATGGGACGACGCTCGTACGGCCGAGCCCGTCGGTGGATCGATCCACCGGCCCTCATCGCTGATCAGGTCACCTCCTATGAGCGATTCCTGCGTCAGGACCTCCCGGCGGCGTTCGCCGAGGTGAGCCCGATTCGGGCTCCGAACCGAGATGGCCTGTACATCGAGCTGGTCGATCCCTATCTCGGGGAGCCCCGCCATGACGAGTGGGAGTGCCGGGACAAGGATCTTACCTACGCTGCGCCCCTCAAGGCCACGGGCCGGTTGTGGGAGGAGGACCGTCTTCGCCAGGAGGCCGAGCTCTACCTCGCCGAGATCCCGCTCATGACGCCGCGGGGAACGTTCGTGATCAACGGGACGGAGAACGTCCTCGTGAACGAGCTCGTCCGCTCACCGGGGGTGTACCTGACCCAGGAGGAGCCCCACCTCTACCGGGCCCACTTCCTTCCCGAGTCAGGGGCGTGGTTGGAGCTGGATCTGGATACGCGACGCTGGACGCTGCGCGCCAACCTGGATCGGCGGGGGAAGGTCCCGGTGACGACCCTCCTCCGCGCCCTCGGCCTTTCCGAGGAGGACATCCTCACCCGCTACGCGGTCGAGGTGGCAGTGGAGGACCTCCCGGAGCATCTGGACCTGTGGAAGCGGGGCATCCTCGCCGAAGAGGTGGCCGCGGGCGAGGGGGCCTGGCGGCTGGGGGAGGAGTTGACCCGGGAGCGGGCCACCGCCCTCGCTCGGCTCGGCCGGGCCAAGGTGCGCCTCGTTCACCCCGCGATCGGCAAGTCGCTTGAAGAGGAACACGAGAAGCGGATCACAACCCAGGAGGAGGCGGTTCGCTACATCTACCTCCGGTTCCGGTCCGGGGAGCGGGTGACTGCGACCCAAGCGTACGAGTACTTGCACAACCTGTATTTCAACGAGGACTCGTATCGGCTGACCAAGGTGGGGCGGTTTAAGGTGAACCGAAAGCTCGGGCGGGCGGGGGAGGAGACGTGCCTCACTCCCCAGGATCTGTTCGCCGCGCTCGCGTTGCTGCTGCGCACGCCGGACGATCTGTCCCTCGTCGATGAGACGGACGATCTGGCCAACAAGCGGGTTCGTCTCCCTGGCGAGCAGGCCCAGATCGCCCTCCGTGAGGGGCTGACCCGGATGGCGCGTATCGCCCAGGACAAGCTGTCCCACTACGACCCGGAGGACAAGGATGCGATCCGGAGGATCGTGTCCGCACGGACGATCCAGGCTTCGATGAACTACCTCTTCTACACCGGGCGGCTGTCCCAGTTCCTCGAGCAGACGAACCCGCTCTCGGAGCTGACCCACAAGCGGCGGCTGTCGGCCCTGGGCAGCCTCACCGCCCGCCGGGCGAAGATCGAGATCCGCGACGTGCACGCCTCGCACTACGCCCGGATCTGCCCCATTGAGACCCCCGAAGGCCAGAACATCGGCCTCATCACATCGCTTGCCCTCCACGCCCGCGTCAACGACTTCGGCTTCCTCGAAGCTCCGTACGTGGTGGTGAAGAACGGGCGGGTGACGGGCGAGGTCCGCTACCTCATGGCTGACGACGAGCGGCAGTACAGGATCGCTCCCGGCACGATCACCATCGGCAAGGACGGTCGGATCAAGGATGAGCGCGTTCAAGTGAGGACGGGGAAGGAAGAGGTCCGCTTCGTGCCCCCCGAGGATGTGGACTTCGTCGAGATCGCTCCCGACATCATCGTCGGAGCATCGGCGGCGCTGATCCCATTCCTCGAGCACGACGACGCCAACCGGGCCTTGATGGGTGCGAACATGCAGCGACAGGCGGTCCCGGTCCTCCGTCCCGAGAGCCCGCTCGTGGGGACAGGCCTCGAGGGCAAGGTGGCCCGCGACTCGGGGGCGACCCTCCTCGCCGATGAGGATGGGGTCGTGACCTATGTCGACGCCCAGCGGATCGAGGTCAAGGGGAAGAAGGAGACGAAGGTCTACCGCCTCCTCAACTACGAGCGCTCGAACCAGGACACGATCCTCCACCAGTACCCCGCAGTGCGGACGGGGGACAACGTGAAACGGGGGGACGTGCTCGCCGACTCTCAGTCCTCCGTAGATGGGGAGCTCGCGTTGGGGACGAACCTCCTCGTGGGGTTCCTCCCATTCGAGGGGTACAACTACGAGGACGCGATCGTCCTCTCCGAGAGGCTGGTGCGGGAGAACCGCCTCGACTCGATCCACATCCAGGAGTTCGAGGTCCGTGCCGAGGAGACGAAGCTCGGGCCCGAGGAGATCACCGCCGACATCCCCAACATCTCGCGGGAGGCGCTCCGCAACCTGGACGAGCACGGGATCGTGCGCCCGGGGACCGAGGTCCAGACGGGGGACGTGCTCGTGGGGAAGATCACCCCCCGCGGGGAGGCCGAGCCGACCCCCGAGGAACGGATCTTCCGTTCCATCTTCGGGGAGCGGATGCGGAACTTCAAGAACACGTCCTTGCGCATGCCGCCCATCTCCGGGACGGCGACCGTGATCCGCGTGAAGAGGATGTCCCGCGCCGCCGGCGATGAGCTCGAGGCGGGGGTCAACGAGCTGGTGAAGGTGTATGTGGCCCAAAGGCGGCGGATCGCGGTGGGGGACAAGCTCGCCGGCCGCCACGGGAACAAGGGCGTGATCGCTGCCGTCCTTCCCGAGGAGGAGATGCCGTTCCTCCCCGATGGGACCGCCCTTGATGTTGTCCTGAACCCGCTTGGCGTTCCGTCGCGGATGAACCTAGGGCAGATCTTCGAGGCCAATCTGGGGTGGTTGGCGGCGCTCCGCGGGGAGACGGTCGCTTCACCGGTGTTCGATGGCGCTCATGAAGAGGAGATCCTCCGCGATCTCACCGCGGCCCTCGTCGAGCACGGCCTTGCCGACGGGAGCCGGTGCGATGGGAAGGTCGTGCTCCGCGACGGCCGCACCGGGGAGCCTTTCCAGTCCCCGATCACGGTCGGCGTCCTCTACCTCCTGAAGCTTGAACACATCGCTGCGGAGAAGATCCACGCCCGCTCCACAGGGCCGTACGCCCTCATCACCCAGCAGCCCCTGGGGGGCAAGGCCCAGTTCGGGGGGCAGAGGCTGGGGGAGATGGAGGTGTGGGCCCTGGAGGCGTACGGGGCGTCGGCCTTGCTGCAGGAGATGCTGACCCTGAAGAGCGACGACGTGAAGGGTCGGGTGCAGCTCTACAAAGCGATCCTACGCGGGGAGGACTTCCCCCGCCCGGGCATCCCCGAATCGTTCCGCGTCCTGTGGCAGGAGTTGCGGTGCTTGGGGCTGTCCGCCAAGGCCTACGACGAGAACGATCGCGAGCTGGAGATCGGGTGAGCCCATGCCGGACGAACGAGCGCCCGGGTTCATCCTGTTCCGCGACTGCCGCCCCCACCGCGAGTACCTGATCATCAAGCAGCGGGGGGGAGGCCATTGGGGGTTCCCGAAAGGGCACATCGAACCCGGAGAGGACGAGATGGCAGCTGCCCAGCGCGAGGTGGCGGAGGAAGTGGGGATCACGCGCCTCATCACCCAGCCGGGGTTCGCGGAGCGCATCGCGTACCGGTTCCCCCGAGGAGGGGAGGTCGTGCACAAGGAGGTCACCCTGTTCCTCGCTGAGGTCGATGAAGACGGGGTCCCCGGGAGGGGAGAGGTGGAGTCCCTCGTCTGGCTCCCCCTACCGGAGGCCCTCGCTCGCCTCACGTACCCCGAACAGCGGGATGCCCTCCACCGCGCCGCGGCGTTCCTCCACGCCCGCCGCGGGGGGTGAGGGCCGTGGGCTGGCCCACGTTCGTCGTCGCAGGTCTCGTCTTCGCCGCGTCCTATGCTCTCCTGTTCTCGCGGCATGTCCACCGGACCCTGGCCGCCCTCGTGGGAGCGGTGGCAATGATCCTGGCCGGAACGGCCCTCGGTTTCTACTCCCCGCACGAGGCCGTGGCGAGCATCGACACCGATACATTGTGGCTTCTGTTCGGGATGATGGTCATCGTGGGGCTGCTGCGGGCGACCGGTTTCTTCCAGTACATGGCGATCCGCACCGCGAAGCTCGCCCACGGGAACCCGACCGTCCTCTTCCTCTCGCTCGGCGTGTTCACAGCGGCGGCGTCGATGTTCCTCGATAACCTGACCACGCTGCTTACGGTGGTTCCCGTCACCATCTCCGTGGCCGAAGTCCTCGCCCTGCCCGCTCAGCCCCTCCTCCTCCTGGAGGCGATGGCGGCCAACATCGGGGGGATCGCCACGCTCGTGGGGGATCCTCCGAACATCCTCATCGGATCGGCGGGGGGGCTCTCGTTCAACGCGTTCCTCACCCACACCCTGCCCGTGTCCCTCATCGTCCTGGGCAGTGCGATGGCGTTCCTCCTCCCCCGGTTCCGTCGATCTGCTGGTTCCGGGGCCCCGGACGTGGAGGCGGTGATGAGGATGGAGGAGCGTCGCGCCCTGTCCGATCCGCGGACGGCCGCCAAGCTCCTCGTCGTGCTCGGTCTCGTGTTCGCCCTGTTCGTTGCCCACCGCGCCCTCGGGCTGACCCCGGGGGTGGTGGCCCTCCTCGGGGCGGCCCTGAGCGTCCTCCTGTTGCGGCCCAACATCGAGTCGTTCTTGCACGGGGTGGAATGGGACCTTCTCATCTTCCTCGCCGCGCTCCTCGTGATCACGGGCGGCCTTGAGGCGAGCGGGGCGTTGGAGGCCGTCGGGCAGTGGGTCGTCAGCGCCGCCAGGGGGTCCATCCTCCTCTTGGCGCTCTTCCTCCTGTGGCTGGGAGCGCTCCTGAGCTGGGTCGTGAGCGCGCTCCCGGCGGCCGTGACCCTCGTGGCCCTCGTGCGGGGGCTGGCCAGAATGGGGATCCCTCTCACCCCCCTTTGGTGGGCCCTCGCCCTCGGGGTGGGGCTTGGGGCCAACGGGACACCTCTCGGCTCGGCTGCGAACATGGTCCTCGTGTCCGTCGCCGAACAGGCCGGACAACCCCTGAGCTACAGGGCGTGGTTCCGCGATGGGATCCCAGTGGCCGTCCTCTCCTGCCTCATCGCGAGCGCTTTCCTGTGGGTGGGGATCGCCACCGGGTGGTTCCTGTGATGCCGCAGGACCTGCCGTTGACCGAGGTCCACCGGGGCGTGTGGCTCCTCGATGCTGACCAGTTCGGGGTCCCCGGTCAGGGGGGGGTCTACATCGTCTGCGGAGAGCCGGCCGCCCTCGTTGATGCGGGGACCTCGCTCGCCCGAGAACGGGTCCTCGCCGCCTTGGACCGTCTCGAGATCGCCCATGACGAGGTGGCGTGGATCTTCCTCACCCACATCCACCTCGATCACGCCGGCGGGGCGGGCACCCTCCTCCGGGAGCTGCCGGCAGCGCAGGTGGTCGTGCATGCGCGGGGAGCGCGCCACCTCGTGGACCCCTCGCGGCTCGTCGCCTCGGTTCGCGATGCGGTCCGGGAGCGGTTCCCCCTCTATGGGACGATGGACCCGATCCCCGCGGACCGCCTCCACGTGGCTCAAGACGGCGAGGCCTTCCCGCTGGGACGGTTCCGGATCCGGGCCCTCGATGCGCCGGGGCACGCCCCCCACCACCTGTGTTTCTTCGCGGAAGGGGTGCGGCTCCTCTTCACCGGGGACGCGGTCGGGCTGTACCTCGATGGGGTCCTCCTCCCGTCCACGGTCCCCCCGAGCTTCGACCTCGGGCTGTCCCTCTCCACCCTGGACCGCCTGATCGGGCTCGACCCGGAGGTGCTCCTCTTCACGCACTTTGGGCCCGGATCCCCTGCCCTCCTCTCCCGGTACGCGGAGCTCCTTCGGACCTGGGTGGAGCGGGTGGGCCGCCTCCGCGGGACGTGTCGAAACGAAAACGAGCTCGTGAGGAACGTGGTTGCCGAAGCAGCGCGGGAGGGGTTGGTCCCGCCTGGGCCGGCCTGGGGGGATTTGGCGATGTCCGTGCGTGGGGCAGCCGCCTACCTCTCCCGGCGGGAGGGAGCGACGTGATCGCTCGGGTGGCCCTTCCCATCCCGCGGGCCGCCCCGTTCGACTACGAGGTCCCCCCCGGTCTCTCCGTGGCGGTTGGCCATCGCGTGCGCGTCCCGTTTGGGCCTCGCCATCTGTGGGGGATCGTGGTGGGAGTCGTTCCAGAACCCACGTTCCCCGGGCGGCTCCTCCCCATCGAAGCCGCCTCGGGTCCCTTCCTGCCCCCTTCGACCGTCTCCCTCATCGAGGAGGTCGCACGCCGCTCGTTCACCCCGCCGGGTATGGCCCTGGCACGCCTCGTTCCCCTCCCGAGCCGGGCCCGGACCCGCGAGGTCGAGTTGAGCCTCCCGGTGGAGGAAGCCCGCGGTACGGCCGCGGAGCTCGCCCGCCGGGCCCCGGCCCAGGCGCGGGTGCTTGCTGCGGTCGCGGAGGGGACGGGCGAGGTCGGGGAGCTGCGCCGGCTCCCCGGCGGGGAGCGGGCAGTGGCGGCGCTCCTCCGCAAGGGGTTCATCCGCCCGCGGCGGCTGCCGTTCTCGTATCGAGAGGAAGGCGGAGCACTGGCGCTGACCTCGGCTCAGGAGGAGGCGGTGGAGGCGGTTCGCGCGGGGATCGGCAGCGGACGGAGGTACCTCCTGTTCGGCCCCCCCGGCGCGGGGAAGACCGAGGTGTACCTGCGTGCCGTTGGTGAAGGGCTGGCGCAGGGGAAGGGGGGCCTCCTCCTCGCCCCGGAGGTGTCCCTCCTCCCTCAGCTGTGGGCGCGGGCGGGGCGGGTCCTTGGCTCCCCCCCCGCGACGTACTTCGGCGAGCTGCGGCCCGGGGAGAGATGGGAGAGTTGGCGCGGTGCTCAGGAGGGGCGGATCCGCTGTGTGGTGGGCACGCGGTCGGCCGTGTTCGTGCCGTTCCCGAACCTCGGCGTCATCGCGCTCGACGAGGAAGGGGAGCCGGCCTACAAGCAGGAGGAGATGGCCCCCTACTACCACGCCCGGGCAGTGGCCGAGCTCCGCGCGGACCGGGAGGGCGCGGCGGTGGTCCTGGGCGCAGCCGCCCCCGCGGTGGAGACCTACTTCCGCGCCGAACGAGGGGAGATCGGGCTCCTCCGGCTTCCCGAGCGCGTCGTGGGCGCCGCGCCCGCGGTTCGGATCGTCCCCCGGGGGGATGAGGTGATCGGCCCTGCCCTCGAGGAGGCAGTGGGATGTCACCTCGCTCGCGGAGGGCAGATCCTCCTCTTCATCAACCGCCTTGGGTTTTACACCGGCGCGGCGTGCCGCTGCCGGGCGATCCTGCGCTGCCCTGACTGCGAGATCCCCCTCGTGTTCCACCTCACCGACCGGACGTTCCGCTGCCACGCCTGCGGGCGGGCCTGGCGGGACCCGGGGTGCCCGAACTGTGGAGAGACGCACTTTCACTTGTTCGGGGTGGGCACGGAACGGGTGGAGCATGAGGCGAAGCGGCTCTTCCCCCGGGCGACGGTGGCCCGTCTCGACGCGGACACGGCACGGCACCGCGACCGGATCCTGTCCTCTTTCGCCAAGGGCGAGATCCAGATCCTTGTTGGGGCGCAGATGGTGGGGAAGGGCCTTGACTTCCCCGGGATCTCCCTCGTCGGGATCATCAACGCCGATCAGCTCCTTTCCACCCCCGACTTCCGGGCCGGGGAGCGTTCTTACCAGCTCATCGCCGGCGCTGCCGGGCGAGCCGGCCGGAGTGACCTCCCCGGCGAGGTGATCGTGCAGTCCGATCAACCCGACTACTACGCGATCCGCTGCGCGGTGCGCGGGGACTACACCGCGTTCTACAGGGAAGAGATGGGGTATCGGGAGGCCCTCCGCTATCCCCCCTTCTCTCGCCTCGTGCGGATGGTGGCCGCCGGCCGCGGGGCAGAGGGGAAAGCGGAGAACGTCGCCCGCGAGCTGGCGCGCCGCGGGTTCGAGGTCCTCGGCCCGGCCCGCCTCTTCCCGCGCCGTGGGGTCCCTCGCGCCCAGCTCCTCGTACGGGGGAAGGAGGATGTGGTGGATGCGTTGAGTCACGCCCTCCCCACGCTGCCGCGGTGGCTCAAGGTCGACCCCGACCCGATGTGGCTCGGCTAGAACGGCCAGAAGCGCTGGTCGTTCCACACCCTCTGGCGCAGCTCTTGGTCGAGGGAGGTGAGGAGATCGAGGTGGGACCGTTCCCACCCGGCGAGCCAGCGGAAGAGGGACCGCGCCGCGCCGGAGGAGTTCCTCTCCGCATCGGCGTAGAACGCGACCGACCGTTCCTCGAGCGCCATCGCGGCGTAGAGCGCCGCCGCTTCGTACGAGGCAGCGGAGATCTCCGCCTCGATCGCATCGGTGAGCACGCTGGTCGTGATCTCGGTCGGCCCCTCCGCCGGGGCCCCCCTGGTTACCTACCCGGTGCGCATGAGGTCAGCGAACGCCTGTGAGAGGACCTCGATGTGGCGTCCTTCTTCCTCGGCCAAGGTGAGGAAGATCTCCTGCGCTCCCTCATCCTGCGCGCCGCGTGCGCTCGCCTCGTACAGCGCCTTCCCTCGCTTCTCGAGGAGCAGCGCCCCCTTCCCACGGCGTGGCAACACCGCCGAGAACGAATCGTCGCACGATTGTGGCCGGCTCTATCTTGAGGTGAGCCAGTGGGTCAGCTGCTCGATTCCGCGGGGGATCGGAGGAGCAGCATTACGAACCGGGCGGCCGATCGCCCTACCGTCTCGGATCGCGTCGGATCCGCCTTCCCTGCGCGCAGCCTTCCCTACCCCGCCCGAGCCCGTTCTTGCACGAGGAGGGCCCGTCGGACCTCCTCCTGCGCCACAAGCCTCTTCTCGACCAAGATCTCTCCGATCGGACGCGGGTTCTTTCCGGACTGCTGGTGCGCCAACGCCGCCCGCACGTTCTCGGGGGAGACGATGCCCATGTCCACTAGGATCTCTCCTAGCCTCTTCTCGCGTTCGAAGTGCTTCTCGAGGATGGCCATGATCACCGCGGACCGGGAGGTTCGACGCCGCTCTGCTTCACGGTCCACAAGGTCCAACAAGTAGTCGTCCTCATCGCGGTAGTAGAGTGTGGCCTGCATCCCCTCCCCTCCTTTCTGCTTCGAACACGCCCGGTCCCCGGCGCCCCCCCGGATCCAATCTGGGTTCCGTCTTGGCCCCCACCTTCGCGATGGGTTAGCGTTGATCAGGCTCCGTTGCCTTTGTTTACATTCTACTCGGGTGGAACCAGCTGTCAAGCGGACGTCCGTCTGCCTTCGCGTCGGTCCGATTCCTGTCCGTACCTCTCCCTGGAGTCGCCCTCCCGTTGCGGGAGCCGCTCGCCTGAATGGCTTCCTCCACTCCCTGGGTCGGCCCGCAGTTCAGCCTGAACCGCGACCCCGTGGGATCGAGCCCCGTTCTCGGGGAGCGTTAGGAGAAGCGCCCGTCAGGGGCCCGGCAGTAGCCGTGGACGAACTCCGGGCCGGAGATCGCCCGGCACCCGGCTGGCTGGAGCTCGAGGATTTCCACGGACCCTTTCCCCGTGGCGACGAGGAGCCGGTCCCGTCGCGGGAGGATCGCTCCCGGTGGGAGATCGGCCGACTCCTCGCTCACCACCCGCGTTCGGTGTACCCTGATGAGCTTATCCCGGAGCGTGGTGTGGGCCCCGGGCCACGGGTTGGTGCCCCGCACGAGGTCGTGGATCCGCCGCGCCTCCCGCTCCCAACGGATCCGCCCATCCTCCTTATGGAGCTTCGGGGCGAGCGTCCCTCCCTCCGGCTGCGGCGTCGGGACGAGCTCCCCCCTTGCCATCCCCGCGAGCGTGGTCACGATGAGGTCCGCGCCCACCTGGGCGAGGCGTGCCTCCAGCTCGCCTGCCGTCTCGTCGGGCCCGATGGGGATCGCCCGCTGGAGGAGAAGGGGGCCGGTGTCCATCCCTTCATCGAGGATGAACGTCGTGACGCCCGTTTCCTCCTCCCCGCGGATGATCGCCCACGCCACCGGCGCCGCCCCGCGATAGCGGGGAAGGAGGGAGGCGTGGATGTTCACGCACCCGTACTTGGGAAGGGTGAGGACCGGCTCCCGCAGGAACTGCCCGAACGACGCCACGACGAGGAACTCGATCGCGAGCGACCGCAGCTTGTCGAGCACCGCGCGCGCGTTGATCGAGCGTGGCTGGACGATCGGGATCCCCAGCTCGCGGGCCGCTTCCTTGGCGGGTGGGGGGGTCATTCTGAGGCCCCGGCCGGCCGGCCGATCGGGCTGGGTGATCACGAGGAGGACCCCGTAGGTCTCGGCGAGGCGACGTAGCGCCGGCACCCCGAACGCCCCGGTCCCCGCGAATGCGATACGCAATCCTATCTGGGCGAAGGCGTCGGCTCCTTCGGTTTCCCGCCACGAGCGAGGCGGAACTCGGCGAGCACCCGTCGCCTCTCCTCCTTGGAGAGGAGGTCCACATACAGGGTGCCGTTGATGTGGTCGACCTCGTGCTGCAGGAGGCGGGCCTCGAGCTCGGAAAGGCCAAGCTCGACCACCGCTCCCCCTTCGTCCATGGCCCGCACGACCACGTCCCTCGCCCGAGGGACCTCGGCCTCCACGCCGGGAAGCGACAGGCAACCCTCCCGGTCCACGACGACCTCCACGCTCCGTGCGATGATCTCGGGGTTGAACAGCACGCGCTCCTCCTCCCCCAGCCGCACGAGGACGGCTCGCACCAGAAGCCCGATCTGGTTCGCAGCGAGGCCCAGTGCCTCGATCTGTCTGAATGCCGCGCGCAAGGCGCTCGCTGCCTCTTGGGCCTCGCGGCTCCCCGGCTCGACGGGCTGCGTCGGCCGGCGCAGAATCGGGTTTGGGTAAGTGATGATCATCGGTCTGGATCGCCTCCCCAGCGGCTCTTATTATAGAGGGATCGGGTCGTGGCGACAATTGAACGGGGGGGGATGCAGCGCGCGCTCGTGGCCAAGGTCCTCTCCCTGGAGAGGGACAAGGCGTTCGCGGACACGGCCGTCCTCGGCGGCCTGGAGAGGTTTGTGTCCCGCCACTTTCCCGAAGCGCGTCATCTCGTCGCGGGCTACGCTGAGCTCGACCCTCCCTCCCGAGCGCGGGCGGTGGAGGAGCTCGAGCGCTGGCTGGGAAGGCCGTCCTCCGCTCGGCCGCAGGAGCCGCTCGCGGCGATCCCCATTTCCCGCCTTCCCGGAGTGGGCAAGAAGCGGGTCGAGCTCCTTGGCCGCCTCGGGATCCGCACGGTGGAGGATCTCCTCACCACGTTTCCCCGCCGCCTGGAGGATCGGTCCCGGCTCCGCCCGATCGGCGAGGTACGGGATGGGGAGACGGTCCTCGTCCGCGGCGCGGTGCGCGCCAAATCGCGGGTCAAGGTCCGACGCGGCCTCGAGCTCATCAAGGTGGCGGTGGACGATGGGACGGGATTCCTGTTTGCGATCTGGTTCAACCAACCCTGGGTGTGGGCTCAGATCGTCCAGGGGGAGAGGTACGCCCTCTACGGCAAGGCCCAGCTCCGCTACGGCGAGCTCCAGTTGGAGAACCCGGTGTGGGAGAAGGAGGGAACCGACGTTCAGACCGGGCGCTGGGTCCCGGTGTACCCGGCGACGGAGGGGTTGACCCAACCTGTCCTTCAAGGCCTCATCCAGCATGCGCTCGCTGAGTTCGCCGATCGGGTAGGCGATGTGGTGCCGCAGGAGATCCGGGAACGGCAAGCGCTCCCCACGCGGTGGGAGGCGATCTTGCGGATCCATGCCCCGCGGGACCCCCACGATTTCGAACGGGCGCGACGGGCGCTCGCGTTCGAGGAACTCCTCCTCCTCCAAGTGGGGATCGCCCGCCGCCGGGGTCCGACCTCGACCGTCGGACGGCGGCTCGAGCCCGAGCAGGGGATCCTCGACCGGTTCGTAGCGGGCCTCCCCTTCGCGCTCACTCCCTCCCAGCAGCGCGCGCTGGACGCGATCGAACGGGACCTCCGCTCCCCCCAGGTCATGCTGCGCCTCCTCCAGGGGGACGTCGGCTCGGGGAAGACCGTGGTCGCCGCCGCGGCCTGCCTCCTCGCCGCCTCGGCGGGGTCCCAGGCCGCGGTGATGGCGCCGACCGAGATCCTCGCCGAGCAGCACCACCTCGTCCTTCAAGAACTGCTCGCGGGCCTTCCCGTGCGGGTGGGATGCCTCGCCGGGGGGATCGGGCGCAGGGAACGGCAGGCGCTGCTCGACGCGATCGCGGGCGGTGAGCTCGACATCGTCGTGGGGACCCACGCCTTGATCGAGGAGGACGTCGCGTTCCGCGATCTGGGGCTGGCCGTGATCGACGAGCAGCACCGATTTGGGGTGGTCCAGCGCGCGGCGCTGGAGGCGAAGGGAGCGGAAACGAACATCCTCGTCATGTCCGCGACCCCGATCCCGCGCACGGTCGTCCTCACCCTGTACGGTGACTTCACGGTGTCCGTCCTCGACGAGATGCCGACCTCGCGGGGAAGGGTGCGCACGGAGTGGCTGTCCTTGTCCCGGAGGGAGGACGTGTATCGGGGAGTGGCGGACCTGCTCGCCCGGGGGGAGAAAGGCTATGTGGTGTTCCCCCTCATTGCCGAGTCGGAGGAGCTCGACCTCCGCGCGGCATCGGAGGGGTACGATGAGCTGCGGGAGCGGTTTCCCGGGCATGGCGTCGCCCTCCTCCACGGTCGGATGCCGTCCGAGGACAAGCGGCGGGCGATGGCGGCGTTCCGGGCCGGCGAGGTCCAGCTCCTCGTGGCGACGACGGTGGTCGAGGTCGGGCTCGATGTCCGCGATGCTTCGTTCCTCGTGATCGAGCACGCCGACCGGCTGGGGCTGGCCCAGCTTCACCAGCTGCGCGGGCGGATCGGGCGCAAGGGCCAGGATGCAGTGTGCTATGCCCTCGCCGACCCTACGACCGATGAGGCGCGCCAGCGGCTGGCCGCGTTCCGCGACCTTGCTGACGGGTTCAAGATCGCCGAGGCCGACCTCCGCATTCGCGGGCCCGGCGACCTCCTTGGCACCGAGCAGTCGGGGTTCGTGTCCCGGCTGCGGGTGGCGGACCTCACGCGGGACCTGGGCTTGCTGGAGAAGGCCCGCAGCGAGGCGCGGCGTCTGGTTGCGGAGGGCGTGCCGGACGACCTCGCCCGCGAGGTGGAGCGGAGGTTCGGGGAGGCGTTGTCCCTCCTTGGGGTGTGAGGTGGAGAACCCGGTTCGAGCGGGGGCGCGCTGGGTCACGCGCTGGGCGCGCCACGTGCGCGTGGACGGGCGGGGTGTGGAGGACGTCGCCCGGCGGATCCGGGACCTCCCCGTCCCCCCCTGGGAGGGGCGGTACCACTTCCAGGGGGAGGAGGAGCTCACCCTCCGCTACCTCCTCGCCCTCGATGCGCTCAACTTCTGTTTCTGGCCTCCCTCGGGATCGAGCGGGGGGAAGTGGGCCGTCCCCGGACCCGACGGAGAAAGGCTGACCGGTTACTTCGCCCTCGCCTACGCCCTCCGCCGGAGGGCGGAGGGGGACCCGTCGTCCCTCGAACCACGGGCGCTGGCGGATGCAACCGTGGGCTGGGTGCGCGCGATCCTCGGGGAGGTCCCCCTCCTCCCCTGGCGGGCCCGCGCCCTGCGGGAGGTGGGGGCGGCTCTGCTCCGGTTCGGTTCGGCGCGGGAGTTCTTTGCCTGTGCCCAGGGTTCGTGCCTTCGGCTTGTGGAGCTCGTCACTTCCCACCTTCCCCTGTTCCGCGATTCCGCCCTGTATCGGGGCCGGGAGGTTGTCTTCCACAAGCGGGCCCAAATCCTGTGCGCGGACCTGTGGGGGACGTTCGGGGGTGAGGGACCCGGCGCTCTCCACGACCTCGACTGGCTCACCGCGTTCGCGGACTACAAGCTCCCTCAGCTCCTGTGGGCCCAGGGAGGCCTTGTCCTCCACCCCACGCTCGCTGGCCGCCTCAAGCGGGGGGAGGAGCTCCGCCCGGGGTCCCCGGAGGAGGTCGAGCTGAGGGCCGCGACGATCATGGCCGTCGAGGAGCTCACCGCCGCGCTCCGCGCGGGCGGGAGGGGCGTGCGGGCGTTCGAGGTGGACTGGATCCTGTGGAACCTGTCCCAAGGCCCGCTTTCGGTTCCCCATCCCCGCGTCCGGACGTTCTTCTACTGACCGTGTCCGCGTTCCGCATCACTGCCCGCGCGCCCGGTTCCGCAGCTCGGCTGGGAGAGCTCGTGACCCCCCACGGGACGATCCGCACCCCGGCGTTCGTCACCGTGGCCACCCGAGGGATGGTGAAGTCCCTCGGTGTGGACGACCTCCTCTCCCTGGGCGTCGAGGTTCTGATCGGGAACACCTACCACCTCGCCCTCCGCCCGGGAGCGGAGGCGATCGGGGCCCTCGGCGGGCTCCACGGGTTCACGGGATGGACGGGCCCGTGGTTCACCGACTCCGGGGGGTTCCAGGTGTTCAGCCTCGGCGCGGGGAAGATCCACGGGGTAGGGAAGATCGCGCCCATCTTCCCCGGCGATGTCCCGATGAAGCCGACGGGGACATCGCTCGTGGCCCTCAGCGAGGGGGGGGCCCGCTTCCGCTCCGTGGTCGATGGGTCGCGTGTGTTCTTCTCCCCGGAGGAGGTGATCCGCCTCCAACGTCTCCTTGGGGCGGATGTGATCCTCCCCTTGGACGAGTGCACGTCCCCGTTCCACGATCGGGCGTACACGAGGGCGGCGATGGAACGCACCCACCGCTGGGCGGAGCGTGCCCTGGCCGCGTTCGAGCGCACGACGGGGCTCGGGCCGAACCCGGGTCAAGCCCTGTGGGGGATCGTCCAGGGCGGCGCGTACGAGGACCTCAGGCGGAGGTCGGCCAAGGCGATCGCGGGGATGGGGTTCCCCGGGTTCGCAATCGGGGGGTCGCTGGGTCGGTCGAAGGAGGACATGCTGCGCGTGATCGAGTGGACGGTAGACGTTCTCCCCGACGACCGGCCACGGCACCTCCTTGGGATCGGGGGCGTGGAGGACATCCTGGAGGCGGTTGCACGGGGCGTGGACACGTTCGACTGCGCGACCCCGACGCGCCTCGCTCGGAATGGGGTCCTCCTCACGTTCGCTGAGGAAGGGTTCCGGATCGCGATCAAGAACGCCCGGTTCGCCCGCGATGACCGTCCTGTGGAAGAAGGGTGCGACTGCCCGACCTGCGCCCGGTACCCGCGCGCGTTCCTCCGGCATCTCTCGCAGGCGGGCGAGCTCTCCTACTATCGTTTGGCCACGCTCCACAACGTGCGGTTCATGGTCCGGCTCCTCGAGCGGGTCCGCGCCGCCGTGGTGACGGGCCAGGACCTGTCGGCGGTTCTTCCTCTCCACAGGCTGTAGCCCCTTGCTAGGAGGGGCCAGGCGCGCCAAGAGTACCTCTTGACACGAGCCCCCGGGGGGGGGGGTACAATCTTGTGACCCATCGGGGGAAGCGATGAGGCTCCTTGCGGTTGGGGCGTCCATCCTCGGGATCGCCGTGTCGCTCGGGTCCACCGCCAGCGACGCGACCGCGCCTGCCCTCGACCCCGCGCAGACTGCCCGCGGACGGTGGGCCGTCTTTGCTCTCGTCCTTCCCGGCTGCCCGGCGTGCGAGGAGGCTCTGAGCTGGTTCTCTCAGGTACACCAGAGCTTTCCCGAGATCGGTTTTCTCCTTCTCTCGCCGTGGGAGAGCGAGGAAGTTTCGGTTGCCTCCGCTGAACTGGGTTTGCCCTTCCTGGTGGACGAAGGCGGGCGGATGGGAGCGGCGTTGGGGCGTGCGGCGGGCCCCCAACCTGGTGCTCCTCCTCGACGGCCGTCCCCACGGCAGACTCGATTGGCCGTTCACCGAGGACGAGATTGTGCGAGGTCTTGAGGTGCTGGCGGCCGCGCCGCGGGAGGGACCGCGGCAGTTCCTCGGAGCCGTGGTCCCGTTGGGCATGGGTCGTACGCTCGACGGCCACATTGCAGACCTCGACGCGCTGTCCCGACCTGTTCTCCTCGTGTTCTTCAACCCGGACTGCCCGCCCTGCTGGGATGCGCTGCCGGCGCTCGTTGAGCTGAGCGAGGAGATCCAGGTGGTGCTGGCAGTGACGGCGCCCCACGCCCTCTCCGAGGACGACCGGCAGGTGCTGCGAGGGGCCGGGCTGAAAGCGGTGTTGGACGACGAGGGGCGCCTGGCGCGGCGGCTCGCCGTCCGCGTCAGCCCCACGTTCCTGATAGTTGACCAAGAGGGGGTGATCCGCTGGGCACACGAGGGCATTGTCGACCAGGAAGTGCTTCGCAGAGCGGTCCTCGCCGTCGTGAGCGAGGGTGGAACCGGTGAGTGAGAGCAGATCAAAGGAGGTGCGTGATGTGAGCGACGTGGTTGGGGTTGGCATTGGTGCTGGTTGTCGGGGTCCTGGGCCTGGCGGGTGACGGTAGCGTGACGTGGCCAACGGCAGTTGACGATGAAGTAGTCATCTGTGCAATGTCCCCACAGGCTTCCCCTCTAACGGATTGGTGGTGTTCGTACGAGGGGCCTCGCGGCCCAGACCTAACCTGGTGGTACATATGCTGCGAGGGCGAGTATTGCGAGAAGTTCATCATCTTGCCCGTGATCGGAGTGATTTGCCTGGAGTGGAGGACGGCCTACGAGTGTGGCTGCTTCCCACCGTACGCTATCCCCGTAGGTGAGGTGGCGCCCATCTACTGAAGGGTAGTATCCTGGGTGCGCGGAGTACCCGAGGCGCTCCGCGCACCCGCAGTTGCGCCAGGTTGTGAAGACACAAGGAGGTAACGATGACAAGGTTCCTCTCTATCTGTTGTTCAGTGCTTGTTGCCGGGGCGTGGATAGGCGCGAGAGCGTCGCCCGCGGGTGAGATCGAGCCAGGCCTCGGCTGGACCTACAGGGCTGAGGTGACGGATCTGGCCCGAGACGTCATCCGCACGACAACCCTCGCGTTTCTGGGCGTGGGCGACCCCCAGGGGAGGCATGCCGTCGCGGTCATCACGGACCGAGACTGGGGCACGACTCTGAGGGTCTACCCCGTAGCCCCCGGTGCCGATCTGACAACCGCCATGACGGGGCCGGCTCCGGTTGTCTTGCGATGGCCCACCGTGCTTGACTTCGTTCCCGAGCTGCGGGGAGCCATGCCCCCTGTGCAAGGGTTCGCCCTCCCCGCGGTGCCGGTAGCTGAGCTGGAATGGTCGCTTTCGTTCCGGCAGCTGCTGGGTGAAGGCGCAGTCAAGCGAGGAGAGATCCGCCTTGCCCTTGGTCCGCAAGGAGCGGCCACGGTGCCGGCGGGGACGTTCGCGGGTCTCTACTCCACCACGTACTACGCGAGCTGGGGGAGGATGTCCCACGAGGGCATGGCGTGGTGGCCTGGCGAGGAGGGAATGGCGGGGCCCGTATGGAGTCCCGTGTGGGCGCAGGGAATCGTGGGAGCCACGGTGCGCTACACCTGGGAACTCGTGGAGCGCGTCGTTCTGGACGCAGAAGAGCTACGGGCGCGCCTCCGCGAGGCACTCTCCGCTATGGAGAAGACAGATCCAGCGGGCGCCAGGGAGGTTCGGGACACCGTCG
>OMKS01001072.1_pt1 | contig 25091 bp, 24 predicted proteins | sample 1674721 | NCBI WGS metagenome assembly OMKS01 (sample SAMN06264996, study PRJEB25208) | sediment metagenome | isolation source: hot spring sediment | place: USA: California | collected 2014-09-02
GCCCGTGGTGGCGATGGATCTTCCGTCCGGACTGGCCACCGATACAGGCCGGATCCCTGGCCCGGCGGTGCGAGCCGACCTCACGCTCGCGATGGGAGCGCTCAAGCCGTGCCACCTCCTCCCCCCCGCGGCGGAGCTTTGCGGCGAGGTGCGGGTTGTGGACGTGGCCTACCCGCCGGACCTGGGGGCCGAGGTGCCGGCCCTGGCCCATGTCCTGGAGGCAGCCGACGTCCGGGCCATGCTCCCCGCCCGGCCGAGGTTTGGGCACAAGGGAACGTTCGGGAGGGTCCTCGTCGTGGGCGGGTCGGTGGGGATGGCGGGCGCCGTTGCCCTCGCCGCAGAGGGAGCATTGCGCGCCGGGGCGGGGCTGGTGCACGTCCTCGCTCCGGAGCCGGTATTCCCCATCATCGCCGGCCTCGTCCCCGAGGCCCTCGTCCACCCTGGGCCGACCACGGATGGCGCGTTCGCTCCGGAGGCGGCCGCGGAGGCGGTGCGGCTGGCCGAGGGCATGGACGTCGTCGTGGTGGGACCTGGCCTGGGTCGGAGTCCCGGCCCAGCGGAGGTGGTGCGGGCGCTCGTCCTGGGGCGCATCCCTCTCGTCGCCGATGCCGACGCGCTGTTTGCCCTCGCCCAGGACCCCTTGCTTCTCGCCGGGGGCCACGGGGAGATCGTCCTCACCCCCCATCCCGGCGAGTTCGGCCAGCTGGTGGGAGTGGACCCGGAGGAGATCGTCCCCGGGAAGATCCAGTGGGCGCGGGAGAAGGCCGCGGACTGGCGGGCGACGATGGCCCTCAAGGGGCCTCCGACAGTCATCGCCTCCTCCGCGGGCGACGTGTACCTCAATACGACGGGGAACACCGCCCTCGCCCATGGGGGATCGGGTGACGTCCTCGCCGGGATGATCGGGGGTCTGTGGGCGAGCGGGGCCCGGTCCGTGGACGCCGCGTGCGCGGCCGCGTTCGTCCACGGCCGGGCCGCGGAGCGCCTCACCTGTGGGCGGGCAGCCCGGGCAGTGCTGCCCACGGATCTCATCGCGGCACTTCCCGAGGCGCTCGCCGAGATCGAACGGTAGCGCTCGTGCGCCTCTTCGACACCCACGCCCACCTCGACTTCCCCCATTTCCGGGCCGATCGGGACGAGGTGCTCCGTTCTCTGCGTGAGGAACGGGTCGCCATCCTCAATGTGGGGACCGACCTCCGCTCATCGGAGGCATCCCTCGATCTCGCCCGGCAGCACGCGTTCGTGTTTGCGACGTGTGGGGTTCATCCGCACGGTGCGGGGGAGTTCACCACCGAGGTCGAGACCCAGCTCGACACGCTTCTCCGGAACGGTGCGGTGGCGGTGGGCGAGTGCGGGCTCGACTTCTACCGCGACCTCTCCCCGCGCGACCTCCAGGTCGCCGCGTTCCGGGCCCAGCTTCGGCTGGCGCGGCGGCGGGATCTCCCGGTGATCCTCCACGAGCGCGCGGCGTGGGAGACGTTTCTCTCCGTGCTGCGGGAGGAGCGGCCGCCGCGGGGGGTGGTTCACGCCTTCTCCGGCAACGCGGCGCGGGCTCGGGCGATCGTCGCCCTCGGGCTCCACCTCGGGATCGGGGGCCCCCTCACCTACCCCAAGAACGATGCCCTGCGCCAGGCCGTGCGCGCCGTTCCCCTCGACCGGATCCTCGTCGAGACCGATTCCCCGTACCTCCCCCCCGAGCCGTACCGGGGGAAGCGCAACGACCCGGGCAAGGTCCGCCTCGTCGTCGCGCGGCTCGCCGCCCTGCGGGGGATGCCCGTGGCCGAGGCCGCCGACGCGACGTGGGCGAGCGCCTGCCAGCTGTTCGCCGTTTCGCCCCGGTTCTAGGCGAGGTGGCCCCGCTCCCGGAGTGAGGTGTAGCCCGTCTTCGTGACGATGAGGTGGTCGAGGACCTCGATCCCGAGGATCCGGCCGGCCTCGACGAGCTGGCGGGTGAGGGCGCGGTCGTCCCCGCTGGGCTCGGGGTTCCCGGAGGGGTGGTTGTGGGCGAGGATCACCGCCGCCGCCCGGTCGGCGATCGCGTCGGCGAACACCTCCCGGGGGTGGACCAGGCTCGAGGTGAGGAGCCCCACCGTGACCACCCGGCACTCGATGACCTCGTGGGCGCCGTTCAACGTGAGGGTCACGAAGTGCTCCTGCTTGCGGTCGCGGATCGGGGCGAGGTAGGGGAGGGCGTCCTGGGGGGTCTCCACCCGCCCCGGGCCCCGCTGGAAGTGGCGCCGGGCGAGCTCGAGCGCAGCGAGGATCTGGCACGCCTTGGCCTCGCCCACCCCGGCAAAGCGCGTGAACTCCGCGAGCCCCCACCGGGAAAGGTTCGGCCCCGCCTCCTTGAGGAGGGCTGAGGCGAGCTCGACCGCGCTTTTCCCCTTCGTGCCCGTGTGGATGAGGACCGCGAGGAGCTCGGCGTCCGACAGGGCCTGGGGGCCGCGGGCGCGGAGCTTCTCCCGCGGCCGCTCGAACTGGGGCAGGTCCTTGATCCGCTTCCCGTTCATCCCTCCCGGATCATAGCCCGTTACGCCCCCAGGCGGGGGCGTCCGATCGGCGTGGGGTACCACGCCGGGTTCGCTCCCACCAGGATGACCCGGCCCGGGACGTACTCCCGGTCCCGCTGGTAGTAGAACTCCCGGGTCACCTCGCGCCCCCCCACCCCGCCGCCAGGAGCTGGGGCTCGACCAGGTTGGTCCGGGTGTCGGCCTCGTTCATCCCCATCGCGGCCCCGTGGTCCCCCGCGCCCCAGGGGAGAGCACGCCTCGCACGCTGGCCATGGCGGGATGGTAGCGACAGGGACAAGCCGCGCCAAACGGGAGACGCTGGACTGGGCGGGGTTCGCGGCTACCATTCCCGCCGATGGCGAGCGAGGTCCACGTCGCGTTCCTTTGGCACATGCACCAGCCGTGGTACGCCCTCCCGGGTTCGGCGGAGAACCTCCTCCCCTGGACCCGCCTCCGGGCGGCCAAGGACTACACGGACATGGCGGCGTGGCTCGAACGGTGGACGGTCCCGGTCACGGTCAACTTCACCCCGTCCCTTACGGAACAGCTCCGCCGCTACGCCGCGGGCACCCTCACGGACGCCTACCTCCCCTCGTGCGCCGGCCCCCACGCCCTGGCTGAGCTGCGGTCGGGAGCCGTCCCGCTCCCCATCGCCCGGCGCGGACTGCCCGCGCCTGACCCCGCGGCCCTCTGCGGGGACAGGAGCCCTGACGGGGAGCGACGCCTGTGGGGGTGGTTCCTCCTCGCCTGGATCGGTCAGTCGGTCCTGGAGGCGGACCCCGACCTCCGGGCGCTATGGGAGAGGGGATCGTTCTCGTCGGCGGAGGTCGCTGCGCTCGAGGAGCGACAGCGTGGAATCGTGGCCGAGGTCGTCCCCCGGTACCGCCGCCTCGCAGAGGATGCGGGGATCGAGCTCACGGCCACACCGTTCTACCACCCCATCCTCCCCCTCCTCCTCGACACGGCGGCCGCGCGGCGGTCCCAGCCCCACGACGAGCTCCCCCCCTTCTCCGCGCCGGACGATGCGCGCGAGCAGGTTCGGCGCGCCCTGAATCACCATGCCACGGTATTCGGACGGCGGCCCAACGGGATGTGGCCCGCCGAGGGGGCGGTCAGCACCGCCGCCGCGGGGCTCCTCGCCGGGGAGGGTGTGCGCTGGATCGTCACCGACGGCGGGATCCTCGCCCGCTCGCTCGGGCGGGCGCCATCGCCCGAGGAGCTGCACCGGCCGTGGCGGTTCCGGACCGGAGACGGCGAGATCATCATCCTCTTCCGCGACACGCACCTCTCGAACCTGATCGGGTTCGACTACCACCGCTGGCCACCCGCTGAGGCCGCTAGGGACCTCCTCCAGCGCCTGCGCAGGAACGGTACGGCCTGGCACGGAGCGCGTCCTCCGCTCGTCCTCATCGCCATGGACGGGGAGAACGCGTGGGAGTTCTACGACCGCAATGGCCGCCCATTCTTCGAATCCCTCTACCGCCAGCTCCGCGACGAGCGCCCCATCGTGCCCACCACGATCTCGGGATACCTCGATCGGTTCGGGGTGGAGGCGGTGCTGGGCGACCTGTGGTCCGGGTCGTGGATCGACGCCGATTTCCGGACCTGGATCGGCCACCCCTCTCAGAACGCAGGTTGGGAGCAGCTGGCTCGTGCCCAGGCCGCCGCGGCCGCGGCGTCGCCGGGGCCTGGCCGGACCCGGGCTCATGACCACCTCCTCATCGCCGAGGGAAGCGACTGGTTCTGGTGGTATGGTCCCCGGCACTCCTCGCCCCACGAGCCCGTGTTCGACCGATTGTTCCGCGCGCGCCTCGCCCAGGTGTACGCGGAGATCGGCCGTCCCATTCCCTCCGATCTTGTCCCCTAGGCCCGCTGCGCGCCGAACGGGGCACGGGTAAAGTAGGCGCGACGGAAGGCACCGAAGGAGGCACGCGTGCGCGGGGTTGTGACGTTCGTGCTGGCAGGGGGACGAGGGGAACGGCTGTACCCGTTGACTCGGGACCGGGCCAAGCCCGCGGTCCCGTTTGCTGGCCTGTACCGGATCATCGACTTCACCCTCACCAACTGCCTCCACTCCGGGCTCCGGCAGGTGTTCGTCCTCACCCAGTACAAGTCCCTGTCGCTGGAACGACACATCCACCAGGGGTGGGCGGTCTTCTCCCCGGCGGTGGGGGAGTTCATCACTACCATCCCACCCCAGCAGCGGATCGCCGACCATTGGTACCTCGGGACGGCCGACGCGATCTGGCAGAACTGGTACTCAGTGGAGCGGTTCGCCGCCGAGCATGGGCCGCCGGAGGCGATCCTCATCCTCGCAGGCGACCATGTATACAAGATGGACTACCGGGTCATGCTCGACCACCACCGCGAGGCAAGGGCCGACCTCACGGTGGCCACACTCGCCGTGCCCCGCGCCGCGGCGGCAGGGCAGCTTGGGGTCCTCATCGTGGACGGGGAGCGCAGGGTCCTCCGCTTCCAGGAGAAGCCGGCCGAGCCCACCCCATCCCCCGACGATCCGGGGGTATGCCTCGCCTCGATGGGGATTTACGTGTTTCGGCCCGAGATCCTGGCGCGGCGGCTCGAGGAGGATGCCGCCGACTCCAGCTCGTCCCACGACTTCGGCCGCGATATCGTCAACCGCATGGTGGGGGAGGACCGGGTCGTCGCGTTCCCGTTCGAGCTTGGAAACAAGAACCCCATCCCCTATTGGCGGGACGTGGGCACAGTGGATGCCTACTGGGATGCGCACATGGACCTCGTGGCGGTGACCCCCCAGTTCGACCTCTACGATCGCCGGTGGCCGATCCACACCCACCACGAGCCGTGGCCGCCGGCGAAGACGGTGCACGAGGAGCCAGGACGGACCGGAAGCGCCGTAAGCTCGCTCCTCTCCCCGGGGTGCATCGTGTCCGGGTCCCACGTCTTGCGGTCCATCCTCTCGCCGGGGGTCCGCGTGAACAGCTTCGCCACCGTGGAGGACTCGGTCCTCCTCGCCGGGGTGGACGTGGGGCGCGGAGCGCGGATCCGCCGCGCGATCGTGGACAAGGGGGTCCGTATCCCCCCCGGGGAGATCATCGGTTACAATCCCGACCAAGACCGGAGCCGGTTCACCGTGACCGAGAGGGGGATCGTCGTCATCCCCAAGGAAGCGCGGTTCTAGCGAGATCAGCACCGGTCAGAGGAGGCCGCATGCCGTATCTGGGAGGGAGAGAGCTGGGGCAGGTGTACCGCCGGGCCAAGGCCGAGCGGTTCGCCCTCATCGCGAGCAACATCGCTGAACCTAACGTGCTCCTCGGGATCCTCGCCGCCTACGAGGGGGCGCGGAGCGATCTCCTCGTGCAGGTCTCGCTGGGAGCGGCGAAGTTCGCCGGAGGGGGCCGCCCCCTCGCCGGACTGCGCGCGCTCGTCCGCTATGTCCAGGCCCTGGCGGCCGAGACGAAGATCGGGGTGTTCGTGAACCTCGATCACGTCACCCCGGACCAGGTGGATGCCTTCATCCGCCCCGCCCTCGCCGAAGGCCTGTGTTCGTCGGTGATGATCGATGCCTCGGCGTTGCCCCTCGCGGACAACGTCCGCGCCACGCGGGCTGTGGTCGAGCTCGCCCGGCCGTACGAGGTCCTCGTGGAGGGGGAGCTCGGGCTGATCCGGGGGGTCGAGGACGAGATCGCCTCGGATGAGGCGTTCTACACGGACCCTGACGAGGCCCTGCGCTTCGTCGCCGAGACGGAGGTCGACCTCCTCGCGATCTCGGTGGGGACCGAACACGGGGTGTCGGCAGGCCGCGAGCTCGAGCTGCGGCCGGACATCGCCCAGGCCGTGGATGCCCGGCTCGCAGCGGCGGAGCTTGCCCGCCCGCTCGTCCTCCACGGCGCTTCGGGCCTCTCTGCGGATCAGGTGCGGACCCTCATCCAGGCCGGGATCTGCAAGGTGAACAAGGACACGACCTACCAGTACGTGTACGCCCGCGCCGCTGCGGAGTTCTTCGCGAGGAGCAAAGCGGAGATCCTCCCCCCCATCGGGGCGGCGTTCGACCCGATCACGTTCGATGCCCAGAATGGGAAGTGGCGCCCCAATAAGAAGGTGTTCGATCCGCGGGTGGTGGGACGGGAAGTCCAGAATGCGATTCGCAGCGTAGCGGCGGAGATGATCGTTCAAGCTGGATCGGGAGGGAAGTCGCTCTATGTCTGAGTTGGAGAGGATCGGTGTCTTGACCGGCGGGGGGGACTCCCCGGGGATCAACGCCGCGATCCGGGCCATCGTCCGGCGGGCGCAGCCGGCGGGCCTCGATGTGGTCGGGTTCCGCGACGGATGGAGGGGACCGGTGGAGGACGACCTCGTGCCGCTCGGACGGGCCGAGGTGACGGGGATCCTCCACATCGGGGGAACGATCCTCGGCACCTCACGCACCAACCCATTCGAGAAGGATCGGGCCACGGGCGAGTGGAAGCCGACCCCCAAGGTCGAGCGGATCCTGGACACGCTCCACCGGCGGCAGATCGATGCTCTGATCGCGATCGGGGGCGATGACACCCTCGGCGTCGCCCATCGCCTGGCCGCTTATGGGGTGAACGCGGTGGGGATCCCCCAGACGATCGACAACGACATCGGGGGCACGGACTACGCGATCGGTTTCCATTCCGCCCTCGCTGTCGTCACTGATGCCCTGGACCGGCTGCACACGACGGCCCACGCCCACCACCGTGTGCTCATCGTGGAGGTCATGGGGCGGGATGCTGGCTGGATCGCGATCCTGGGTGGCATGGCTGGAGGCGCGGATGTGATCCTCGCTCCGGAAGAGCCGTTTTCGGTTCGCGAGGTGGCGGATGCCCTCCGCCAGCGGTTGGAGGCGGGCCGCAGGTTCTCGATCATCGTCGTCGCTGAGGGGGCGCGGCCGGCCGAGCTCGGGGGGAAACAGGTGGCTCAGGAGGGCCGGGTGGATGCGTTCGGGCACACCCAGCTCGGGGGAGTGGGGTACTGGCTCGCCGCCGAGCTCGACAAGGAGAACCTCCCGCTGACCCCCCGCGTCACCGCGCTCTCCTACCTCCAGCGGGGAGGGGTTGCCACCCCGTTCGACCGCCTCCTGGCCACGCGGTTCGGGGTCGCGGCGGTGGAGTTCGCTCTCGCCGGTCGGTACGATGCGATGACCGCCCTGCGTGGCCCCGACGTGGTGCCCGTCCCCCTTGCCGAGGCCCTCGCCGGGTGTCCGAAGCCGGTCGGGCCGGAGTTCCTCGCCCTGGCCCGGAACATCGGAGTGAGGTGAGCCGTATGATGCGGAAGTCGCTGCTGGTCGTCCTCTTCCTCGGCGTGCTCGCTGTGGGCGCCGGCCCCGGCGATGCCCCGTTCTCGCCCCTCGACCAGGTCTATCAGGTCATCCGCTACTACTACTACCGGTCCGACGAGATCTCCGATACCGACCTCCTCCATGGCGCGATCGGGGGCGTGATCGATGCCCTCGGCGATCCCTACTCTACGTTCTTCACCCCCGAGGAGTACCGGAGTTGGCAGGATTCCCTGTCTGGGGAGTACTCGGGGGTCGGGATCGAGATCACGATCCGCGAGGGACGGATCACCGTGGTCACGCCGTTCCCCGGCACCCCGGCTGAAGCGGGGGGCATCCGCCCTGGGGACTGGATCCAGGCCGTGGATGGGGAGTCCACTGAAGGGTGGACCCTGGAGAAGGCGTCCTCGCGCATCCGCGGCCCGGCAGGGACGACCGTCGTCCTCACGCTCCAGCACGAGGACGGGACGGTGCGGGAGGTCCCGCTCATCCGGCAGCGGATCCAGATCGAAGGGGTCCTTGCCGAGTACCGTCCCGAGGAGAAGGTTGGCTACGTACGAATTCTGCGGTTCGACTTCGATACCCCGGGCCTCCTTGGAAAGGCGCTCTTCTCGTTCCCCCTTCAGGACCTGGCCGGCCTCGTGATCGACCTCCGCAACAACCCCGGCGGGATCCTGTCCGCCGCGGTGGAGGCGACGAGCTACTTCGTGGACCGGGGCGTGGTCGTCGTCACCCGCGGCCCGTCGTTCGGCGAGCGAACGTATACCTCCCGCGGCAACAGTGTCCCCAACCTGCCGCTTGCCGTCCTCGTCAACAGGGGGACAGCGTCGGCCTCCGAGATCATGGCCGGAGCGATCCAGGACCACGGGACGGGGGTCCTCGTCGGCACCCCGACGTTCGGGAAGGGCCTCGTTCAGGAGATCGTGATGCAGCTCGCCGATGGGGGGGCGATCAAGCTCACCACGGGGGAGTACTTCACCCCCGCGGGACGCAGCGTTCACGATGTGGGATTGACCCCGGACATCCTCGTCGAGCGGAGGGAGGGCGAGAGAGGGGACCCCGAGCTCGAGGCCGCATTGGCCTGGATCCGCGAGCAGGTGGGAGTGCCAGTGGGAGCAGGGCGATGAGGCAGCGCGTCTGGCAGCGGATCGACGAGCTCGCACCCCAGCTGTGGGACCTCGCGCTCAGGATCCACGCCCATCCCGAGCTCGGGTTCGAGGAACACAAGGCCGCCGCGTGGCTCGAGGAGGCGCTGGAGGAGGGAGGGTTCGCGGTGGAGCGGGGCGCAGGCGGCCTCCCCACGGCGTTCCGCGCCGTCCATCCCGCACAGAAACCGGGCCCCCGCGTGGCGCTCCTCGCCGAGTACGATGCCCTCCCCGAGCTCGGCCACGCTTGCGGTCACAACCTGATCGCCACGATCGCGGTGGGGGCAGCTCTCGGCCTCGCCGCGGTCAAGGGCGAGGTCCCGGGAACCCTCGTCGTCCTCGGGACCCCCGCCGAGGAGGGCGGAGGGGGGAAGGTCAAGCTCATCCAGGCCGGCCTGTTCCGGGACCTGGACGCGGCGATGATGGTCCACCCTTCGGACCGAACCCTCGTCGACCGCGGGTCGCTCGCCATCACCGAGGTCGAGATCGCGTTCCAGGGCGTGGCGGCCCACGCCTCGTCCGAGCCGGATAAGGGGGTCAATGCCCTCGATGCCGTGATTCAGACGTTCATCGGCCTGAATGCCCTCCGCCAGCACATCCGGGACGGGGCGCGCATCCACGGGATCATCACCCACGGCGGCCTCAAGCCGAACATCGTGCCCGAATACGCTGCGGCACGCTTCTACGTGCGGGCGGCGGAGAACGAGTACCGGGACGAGCTCGTGGAGAAGCTCCGCCGCTGTGCCCAAGGGGCGGCCCTCGCCACGGGGGCGAAGCTCGACTTCCGCTTGGTCGGTCACGCCTACAAGGCGATCCGGCCCAATCGAGCGCTCGCCGCTGCCTTCGCCCGCCACATCGAGCTCCTCGGTTACCCGGTGGAGAAGCCCGAGGGGGGCATGGGGTCCACGGACATGGGCGATGTATCGTGGGAGGTGCCAGCGATCCACCCCTACATCCGGATCGGCCCGGGCGTGATCCCTGGCCACTCCCGGAAGTTCTGCGAGGCCGCCCGATCCGAGCCGGCGAAGGAAGCGATGCTCGCCGCGGCGAAGGCCCTCGCTGCGGTGTGCCTCGATCTGTGGACCGATCCCGCCCTCTTCCACCGGGTTCGGGTGGAGTTCGCGGGAGCTTAGGGCACGGGGTCATTGCCTCCCGGGTGCCACGGGCCACAGCGGGCGAGGCGCCGCAGGGAGAGCCACCCGCCACGAAGGAGCCCGTAGCGCAGCACGGCTTGCCGGGCGTACTCCGAGCACGAGGGATGGAACCGGCACCGCGGGGGGAGAACGGGGGACACGATCCGCTGGTAGGCGTACAGCGGGAGGACGAGCATCTGCCGCCATCGTCTCACCACAGGTACGCGGTGGACGAGATGATGATGCTCTGCTTCCACGCCGGGGCCTCCGCTACCTTCGCGAACTCCATCTGCAGGGAAACGCCGACCCAGCCCCAGCTCATCTCCAGCTGGAACAGGGCGGACTGGGTCCCCGCCGGAAGCTGCCCCCGCGGCTTGTCCTGAAACAGGCTGTACCGAGTGGAGAAGGTGATGACATCGTCGAGTCTCGTCTCGAACGTCACCTCCAGGACGAGGGTGTACTGGTCGGTGATCCAGTACGGGCCGGCGACCTTCGATCGCAGGAGGAGCTGGGAGTTCGCGTCCGTGGCCACAGCCGCATCGAGCGCCAGCGAGATCAAGAGGTCGCGCGGGCCGCCCTTGGGGTCGAAGATCTCGTACGCGATCCCCGCCTGGGCCGTCCAGCCGCAATGCCTCTCCCGCCCGGTCTGGGCGATGATCTGCTCGATCGCGAGCCCGGTTGCGGCATCGAGCTTCCGTGGCAGGTCCTGGTCGCTCAGTGCCTGCTCGATGAGAGCAACGACGTGCTCCGCGCGCTCCGCCGCGGTGCCCTCCTCCCCAATCGCCACGGCCACCGCCAGGAGGACATCCTCGGCAAGGGCCGCGGGGATGACCCCCCGGGCGATGAGCACGGCTTCGATCTGGATCGCCTTGGCGAGCGGGGTCACGTTGTAGAAGCGGCCATGTCCCAACCCCGCCTCGACCTCGACCCGCGGTTGAGGAGCCGCCTTGTCCAAGGCGATCTCGAACCCCCCGAAAGAGTAGAGGGGCAGGCTTCGGCCCAAGTACTGGCGGACCGCCCCGCTCGCTTCCACCCGCGCCTGGACGAGGTCCAGGGAGCGGAAGGTCAGCTGACCCCCTCCCCCGAGGGTGAACCCCTCCGCGGGGCTGTCGTGCTGGCGGCGCGCATCGAACGATAGCCAGCCCGCGCTCAGGGTGAACCCCGGCGTAGTCGGGTCATCCACGTGTTGGTAGAAGAACGAGACCTTGCCTTGGAGGAATTCCGTGGTCGGAGTTCGGTAGTCGCATAGCTCGATTGCGCTCCCCAACACCGCCGCCCCCACCCCTGCCGCGACCGCGCTCATCCATTTCAGCATCTGCATCATCCTTCGCACCTGAATCCAGTATACCGACCTCGGGCCGCGGATGCCCCTCGCCGGGGACCCCCAGCGACAGGGGATGCGCTCCGTGACGGGAGCGGATCTGTTGAAGGGCCGCGCCGAGCTGAAGGGGGACGAACAGGTGTGCGGGACGGAACGTCGCCGCAACGAGCCCGGCCAGGCCGACCCCAAGGAGCCTCACCCCGACTTCGGGATGGACTTCGCCCCGCCTGAGCAGCGCCACCGCCTCATCGGCGATCAGCACGGGATGATCGGTCGGCTCGGGCAAGCGAACCTGGCGGGTGCGGGTGGTGAAATCCGCCCACCGGATCTTGATCCGCACCGTGGTGGCGAGCCACCCCTCCTCGGCGAGGCGGCTCGCTGCCGCCACCGCCAGCTGCCTCAGCTCGCGCGCGATGTCCTCTTCCCGGAACAGGTCCTCAGGATAGGTCACCTCCTGGGAGATCGACTTCGCGTCCCGCGTTGAGTGGACCGGGGATTCGTCGAGTCCACGCGCCAGTCGCCACAGTTGCGCGCCCGCGGCGGGCCCGAACCACGAGTGAAGGAGGCTCGCATCCACGCGGCGCAGGTCCCCCACCGTGTGGACGCCCCGCTCGGCGAGCTTCCGGGTCGTCTGGGGCCCTACCCCCCACAGCCGGCTCACGGAGAGGGGAGAGAGGAACCCCTCCACGTCCTCCTCGTGCACGATGTGTGCCCCTCCCGGCTTGGCCGCTTCTGAGGCGAGCTTGGCGAGGAGCTTGTTCGGGGCCAGGCCCACGGAACACGGAACGCCCGTCTCGGTCCGGATGCGGCGATGGATCTCCCCCGCCGTCCGCTCCACCGGCCCGTGGAGGCGCTCCGTGCCGGTGAGATCCACAAACGCCTCGTCCAACGACAGCGGCTCCACGACGGGACTGAACGCGCTCAGGATCGTCCGCATTGTGGCCGCTACTTCCTCGTACCGCGCGAACCGCGGGGCGAGGAACACACCGTGCGGACAGAGTTTGCGCGCTCTGGCGGTCGGCATGGCCGAGTGCACGCCGAACGCACGCGCCTCATAGGACGCCGTGGAGACCACCCCGCGCCGGCCTAACCCGCCCACGATCACTGGCCGGCCGCGGAGCTCGGGCCGATCGAGTTGCTCCACGGAGGCGAAGAACGCGTCCATATCCACATGGAGGATCCACCGCGCCATGGCGCAATCGTAGCCCATCTTTCCTGCCTCGCCACCCGCGGGAGCCCGCGCAAGCGCCATTGCTCTCCGCCACGAACATCGCTAGAATCCCAGTGCGTATTGACTCCCTATGGATATTCCCTAGCGAGGGCGAACGAGGAGGCATTCATGGAAATCCTCAAGGTCGCAGCTACGTCCAACCCCAATGCGGTTGCCGGCGCCATCGCCGGGGCGCTCGAGTCGGCAGGACTCGTCGAGGCGCACGCCATCGGTGCGGGGGCCGTGAACCAGGCGATTAAGGCGATCGCCATCGCCCGTCGGCTCGTGGAGCGGGAGGGGGAGGCGGAGATCAAGGTCGTCCCAGGGTTCATCGACGTGGAGATTGGGGGCGAGGTCAGGACCGGCATGCGGTTCGTGATCGAGCGGTAATGCGCCTGGAAGACCTCGTTCGGGCCTCGGTCGCGGAGGCCGTCACCGCAAGGGGATGGACCGTTCCCGCGGAGATCCCCGTGGATCGCGCCGCCCGGCCCGAGCACGGTGATCTCACGACCCGCGTCGCGTTCCACCTCTCCCGGGAGTTCGGCGCTCCCCCAGCCGAGATCGCGGCTCGGCTGGCGAGCGAGCTCGCCGCTCACCCTCCCTTCGCCAAGGTCGAACCGGTGGGGGGGTTCGTCAACTTCACCCTTCGCCCGGAGGCCGTCCACGATGTGTTGCGGAAGATCCTCGCCGACGGAGAGGCATACGGAAGGGGGGACGAGGGAAGGGGCAAGGCCGTCCAGGTCGAATTCGTGTCCTCCAACCCCACCGGTCCCCTCACCATCGGCCACCTCCGCCAAGCGGCGCTGGGCGACGTCGTGGCTGAGCTCTACTCCCGGCTCGGCTGGCGATCCATCCGCGAGTACTACCTGAACGACGAGGGGCGGCAGATGGACCTCCTCGCCCGTTCCCTGTGGGCCCGCTACCGCCAGGCCTGCGGCGACGATCAACCCGTTCCCGCGGACGGCTACCACGGGGAGTACCTCGCCGCGCTCGGCGAGGAGCTGGCTCGGGCCTGGGGGGACCGTTATCCCGGGTGGGACGAGTCCACCCGCGCTGTGTTCCGCGAGGAAGCTGTGGCCCGCGTGATGGCGATGATCCACGAGGATCTGGACGCGATCGGGGTCCGGTTCGACGTGTGGACGAGGGAGGGCGATCTCCACCGGCGGGGCCTTGTCCAGGAGGCGCTCGGCGAGCTCCAGCGGCGCGGGGCGGTGTACGAGAAGGACGGCGCCCTGTGGCTGGCGAGCACGAAGCACGGGCTCTCCCGCGATCCGGTTCTCATCCGCTCCGATGGGACCCCGACCTACACGATGGTCGACATCGCCTACCACCTGGAGAAGCGGGAACGGGGGTTCGACCTCGTCATCGATGTCCAGGGGGCAGACCATGTGGATGAGCAGCAGCAGGTCCTGCTCGCCCTGAAGATCCTCGGGTTCCCGGGCGGCTTCCTCCGCTACTGCCTCCACCAGTTCGTGACGGTGAAGGGGGAGGAAGGGATTCAGCGCATGTCCACTCGCGCCGGACGGTTTCTGCGCCTCAAGGATCTCGTGGTCGAGGTCGGCCGCGACGTGGCCCGCTACTTCATGGTCAGGCGCAAGCCGCAGAGCCACCTCGTGTTCGACCTCGCCCTCGCCCGGAACACGAGCATGGAAAACCCGGTCTACTACGTGCAGTACGCCCATACCCGCATCGCCTCGCTGTTCCGCGAGGCGGAGCGCGAGGGCATCGCGCCTCCCGATCTCCGTACCGTGGACCTCTCCCCCCTCACCGACCCCTGCGAGCTCGCCCTGATCAAGGAGCTCGATCGTTTCCCAGATGTGGTGCGGATCGCGGCCCACGAATTCGCGCCCCACCTCCTCTGTGAGCACGTGGAGAGCGTAAGCGGTCTGTTCCATCCCTACTACGCCCGCGTGCGGGTCCTCGGCCAGGGCCCGGTCACCGCCGCCCGGCTCACCCTCCTCGCCGCTGTGCGGCACGTCCTGGCCGAGGGGCTTACGATCCTCGGCGTGTCCGCTCCCGAGGAGATGTAGGCGGGACAACAGGCGGCCGATGAGCGAGGAGCGATGGATGGGCGACACCACACGGGGCACGGTCTGGGAGAGGCTGAAAGAGGGGTTGGCCCGCACGCGGGACGGCATCCGCGGTCGGCTTCAGGCAACGAGAGACGGGAGCGGTCCTGCCGCTCTGGAACGGCTGGAGGAGGTCCTCCTCGCCGCCGATGTCGGACCGGAGGGCACGGCTGCGATCGTGGCCCAGGTCCGAGCCAACCTGGCTCAGGCCCGGGATTGGGACACGGTCGAATCCGCGTTGGAGGCCGCGCTGTACACCGCGTTGGCCAGCGCGGAACGGGCGTTCGCCCTCCCCCCTTCTCGCCCGGCGGCGCTCCTCTTCGTCGGGGTCAACGGCTCGGGGAAGACGACCACCGTGGCCAAGGTGGCCCGCCTCCTGGCCCGGGGAGGGGCGCGTCCCCTCCTCGCCGCGGCCGATACGTTCCGCGCTGCCGCGATCGAGCAGCTCGTGGCACTGGGCGGGGAGGCGGGGGTGGAGGTCGTGGCCCATCGCCCGGGGGCGGATCCGGGCGCCGTCGTCCACGACGCGCTGGAGCACGCACGGACTGCGGGGTATGATGCGGTCTTGGTTGATACCGCGGGGCGGCTGCAGACGAAGCGGCCCCTGATGGAGGAGCTGAGGAAGGTCCGCCGCGTGGTGGAGCGGCTCCTGGGCCGACCACCGGACGAGCGGCTGCTCGTCGTGGATGCGACCGTCGGTCAGAATGCGATCTCCCAGGCCACCCTGTTCCACGAAGCGGTGGGCCTAACCGGCCTCGTGGTGACGAAGCTGGATGGGACGGCCCGCGGCGGGGCGGTGATCCCGCTCACGCGGGCGCTCGCCCTCCCCATCCTCTGGATCGGGATCGGGGAAGGGCTGGATGAACTCGAAGCGTTCCGGGCGAAGGAGTTCGTGCGGGCGCTCGTACGGGGGTAACGATGGCAAAGTACGTGTACCTGTTTGGCGACGACAAGACCGAAGGATCGGTGGAACAGCGCGACCTGCTGGGGGGCAAGGGCGCCAACCTCGCCGAGATGGCGCGCTTGGGGATCCCCGTTCCGCCGGGGTTCACGATCACGACGGAGGTTTGCACGCACTACTACGCGCACGGGCGCCGCTACCCGTCCGAGCTCGAAGCCCAGGTCAGGGAAGCTCTGGCAGCGGTCGAGGACATGGTTGGGCGGAGGTTCGGCGATCCGAACAGTCCTCTCCTCGTTTCCATCCGCTCCGGGGCTCGCCGGTCCATGCCGGGGATGATGGAGACCGTCCTGAACGTCGGCCTCACCTCCACCACCCTCTCTGGCCTCATCGCCCAGACGGGGAACGAGCGGTTCGCCTATGACGCCTACCGCCGCCTGGTGATGATGTACGCGGACGTGGTGATGGAGAAGGGGGAGGGGATCGAACCGGAGGAGGGCCGAGGCATCCGGCGGATCCTCGACGACCAGCTCGACGCGCTCAAGAAGGAGCGTGGATACGAATCGGACGTCGAGATCCCCGCCGCGGACCTCAAAGCCCTCGTCGCGCGGTTCAAGGAGGTGGTCCACGAACGGCTGGGTCGGCCGTTTCCCGACGATCCGTGGGAGCAGCTGTGGGGGGCGATCGGGGCCGTGTTCGCAAGCTGGGTGGGCACGCGCGCTGTGGAGTATCGCCGCATCGAGCGGATCCCCGACGACTGGGGCACGGCGGTGAACGTGCAGACGATGGTGTTCGGGAACATGGGCGACGACAGCGCGACCGGAGTGGCGTTCACCCGCAACCCCGCCACCGGGGAGAACACGTTCTACGGGGAGTACCTCGTCAACGCCCAGGGGGAGGACGTGGTGGCCGGGATCCGCACCCCGGCTCCGCTGAACGAGGACTCCCGCAGCGAGCAGAGCAGGCACCTCCCCACCCTGGAGGAGATCCTGCCCGCTGCTTACCGCGAGCTCGTGGCGATCCGCCACAAGCTCGAAGCCCACTACCGCGACATGCAGGACATCGAGTTCACGATCGAACGAGGGAAGCTGTACGTGCTTCAGTGCCGAGTCGGCAAGCGGACCGGCGTCGCGGCCGCGCGGATGGCAGTGGACATGCTCGATGAGGGGCTGATCGATGCGCGAACCGCTGTCCTCCGCGTGGCCCCTGCCCAGCTCGTCGAGCTCCTCCTCCCCAGGCTCGATCCGAAGGCTGAAACGGGCGTGAAGCCGATCGCGCGCGGCCTCCCCGCCGGTCCGGGGGGAGCGGTGGGCCGGGCCGTGTTCACGGCCAAGGACGCCGTGGAGTGGGCCGCGCGAGGGGAGAAGGTGATCCTCGTGCGGGAGGAGACCTCCCCGGAGGATGTGGACGGAATGCACAAGGCTCAGGGCGTGCTCACCTCGAAAGGGGGGATGACGTCGCACGCCGCCCTCGTCGCCCGGGGCTGGGGCAAGTGCTGCATCGTTGGCTGTTCCGAGATCGAGATCGGCCGCGACGGGCGATCGTTCCGCACCCCGGGGGGAAAGATGATCAGGGAGGGTGACTGGATCAGCCTCAACGGGACCTCGGGACGCGTCTACGCCGGCGCGTTGCCCCTCGTGCCCGCGGATCCAGAGGCGAACCCGTGCTACGTCCGCCTGATGGCCCTCGCGGACGGGTTCCGTCGGCTCAAGGTCCGCACCAACGCCGACACCCCAACCGACGCGGCCCAGGCGATCAAATTCGGAGCGGAGGGGATCGGCCTGTTCCGCACCGAGCACATGTTCTACGGCGAGGGAAGCGAGGAGGCGCTCTCGCTCCTCCGGAAGACGATCGTGAGCACGACTGAGGAGGAGCGGCGCCGGGCCTTGGACGAGCTCTTCCCCTACGTCAAGGCCGACGTGAAGGCGACCCTCGAGGTGATGGATCGGCGCCCGGTGACGATTCGCCTCCTCGATCCTCCTCTCCACGAGTTCGTCCCCCACGATGAGGGCAAGCTCGCCCGCCTCGCCCGCGAGCTGGGGATCGAGGGGGCTGAGCTCCGCGAGCGCGTGGAGGGGCTGCGGGAGACGAACCCCATGCTTGGACACCGTGGGGTGCGGCTGGGGATCACGTACCCCGAGATCACGGCGATGCAGATCCGGGCGATCCTGGAGGCGGCGGCGGAGTTGCTCGCGGCGGGGAAGAGGCCGATCCCGGAGGTGATGATCCCCGTCACCTCCACTGCCCGCGAACTCGACCACCAGAAGGCGATCTTCGATCGGGTGCGCGCGGAGGTGAAGGCTCGGTTCGGACTTGCCGAGCTTCCGTGCTTGTTCGGGACGATGATCGAGATCCCGCGCGCCGCTTTGCGGGCGGGGGACATCGCGGCCACCGCCGAGTTCTTCAGCTTCGGCACGAATGATCTCACGCAGATGACGTTTGGGTTCAGCCGGGACGACATCGGCGGGTTCCTCCCCGATTACCTGCGGTTGGCGATCATCCCCGCCGATCCGTTCCAGACGATCGACCAGGACGGGGTAGGAGAGCTCATCGCCCTCGGGATTGCCCGCGGCCGGAGCGCCCGCCCTGGGCTGAAAGTCGGGATCTGTGGCGAGCACGGTGGGGACCCGGAAAGCGTGATGTTCTGTCACCGCGTGGGGATGGACTACGTGAGCTGCTCTCCGTTCCGGGTGCCGATCGCCCGCCTCGCGGCCGCCCACGCCGCGCTTCTGGGAGGCTGATCGCCCCCCGGGGAGCGATGATCGGGCACCTCGTGCGGCGGGTGGGGGGGGCAGGCCTGACGCTCCTCGTCGTCGCCTTGTTCGTGTTCGTCGCCGTTCAAGTCGTTCCCGGCGATCCGGCGCGTGTCGTGGTGGGTCCCGATGCCTCCCCGGAGGACTACGCCGCGGCGCGGACCCGCTTGGGTCTGGACACGCCCTGGCCGGTGCGGTTTGTCTCCTGGGTGGGGGCGTTCGTCGCCGGCGACTGGGGGGACTCGCTCCTCTACAACCGGCCGGTGCGCCCCCTCGTCCTGTCCGGGCTCGCGGTGACCCTCCCCCTTGCCGGGCTCGCGCTCGGGATGGCCCTCCTCCTCGCCCTGCCCTTGGGGACGATCGCTGCGGGCCGCGTGGGCGGGTGGCTGGATATGGGGACGGTGGGCTTTCTCCAGTTGGGAACGGCCCTCCCCGAGTTCTGGCTCGGGATCCTCCTCGTGGGCCTCGTCGCCGTGGCGTGGCGGCTCCTTCCTGCGGGAGGGTTCCCGGGATGGGGGGAGCCCCGGGCCGTGGCGAGCCTCGTCCTCCCTGCCCTGTCCCTCGCCCTTCCCCGCGGGGCGTACCTGGCGCGGATGGTCCGGGCCTCCCTCGCCGATGTGCTTGCGGAGGACTACGTGCGAAGTGCCCGCGCCAAGGGGCTCCCCGAACTGCGCATCGTGGCGGTTCATGCCCTCCGCAACGCCCTCGTCCCCATCCTCACGACCGCTGGCCTGACCCTGGCCCGTCTCGTGGCGGGAGCGATGGTGGTGGAGAACGTGTTCGGGCTCCCCGGGCTGGGGCGCCTGACCGTGGTCGCCGTGGAGGGCCGGGACCTTCCGCTCCTCGCCTCGGCCGCGGCGGTGGTGGCAGGGCTCGTGGTGATCGTGAGCTTGGTCGTGGACCTGGGTTACGCGCTCCTCGACCCCCGGATGCGCGAGCGATGAGGCGCCATGTCGGGCTGTGGACGGGGGTGATCTGCCTGACCCTGGCTGCGAGCCCTGTCCTGGTGGGCCTGGTGTGGGTGCCGTGGGATCCCCTCTCCCTCGGGCCGGAGCGCCTCGCGGCCCCCAGCGTGTCCCATCCCATGGGAACCGACTGGTTCGGGCGCGACACGTGGAGCCGCCTCGCGATCGGAGGCCGGGCTTCCTTCGCGGTGGCTCTTCTGTCGGTGGCGGCCGGGGGGATCGCGGGGACCGCCCTCGGCGGGTTCGCCGGCTACGTCGGCGGGATGTGGGACGAGATCACGATGCGCCTCGTTGACGCGCTCCTCGCGTTCCCGGCCCTGCTGCTTGCGCTCCTCCTCGGCGCGGCGTGGGGGCCAGGGCTGGCTGGGGTCGCAACCGCGCTCGCCCTGTTCAACCTCCCCTTCTTTGCCCGCGTGGCCCGGGCCGGGTTCCGGTCCATTCGGGAGCGGGAGTTCGTCCTTGCCGCCCGCGCCTCCGGTGCACGGGGGGGGTGGATCATGGTCCGGCACATCGCCCCCAACATCGCTTCCCCGCTCCTCGTCCAGGCCACGGTGGGGTTAGGGGCAGCGCTCCTCGCCGAATCCTCCTTGAGCTACCTCCGCCTCGGGGTGCAGCCCCCGTACCCCGCGTGGGGACGCATGCTGCGCGAGGCCCAGGACTTCTTTCCCCACTACCCCTGGCCGGCCGTGTTCCCCGGCCTGGCCCTCGCCCTCGCCGTCCTCGGCCTGAACCTCATCGGCGACGCGCTGCGCGACTCCCTCGATCCAGTGCTCCGCCGGGTCATTCGACTCCGACCGTCGTGAGGTCGAGGACGTACAGCGGGAGCACCTCCACCCCGGAGATCCCGCTGCGCAGGGCGTGGATGGCGGCCATGTCCTGGATGTAGTAGTTGACAACCTCTTCGGCCAGGATCTCCTGTACCCGCGCGTAGATCGCCCGCCGGTCCTCGGGGTCCGCGGTGACTGTCCCTCGCGCGAGGAGGGACTCCAGCTCCTCGCTCCCCCAGCCGCGGCGGAAGTAATAGTCGGTGCGGTCCGCGCCGTAGCCGGTCAGCATGAGAGCCGGATCGGCCCGGCCGGGATGGCCGACCACCGTCAGGTCGTAGTCCGCCTTGCCGAACACCCGGTCGAGCCAGGTGCTCCAGTCCACGAGCTCGATCGTCACCCTCACCCCCACCTCTCGGAGCTGGGCGGCGATGAACTCGCCGGTGCGAACGTGGTGGGCGTAGTTGCTGGGGAGCATCATCCGCAGCGCCAGCCCGTTCTCGTACCCCGCTGCAGCCAGGAGGCGCCGCGCCTCCCCGGGATCGTAGGGGTGAACGCGGGTCATGTCCGCGTAGTAGGGCACCGCCGGCGTGAGGTGGCTCCCGATCGGGGTCCCGAACCCAAAGAACACCTGGTCGACGATCGCTTGCCGGTCGATGGCGTGGGCGAGGGCCCGCCGCACTTCCACCCGATCCAGTGGAGGGCGTGCATTGTTGATGGCCATGAGCTGTACGACGTTCGATGGTCCCGACACGACGTGGAAGAGGGGGTTGGCGGAGAGGGCAAAGGCGATTTCGGGGGTCACCTCCGCCATCAGGTCCACGTCGCCCGCCCGCAGGGCGGCCAGTTGGGCGGACGGGTCAGGGATGAACCGGAACACCACGCGTTCCACGCGGGGGCGGGTCGGGTCGTAGTAGGCCTCGTGGCGACGAAGGATGAGCCGGTCGGCGGGCTTCCACTCCGCAAATCGAAACGGACCCGTCCCCACCGGGTGCACCGCCAGATCGGTCCGCTCGGCAGGGACGACGACGGAGTCGCCGAGGGCGAGGAGGGACAGGAACGGGGCGTAGGGGTAGCGGAGGCGGAACGAAACGGTGAGCCCGTCAGCGACGATGCCCTCGATCGACTCGAAGAAGGTGCGGTTGGGGTGGCCGGTCTGGGGATCGAGGGACCGCAGAAAGCTCGCCCGCACCGCCTCCCCGTCGCAAGGGGTCCCGTCGTGGAACACGACGCCGTCGCGGATGCGGAACGTGTACACGCGGCCGTCCTCCGAGACCTCCCACGACGTGGCGAGCTGGCCATGCAACTCCGCTTCGGCGTCGAACTGGACGAGGCACTCGTACACGTTGTGATGGAGGAGGAGCTTGATCACCGCCGCCGCGTTCGTCGTGGGATCGAGCCCCGGGGGCTCGGTGGAGATGGCCACCGTGAGCTCCCCGCCCACCGCGACCAGGGAAAGGCCGAAGGAGAGAACGAGCAACAGACGCCTAACCATCGGAGTATCACCTCGTGGGTTGAGTGTCATCTCCGGGGCCAAGGGTACCGGGAGGAGGGGCCCACGGCAACCGAGTCCCCGCGCCTACGGGTTGCGCTCGGCGATGATCCTGATCCCGTCGAGGGTCAACAGGGGGTCGACGGCGTCGACGGTTCGGAACAGGGGGGCAAGGAGGCCGGCCCACGGCCCGGTGGCGACCACGGGGGCTGGGCCGATTTCCTCCTTCAGGCGAGCGAGAAGCCCCTCCACGAGGCTGGCGTGGCCGAGGACGGTCCCGGCCTGCATGGCGTGAACCGTGTTCTTCCCGAGCACGGTCCGGGGCACCGCCAGCGGAACCCGGGGAAGCTGGGCCGCCCGCTCGGCGAGGCCCGTGGCCCCCGTGTCGAGCCCCGGGGCGATCACCACCCCGCTCAACGTCCCCGGGGGGGTGACGGCCACGAACGAAGTCGCCGTTCCGAAATCCACCGCAATCGCGGGGGCGCCGAACCGGGCGTAGGCGGCCACGGCGTTGGCCACGAGGTCCGGACCCACTTCGCTCGGGTGGTCCGTGCGGACGGCAAGCCCCGTCTTGACCCCCGGCCCGACCACGAGGACCGGACAGCTCCACCCGGCCTCCCCGAGCTCCCGGAACACCCCGGCCAGGGCGGGGACCGCGCTGGCCACCGCCACCTGCTCCACCCCCCCCAGCCCGGCCCGCGCCAGCATCCCCTCGATCAAGATCCCGTACTCGTCGGCGGTCTTGTCGGGAACGGTCCGCACCCGCCACCGACCCCGCCAGTCGGTCCCGTCGTGGACCCCCAGCGTGATGAGGGTGTTCCCCACGTCCGCGGCAAGCAGCATGGCCCCATTGTACGGCCCGGTCAGTCCCGGGGCCGGTTGAGGTCGTCGAGGGTCCCGGTGACCACGAACACCACCCGCGCGCAGACGTTCGTCACCAGGTCGGCGATCCGTTCCAGGCCGTGGCTCGCCCCCATGAGGTACGTGGCCTGGGTGATCGTGCCCGGGTTGGCGATCATGAGGAAGAAGAGCTCCCGGTGGACCTGGTCGTGGAGGACGTCCACCTCGTCGTCCCGCGCTACGGACGCCTGCAAGGCCTTCCGCACCGTCCCCGTCGCGAGCTTGGCCATCCGGGGAATGTCGATTGAGGGCTTGATCAGGGACTCGTCCCCGATCCGGTGGCGGTTGATCGCTTCGTCGCCGGCATCCGCCTCGCCCTCCACCGGCCTGAAGTTGGCGCGCAAACGATTCCCGGACCATCACCCAAACCTCCCCGTGATGTACGCCTCGGTCCGGCCGTCCTTGGGCCGGGTGAAGACTTCCCGTGTGGGGCCGAACTCCACGAGCTCCCCGAGGACCATGGACGCTGTCCGGTCGCTCACCCGCGCTGCCTGCTGCTGCCCTCCGGAGAGGTCGTAGCCGGTCTTCCGGTGCAGGTCGTGCTTCACCTCGTCCCACAGCGCCGCCTGGCGCAGCGCTTCTTCCACGCGCTCCCGGAGGTTCCCCCGGAACCCGTTGATCCGGAGCCCGAACGCCACGTTCTCGAACACAGACTTCGGGAACGGGTTCGGTTTCTGGAACACCATCCCGATCCGGCGCCGCACCTCCACCGGATCCACCCCGCGGCCGTAGATCTCTTCGCCACAGACAAGACCTGGCCCGAGCTGCGCACGCCGGGGATGAGGTCGTGGGGACGGTTGAATGCCCGGATGAGGGTGCTCTTCCCACACCTGGAGGGGCCGGATCGCTCATCCGCCCGCTCGAAGATCTGGCGCGGGACCACGGTGAAGCTGTCGCTCAACCCTGGGAGACGTAGGTCACAAACAGGAACGCCCCGAGGAGCAGAAGCGGCGCCGCCTCCCGGAGCTCGGCCGCGACGGGGAGGTAGCCCACGTCGAGCATGAACTTCGGGTCACCGACGGCCTCCTCGCGATCATGAGCTCGCGTTACTCGATCCCCTCCTCCTTGGCGGTGGCGGTCTCCGCCAGCCGAATGGGGCGGGAGGCGTTGTTGATGTCCGTCTCCCCAGCCAGGAACCGCCGGAAGCCGCCGCTCGTATCGTCTTGCGATGTACTACAGCCTCCGGAGGATCAGGTTCAAAGGCCAACGCGGCGGATCTTTGTCACATCGCATGGCTCCCCCACGGGCGTACCATGGCCACGCTCGGGCTATATAGAATCGATGGCTGGGACGGCGGCGTCGAGGGCGGTCTCGGCGATGTTGAACCCGTGTTCCCGGCAGCGGAGGACGCTGTCGTGGAGGAGGGTGACGGATGGGGCGTCGGCCGGATGGTCGGCGAGGAGGGCCTGGAGCCAATCCCCGAGGTGGGTTTGAGCACCCTTGCCCGCCAGCACGGCATTGGCCCGCTCCACGTTCCGTCCCGTGAACGCCCCCACCGCCTCCCGGACCACATCCTGGGAGGCCGCGGCGGCCCGGCGGATCCGACCTCCCCACCGGGCGGGGATCGGGGAGGCCAAGGCCCGGGCGGCGTGGGACACCTTCACCGCATGGTCCGCCACCCGCTCCAGCTGATCCACCACGGTGTGGTAGTGGAGGAACTGGAACCGGGACAGTCCGACTTCCTCCTCGACGATGAGGTCCCGCAGAAGCAACCCAAACTGCCGGGCTACGAGGAGCACCACGCGATCCACGTCGCCATCCCGCTCTTCGACGTCCTGGGCCAGTTCCTCGTCCCGGGAGAGGAACGCGGCCACGGCGTCGTCCCACATCGCGCCAGTGATCTCGAGGATCCGCCGCACGGTCGCGGGCGCCGGGAAGTCGCGGACGTTGGCCACGCAGTGGAGGGCCACCGCCCCCTGGGTCTCCCCGAGGACCTCGACCCCCACGAGAGACTGGGCGATCTCCCGTACGACCCGCCGAACCTCGGGCCCGATCCGGGAGCCGATGACCTCGATCACGTCGTAACCGGCGATGTAGCGGGCGATGATCTCCCGCTGGAGGTGGTCCCGATCCTTCCCGGTCACGGCCAGGGTGCAGCGGTTCCTGTCCTTGATCCCGGGCGGGACGAGGAGCATGGTCCCTGACTCGTTCGGGATGAGGACCATCTCCGTCCCTTGCCCGACCCCCATCCGGCCTGCCCACTCCTTGGGAAGGGTGACGAGGAACGTCCCCCCGCCCGTCACTTGCACCCGCCGCCGGTACGTCATCTGCGCCTCCCGTTCATAATCCCGGCCATTCTATATACGGGCGGCGGGCCGGGCAACGACGGGCCGGCCGCGGCGTCTACGGGACGATGGGCTCAAACCGAGCTTGGAAGAACCGAAGCTCCTTGGGTTCGTAGACCATGCGCAGGCCGCCGATCTTGTCCCGCTCCTCGTAGAGGGCGATGCAGCTTTCGGCCACCACGTCCATGTGGAGGTTCGTGTACACGCGGCGGGGGATCGTCAGACGGACGAGTTCGAGCCTGGGTTTCCGGTGCTCCCCGGTCGTCGGGTCGCGGCCGGCGCTCACGATCCCCCGCTCCATCCCCCGGACCCCACTGTCCACGTATAGCGCTGCGGCGAGGGCCTGGGCGGGGAACTCCTCCTGGGGG
>OMKS01001075.1_pt1 | contig 25035 bp, 20 predicted proteins | sample 1674721 | NCBI WGS metagenome assembly OMKS01 (sample SAMN06264996, study PRJEB25208) | sediment metagenome | isolation source: hot spring sediment | place: USA: California | collected 2014-09-02
TGGTGAAATAATCATCTCAAAACAGTTCTTTTAACCGCTTCAGCGGTTTATATTCACTCACCCTGTGATCGATTACGATGATCGCATATTAAAAATTCCACGAATTCTGATCAAATCATTAAAAAGTATGGGCAGAAAGATGAAAAGAGCGCTGATAAAATTTTTTCGTTACCAGGGAAAAATCGTCCTCGTCACGATAATATTAATAGTTATCATCGGCTGCGTTACCTGGCGGACGTTTGTGCGAACACCGGATCAAGAGAAAATTCGCCGCGACTATTATGTTCACGACATTTCACAGGAAACGGGCATCGATCCCAAACGCATCGCTGGATACAGCAGCACGCAGTTGGAGATCATCGACCGGCTCGATTTGAACGGATTGATCGCGCTGGAGCGTTTTCCCAAAGCCACAGAACGCATCTATCAAGAGGTCAAGGATTTCCGGATATTTTACGAAATCATTGACGATTTTGGGCCGCAGCACATTATTCCGGTGCTGGATTATTTCTACGACGAGGGTAATCTGGCGCTTACCATAGAGGAAAATCTGTCCCACTGGCTGGCAACTTTATTTAAAACAGAACAAATCCAGGATTCGCTATCAGAACGCCAACAGCGACTACTGGCGATACTCAATGAGATCAACTATCAAAAACACAATTTTTTAGCCCGTTTCATTTATACCGATCAGGGAGCGCGGAGGAATTATGTCTCAACCACGACCAGCGCCCTGATTGGCTTTTTTACCGGCGGGCTTTCCAACTTCAATGCTGCCATTGTAACACGAGGTATTTCGCAGGTGACTACCGAAGAACTGGTCGACGCCGGCATCGATATTATCATCCTGATTCCAATTGCTGCCTGGCTCACCCGATCTGCGAAAACCAGCATGGCAACGCTGCGCGGGGGGAAAGTCATTGCCGGAGCTGAAAGAACCGCAGTGCGCCAGGCAACCGGTACCATCGCCAGGACGGGTCGATTCGCCCGGCTGTCAAAACTTTCGCAATCAGTTTGGCGCACTATCCCGTTGCGAACCCTGTTCAAATTTCGTTACGTCAAATGGTACATTCTGGCAGTTGCGGTTGCAAAACCCAGCCTCATCAATCACGCCGCCGCTTTGGTGGCTAAAGCATTTTCGATTCCGACGATATTGGTGAAAACCGGGTTCTGGTTTTTAATACTGTTCCCAATACTCAATTTAATCATTCCTGTCTGGTTACTGCTGCGCTACTTTTTGAGAAAAATACACCCTCCCAAAAAAATCGCGGCGGTTCCAGCTTGATGAACAATCGCTGGGGACTAAAAACATTTTTTTTGAAAGAATAATGGAATAGCTTCCTAATCAAGAATTGTATCAACGATTGATTATAAATTCAATAACCAAAAATATTTTTAGCAGGCGTGATCAAATACAGTCGGAAATTTTATTTCTGAAATTGAACGGATAATTCACCTCCACGATGACAAACAAGGAAGCCACATGCTCAAAATCGGCGTTACCGGCGGTATCGGCTGTGGAAAAACAGAAGTCAGCAAACTGCTGCGCAGTTCGGGAATTCCGATCATCCCGGCGGATTTGATTGCCCGTAAGCTGATCAACATCGATCCCTGGATCCGACGAAAATTAACGCGTGCTTTTGGAAAAAACATTTATCGACCCGACGGCGTGCTCGACCGAAAAATGGTCTCAGACATTATCTTTGCTGACTCCGCAGCGCGTGAAAAAATCAATGCCATTGTTCACCCGCGGGTGATTTCGGTTGAACATAAAATTTTGGATAAACTCGCCCGTTCCGGAAAATTCTCCGCGGCTGGCGTTGAAGCCGCTTTAATTTACGAGGCGGGTTCCGATAGATTTTTCGATGTGATGCTGGTGGTCGCCGCATCACCTGCGACAGTTTTAAATCGATTGAAAAAACGAGACGGATTTAATCCCGACCAGATGCAGCAGCGTATTGCTGCCCAGATGGAACTGGACGAAAAAATTCGCCGCGCCGATTATGTGATCGACAACAGCGGGAATCTCGACGAACTGACGACAAAAGTCCGCAAGTTTGTGGAATGGTTGCATCAGCAATTCTCGCTTAATATTAATGATTCTAAACGGATCTAACTCAAAATTCAAACGACTTGCCGGCAGATTGATGGAAAGATTGTTCAATGCTCTGGGCAGCAAACCAGCGCTCAAAATTGCCGCTCCCTTTATCATCGGACTGATGCTTGGCAATCACATTGAAGCCCCGCCAATTGCGCTTTTCCTCGCCCTTATCATAACTACCATGCTGGCTGTTTTATGTCTACGCAGCCGGATCCACATCGGGAATTTTTTGCTGGCGTTGGGACTAATTACTGCCGGGATGTTAAGATTTGGCATTGCGACGCAGCTAATGCCCGCCAATCATATTAAATATTTTGCCGGGACCAAAGAAAAAATAACTATTTTGTGCCGCGTATCCGGTTATCCGCAAATCAGAGAGAACGGAATTCAGGTTGAAATCCAAATTGACAGCCTCATTATTGATTCATCGATCTATCCTGTTTACGGCAACGCATTGTTGAAAATAATCAACTTTGACCATCAGTTTCATTACGGCGACCGTTTAAAAATTCACAGCAAGCTGCGTCAACCCGATGGCGAGCGCAATCCGGGGGGATTTGACTATCGAAAATTTTTAAACTCACAAAACATTTTTGCACTGGTGACCGTTTTAAAACCGACAGATTTAATTTTACTCGAACGCACTGCGCCATCAACCGTTGCCGGAATATTTTTTCAGATCAAATCATCGCTTGACCAAAAAATTAATTCGTTGTTTGATAAGCAACAACGAGCCTTGATCAGGGCATTGCTGTTGGGCGAGCGTGGCGAAATTTCATCAAAATTGCGCGAGGCTTTCGCACGAAGCGGAGTGATTCACGCTCTGGCTATTTCAGGGTTGCATGTAGGTTACATACTGATTATTCTGGCCGGGGTTTTTAGCATCCTTCCCATTCCGCGAAAGATAAAAATAGTTTTGATCATAGCTGGTCTGCTATTTTATAATTTGCTGGTGGGTTTCAAACCGCCAATTGTGCGGGCTTCGCTAATGGCGTCGCTATTCCTGCTGGGCAAGCTGCTTCAAAAACCCGTGGACATTCTGAACATCATTTCGGTTTCAGCATTAATAATTTTGCTGATCGATCCGCAGCAATTGTTTTTGGCATCGTTTCAACTTTCATTTGCCGCGATTCTGTCGATTATTTTCATTTATCAAAAGTTGAAAATTGTCTTTGAAAAAAGTCAACGCTTTCGTAAATTGACCCAATCTAAAATCGGCGAATATACTGGCGCATTGTTTTTAGTTTCGTTGTCGGCTCAATTGGGAACGCTGCCGATTGTGGTGTATTATTTCCACAGGATACCGTTGATCGCATTGTTGGCTAACCTGTTGGTCATACCAATTGTGGGGCTGGTTATTGCCTACGGATTCATTTGTCTGATTGTGTCTTTGATCGCTGCACCAGTGGCGCAACTGTTCGCAAACACCGCCGGTTTTTTGGTGAGTACACTGATTGTATTTCTGCGAAATACTGGCAGTTGGTGGTTTGCCGCTGTTGATGTCTATTCGGTCACTTTGACCGGTATTGTTATTTACTATTTTTTTCTGTATTTGTCAATCAATCTTGATAAAAAGAGCCACCAAAAGCTGGGAATATTGACCATTCTGGTGCTGGCGAACATTTTCATCTGGCGATCCAATTTTGCCCAGCGCGATTGGCTGCAAATCACTTTTTTCGATGTGGGACAGGGCGATGCTTGCTTGATTCAGTTTCCCAATGGGAAAAACCTGCTGATTGATGCGGGACCCAATCTAATGAACTTTGACGCTGGTGAGTATTTTATAGTCCCTGGTTTGAAGCGATACGGAATCAAGAAACTGGATGCAGCGATTCTGTCGCACGCCGATAACGATCACATCGGCGGACTGCCGTCGGTTATGCGAAAGATAGCGGTGGAAAAAATATACGACGCCGGTCTATATCACTCTACAGCTATCTGTTCATTATATCAATTTCTGATCGATAGCCTTAAACTAAATTATCAAAAAATCGATCAACCTATCCGGCTGGATGAATTTTCCCGGTGCGGGGTATATGCGATTCATCCGCGCGAATCGGGCTTGAAAATGCTTGCCCGAGACGTCAATAACAATTCGGTCGTCATTAAAATCATTTATAATCAGGTCAGCTTTTTATTCACTGGCGACATTGAAAAAAAAGCAGAAACTTATATTCAAGAATACCGGGATTTGCTTCGGTCTGACGTCATCAAAGTTGCCCATCACGGAAGCAAAACCTCTTCAACAAAATCATTCATAGAACAGGTAAAACCTGAGCTTGCTGTTATCAGTGTGGGAAAAAACAACCGTTTCAATTTTCCCGACGCCACGGTGCTGTCGCGGTTTGAAAATTTCAAAATCCGGGTTCTGCGCACTGATTTGAATGGCGCGATAATTTTAAGAACCGATGGAAAAACTCTGCAACGAATTCGTTAAGGGGAGTTATTATGCGAAAGACAAAAATAGTCTGCACTCTTGGCCCAGCCACCAGCTCCAAGAAAACGATCACTCAGCTCATCGAAGCCGGAATGAATGTGGCTCGGCTTAATTTTTCACACGGTAGCCACGATGATCACGCGCGGCTGGCGAAAATTATTCGGGAAACCGCCGGCGAGTTGAACAAACCGGTCGCTGTTTTACAAGATTTGCAGGGACCAAAGCTCAGAGTCGGAAAAATGAAAAATGGTTCGATACAACTGAAAACCGGCGCCAAGATCAAAATTTCAATTCGCGATATCATTGGTGACGAGACCACAATTTCTACCACCTATGAGCAGCTTAGCCAGGACGTAAAACCAGGGGACTCGATTCTGTTGAATGACGGGCTGATTCGCTTAAAGGTTGATGAAACATCTAAAGAACATGTCAACTGTACTATCGAAGAAGGGGGAATCCTGTCGGATCACAAAGGAATCAATTTGCCCAATGTCACCGTCAGCCAGCCATCGTTCACGGACAAGGATCGGGATGATTTGTTGTTCGGTTTCCAATTAAACGTCGATTTTGTGGCAATGTCATTTGTCCGCAGCGCCAACGACATTGTTGAAGTTAAAAAAATAATCGCAGATCATAAAAGGGATTGTCTGGTCATCGCTAAATTGGAAAAACCGGAAGCCATCGCCGACCTGACAGCAATCATCGAAGCCTCTGACGGGGTGATGATCGCGCGCGGGGATTTGGGCGTGGAAATGCCGCTGCAAAAGGTTCCTGTTTTACAAAAGAAAATTATCCAGCTTTGTTTAAAAAAGGGCAAACCCGTGATTACTGCCACCCAGATGTTGGAATCGATGCGAAAAGCTTCTCGACCGACCCGCGCCGAAGTATCGGATGTGGCAAACGCAATTTTTGACGGCAGCGATGCTGTAATGTTATCGGCTGAAACCGCCACCGGAGATTACCCCATCGAAACAGTTGTGACCATGGCAAAAATTATTCTCGAAGCCGAAATATCCAATGGAATTTGCTCGGCGGCGCCATTATCTTCCGAAGAACGCACCCAGAGTATCGCTGATGCGGTGAGCTTTTCTGCCTGCGAAGCCGCCGAGCATCTGCGGGTTCGAGCCATTGTCGCTTTTACCAATTCCGGTTTCACGGCGCGAATGGTATCCAAATATCGACCCGCAACCAAAATTATTGTCTTTACCTCATCTGACATCGTGCAGCGTCAACTCAATTTGTCGTGGGGCGTAAATCCGTTAAAAATGCGCTATTATGAGACGACTGACGAGATCATTCAACACACTGAAAAAATTTTGCTGGAAGAAAAAATCGTTCAAAAAGGCGACGTGATTATCGTCCTGTTGGGCGCTCCGATTTTTGTCCGTGGAACCACAAATTTGATGAAAATTCATGTGGTTGGTGAATAAGTCTATTCAGATACTAAAACTCAAAGGTTAGCTACCAAGGTTTTGGATTAATGACTTCCCAAGGTTTCAGACCGTCCTGCAAGATGTCAATTGTGAAGAATGGGGCAATAACGATATGCGGGTTCGCCACAAATGGTGGCATTCCACGGCATACCCCAACCATGTTAACTGAATTGCTGCTTCAGCCACTTTTAGTCAACAGCGGTAACCTGAGACAACTTGAATTTGCAAAAACTGACATTGCCCGCATTCCAAAGTTGATTGTGTTATTCCCTTTCCAGATAGCGGACTGAAAAATATTCATCTTTCACATTCGGATTGAAGACGACTTTTTCCATTTTCAAAATGGATTTGCGGCCATTCTGTTTGTTCTCCATTTCCAGATGCATGGCTCGGAATTTATGGTTTTGCGGATCAATTTCTTTGATTTCAAACACATTGAGCTCTTTATGCAATTCACCATCGATATCATAATAGATGGCTTTACGGATCATGTAATCTTGTTTTCCAATAAATGAAATCCGCTTTGAAAATCCATTCTCATCCGCGATATCATCATCGACTGCGGTCATCTCAATTTTCCAACATGCGGTTCTGCGGACATCAGCATCACCCAGCAAGTCAAATTTAAAATCATCCAACGTCGGCGGCGTCATATCCGCGTACGAAAATTCCGAGCCCATAAAACTTTTCGACTTTTCCGAGCTCACGATGCGCCGGGTCTTTCGCAGCGCTGGCAAGTAAAGCCAAATATCATCGTTTTTGGTTTTGTAATCAAAAGTGAGCAGTCCGGTGCCTTTCACATCTGCCGGCGCCAGAAAACGAACCAGCCGTTTTTCGGTTTCGCCGTTATCATACAATTTCATGACCTGAGCCGTTTTTCGCACCCGCTCCCTGCCCTTATCATCGATAATGGTCATGGTTGCCGTCGCTTCCATTCCGGCTACTCTGGTGACTTCATACGAAAGGTCGGCTATTTGCCTGGCAGAAAGCCTGTCTTGCCCCGATAGCTGCGATGATAAAAATGTAAAAACAAAAATTTCAATTAATGTAATTAAATGTTTCATCTTGATCTCCCCTCATGGTAACTGGATGATTGTCCTATCTTTCAAATAATTTTACCGGTTCCAAAAATTTTGGTTTCAAAATAATGCACAAGGCGGGTACCAGCACCAGGGCGCCAATCAGACAGGAAAAAATTGACACGATGACCAAAAATCCAAAAAAACGCACCGGCAGAAAACTGGAAATCAACAGCACCAAGAATCCGATAATCACTGAAAATGCATTGAACATGATCCCCCTGCCGGTGGTGGTTAATGTTTTTTTTACGGCGGCGCTGTATTCCAATCCCTGGTGGCGCTCTTCACGATAACGCCAGAGAAAATGGATGGTGTAATCGATGCCGACGCCGATCATGATCGAAGACAACATTGCCGTGGCAACATTTAATTCGATGCGAAAAATGCCCATTAAACCGAACAGGATGGCAATAGAGATCGCTAACGGGATTGCCGAAATAATTCCTGCCGTAATCGAACGAAACAGAACCATCAGCAGCACTGCCACAATAAACGTTGCCAGGAACAGCGAAATCAGTTGTCCCTTGACCACCAAGCGCGCCAAATCTGACAGCACTACACCGAATCCTCCCAAGAGGGCCACGTCCGGATCGTCCTCGATAATCCCGGTTACCCGACTGACGACACTGTTGAGTTTCGAGGTGCTGGTGGAGTTTATTCTTGCTGACAACAGCGCGTGTTGATAGGGAAAGTCCACTAATTTTTCAAAATCTTCAGGATCGCCGCTCATGGAATACAATTCAAAATATTGCGCTACTGCATTTCGACTGTCCGGAATTTTGTCGTACCAGACTTCTCCGGAATCGTTCAAGGCGCGGCTCATCTGCCGGACGATACGCGCAACCGAGGTCGTATTGCCGACCTCTTCAAATGCTGCAATTTCGTGCTCCATCCGGTCGATCTTTTTCATTATGCGGGGGTCTTTGATGTCGCCCTGAAATACAATGGCGACGTTTTGCGAACCACCAAGATGTTGATCGATCAGATCCGATGTAACTACCACCGGATGATCATCGGCAAAATAGCTGTTGGGATTGGTGTCAATAACTACAAAAAAGATGCCGATCGATGCCAGCGCCATAAAGACCAAAGCAGCAACAACGATCGTTTTTGGTTTTTCGGAAACGACCTCGCCAAAAAAGTGGAGCAATCGCTCCAAAACGGGCAATTGGTGTTTGAGGTCAGTCGTCACTGCGGCAATCGGTTTGGCTTGCGGCAATAAAGAGATCACCGCCGGAATGAATAACAAACTCGCCGCCAGCGCAAAAATAATTCCAAAAGCCGCTAATATTCCCAATTGCGCCGCCGGGATCAATTCATGGCCCAAGAGACAAAGCATTCCCGCCATTGTGGTCAGACCGGTAAGCAGCACCGGACGATTTAAACTGACAAAGATCTTTTTAGCCAGTTGCTTGCGCGAATCATTATTCACCATCGCATTCAGTTCCTGATATTTAGCGATCAGGTGGATTCCGTAGTCGTTTGCCACCGCGATTAAGATAACCGGCAAAATAATGGTAATGATATGAATTTTCCAGCCAATCAATGGAATCAATCCCATTGAAAACAACACTGACATCATCACCACTGCCGAAGGCAGTAACACACCCCGTAACTGTTTAAAACACAAATAGAGGAAGAGCAACATTATCAACAGACCGAAAGGCATTAAGCGCCGTATATCAGTTTTAATGTTTTGGCTAATTTCCACCCGCACCATGGGAAGACCTCCGAGCAACACCTGCTCATTTCCCGGAACCTGTTCCACCAATTTTTCCACTTCAGGAATAATATCCTCATCCAGGGTTGCTGTTTTTAACACTGCAATTACTGCGGCGATGGTAAAATCGTGCGATACCACTGTCCCGTAGACAATATCATTGCCGCGGATTTCCCGGCGTAACAATTCCTGTTGCTGCTTATTGACGGGGATTTTTTCCACTGCCGGACTAACGATCATCGCGCCGGTTTCGGTTTTAATATTTTTTAAATCGAACAGTGAAAGAACTTTATCCACGCCCTTGATGCGATTCATTTTTTTTGAAAATTGTTGAATGCGTTTCAATGTCTCCGGTTTTAGAACATCGTCGGTTTTGACCAACAGCATCAGCATGTCGGTCCCGCCGAACAACTCATCAATTTTGTTGGTATTAATGCGGGAAATCATATCGGCAGGAAGCTGGCTTTTCATGTCAGAATCAATCTTCGCCTTTGGAATCTGTCGGGCAAACAGCAGCGTAACCACAATAAACCCACTGATAACAAACCAGCGGTATTTCATAATCGTATCAGCAATGGTTTTCAAAATTGTCTCCTTTCGCTGGCTGATATTTTTCAATTATACCTTTGAGTCCGTAAAGAAAAAAAGTTGTCAGCGTATCGATATAGCGATCATAAAATGCATCATCGAACTCAATTTGAAGAATATTCTTTTGAACAGGTTTGAAACGGAAATGAGCCAATATTGATGAAATAATCGCCGGTCCAACAATGGCGAACACACCCTTGTTGTCCGGATCCAATCCGTATTGCCGCACCAACTCACCAATACCATCGATGAGTTTGTTGACGCGATCTGTCTTAAGCGCTGCAATTTCAGGAATATCCAGCGGCAGCGAATGAATGGTGACCATCGTTAAATTGGTGTTCTCGCGGATGAAATTAACAATCTGAGTTACCAATTGTCGGACAACCTGCTCCTGTGTCAATGACCGGCTTAGCACCTGACTGATAACTTCAAAATATTTATTATGGAATTCTTCGATGATCGCTTTTAAGATGCCAATTTTTCCCTCAAAATAATATGAAATCATCGAAATGTTCACCTCGGCGTGTTTGGCAATTTCTCTCACACCGACTGCGTCAAATCCTTTTTGTGCGAACAAAGTAATCGCAGTTTCAAGGATGCGACGTCGGGGTTGTTTGGTTTTGTCATCTCCCATTTTTCTAACCTTAGCTTAAAATGACAATTTCATTTCAAAGTAAATTGCGCTGAGCAGATCATCCACCAGCCCGAACAATGTGTCATCAGAGCCGCGATAAATTTCTCCTCCCAGGGTCATTTGCATGGCATCGGCAAGTAAATATGTAATTTTAGGTCTGAATAAAGTTTCTTCAGTGGTAAAGTTGCAGATACCGGCAAATTCCAACTTTAGAGTTTGATGTAACAGGTTCACTGCCGAACGAAAAGATACGGCATGGCTGAGCCGATGTAATTGGGAGGCAAACAGGCGATTTTTCATTTCAACTTCAAATGCAGGCAGCTCAAACGGATTCACCGGCGATTTTTTTTCAGTGAAATCAGCAACATATCTGCCGATGTACTGAAGCACGATACTAAAATCGCCGATCTCTCTGTCCACACCTGCCACCCATTGAAAGTCGGGATTGGGGATATAAATTTGTTTTCGATAATCGTTCAGGGCTTTACGATAAGCAAGCTCCCCTCTCAAACCATAACTGCCAGCCGTCGTTGCAAAGTCGGATCCGATAATATGCATCCGGTAGGGTCTGGGTATCAGCTCGAACCGAACACCAGAAACAGAAAACCGGGGCTCGGTCATATCAATGCCCGGCAGCGGATAGTAGCCGTTAAAATATGATAGCGAAGCTTCGAACGATGGAGAAATTAAATTCAACTTCAACGCAACCGAGCCATTTTTTATATTAGCGTCGGGATAATGCGCCGAACCAAAAGCAACACCCTCCGGTAATTCCACCACATCGATGGGTAGAACCGACGGCGTAAAAACCGGCGCCCAGATTGCTTCCAATCGTAATAGTTGACTGTTATAGAAGCTCCGAAGCACAAAACTTCCCTCGCGCCGTTCGTCTTCATCGGGAGAACGCACCAGCATGTTTTTGGGCGTTATATTGTCAGTCGGATTAAATCCATCGGCGCGCCCCCAAACCACAATCTGATGTCCGATTCGGAGATCGAATTTACCGAGATAGACATTGACAAACGCCTCGCGCAGGTTGACTTCGGAAAGCGATTGATTAAATTCCTGTCCCTTGCGAAATCGAATCTCGGCAAACGCATCGCCAAAATGCTGTTGACGCAACCGCAGTTTGAGACCGGCTTCGCCGTAGCTACTTTTTATTTCCGCCTCATTTTTATTGTCGGTTTTTCCACCAAAAATAACTGCGCGCAAATGACCATTCAATTCATAATTTGAACTGCTCAACTGGTCTCCTTCAACAATTGCACTTTCAAACAAATCCTGCGCTGAAAGTGAAATTGTCAGAGAGAGCCATATCACCAGGATCAACCTGAGTTTCATTTTTCCTCCAAAAATAATTTGACCAGAACAGCATCAAACGTTCGTTTGGCTCAAACGATTGTTTGAATATAAACTATTGTATTTTGAAAGTCAATACTTTTTTTGAACAATAATTATGGATTACTGATGCCATCGCTTGACATTCAGATCATTTTGTTAAACGTTAATTTTCTCAAATCAAGTAAGCAATTGAAGTGATTTTATCAAAAAAAGCGAGGGCATCAGTTTTATTCCCACCAGCAACTGAAATCTTACTCAGTTAGATAGATTTTTCTTGCTTTTTAAAATATAATTTTTAATTTTTAGGAGAAAGATTACGCATGGTTTGGTTTTGATTTTTCTCCCGTTGCTGGTAACCTCATCAGTTCGGTCGATTAAAATCAATTGAACGATCTGCAAAAAGAAGCGTTGAAACTTTGAAAGACTTAATATTTTTTGTCCGTCCGAAAGAGGCCTTAATTCGACCTTTGTTACCATTGCGAACGATCCCGCCCCTGCGCTAAAACGAAGCAATCTCTTTATTACCAAAAGATTGCTTCTCCCGCTGAAGCGGGTTCGCAATGACAATGTAAGGAGCTATTTAACAAATATTCCGGTCAAAGGAGATTCTATGGCAGAATCAAAAAAAACACGATTAGTATTTTCGACCGACAGTGACTTACAAAAACAGATTGAACAAGAAAAAAGCGCTGATAAATTGTCGCAAAGCTTTGATCTGCCACCGGTGCAGCAGAATATCCGGCTGGAACTTCAGACCAAAGGTCGTCGCGGTAAGAAGGTAACGCTGATAACCGGATTTCAACATCGCCCGGAACTTCTAAAAAAATTAGCAACCGAACTGAAGCAATTTTGTGGAAGCGGTGGTACGGTTAAGGACACAGCGATTGAGATTCAAGGCGATCACCGCCAAAAGTTATCACAAAAATTAGCTGCCATGGGATATCAGATAAAGAAAATTTAGCTGCGCAAAATCAACCCTTGACATCGAAAATCAGATTTTTTATTTGAAGGAGCTGACAAATGGCAAAAAATGGATTTTGGCGCTGTTTGCGTTTGATGATTGGGATAGCGGTCATCTATTTACTCGGTTTACCCTTTACTGCTGCTGGCAGCGACAATTGGCAATTTCTCAACACCACCGCCATTGGCGCGAAACAGTTTATCAGCAAAAATCCGGGATCGGATGGCAGGGGTGTCGTTATTTTTATTCTGGATAGCGGGGTTGATCCCGGCGTCCCTGGCTTATTGAAAACATCGACCGGTGAAACAAAAATCATTGATGTTCAGGATTTTTCAGGTCAGGGTGATGTGGCGCTCTACGTCGGAAAAAAGGGAACATTGGGTCAGGAACGTTTTATTGAGCATCCGGATGGCTTTCGGTTGTACAACTACCATTTGCTGAAACAGCAACCTTATAATGATGAATATTTAATCGGCTACTTGGATGAACGACGCTTTAGAAATTCTCGGATTCGGGACATCAACAATAACGGCAGCTCAGATGATGTTTTTGGAGTATTGGTTTTTGAGGTCGAGGAAGCGGATTCATTTTATTGGGTGGCGTATGTGGATACAGATGGCGATCAACACATCGATGATGAACAGGCTTTGCGTGATTATCATGTTAAATTTAACCGGTTCCAATTTCGCGGTGGAGATTTGCGCTATGACCGGCGAATGATGACATTCGCGATCAATGTTTTACCCTATGAAATGCTGGTTTCATTTCATTTTGACGACGATGGTCACGGTACACATGTGGCCGGGGTTGCCGCCGGATTTGAGATACATGGTCAACAAGGCTATCACGGGATTGCGCCCGGCGCGCAGATTATCAGCCTGAAAATCGGCGCCGGAATTTATGAGGGGGGATGTACCGTGAGCGGTAGTTTGCATAAGGCGGTCCGTTTTATTGAAGATTATTCAATGCGAACTCAGCGACCGGTTGTGGTTAATTTAAGCTACGGCATCGGATCGATACGGGAGGGGGAAAGTGATGCCGACCGTTTGATCAACAATTTAATGATGGACAATGACGGTGTTTTTGTCTGCATTAGCAATGGCAACGATGGTCCTGGAATTTCCACAACCGGCACACCGTCAGCGGCGCCGCTGGCATTATCTGTCAGCGCTTATTTGCCCTTCCAACAAGGAAATGATATTCTGGGTACGCGGTTGTCTGAGGATGTTATTTTTGATTTTAGCGCCCGCGGCGGCGAACTTTCCAAACCCGATGTGATTGCACCGGGAGTGGCCGCTTCGACAGTTCCTCCTTTTTCTGATGCAGATCTGATGCGCGGGACCAGCATGGCAGCACCCCAGGCTGCAGGAGCGGCTTCGTTGCTGTGGTCTGCTGTTCAACAAAATTTTCCTGAGAAAAAATTAACCGCCGTAGCGTTGCGGAATGCAATCAAATTTAGCGCAAAACCGTTACCTGATTATTCCCCAGTGGATCAGGGAAACGGTATAATTCAGGTGGAAGCAGCTTACAAGCTGATTCAATCTCGATTTCGAAAAGCGCTGGCTAACGATTTGATCGGCTATGAAATATCGACAAACTGCCCCTCCTCAAAAAGCGAAACAACGCCGGCAGCTTATTGGCGCACTGCCGGGTACTTCCCAGCAAATGACGCTAAACAAATCTTTTCCATTCGCCCGATTTTTAGCGACCACATCAATGCTGACCAACGCGCGGCATTTTATCGGGCTTTTAACCTGCAATCTTCCGCGCCCTGGTTGATTCCTGAAAAGAAATCAATTTATATCAAAGGAGAGAGCAAGGCTGAGGTTACTGTAAAATATAATGCGAAACTATTAACCCAGCCGGGTTTATATTGCGCAAAAGTGGCTGCATTTCATAAAGCTGACGGCGTTGGTAGAAACGATTTTGATCTGGAGTTTGAACTGCTGAATACGATTATTATTCCGCATTCGTTCAGCCATGAAAATCAATATCAAAAAAATTTTGAACAGCAAACGCTTGCCCCTGGTTACATTGCCCGTTATTTCATGCTCCCGCCACCTGGCGCAACGGCTGCAAAAATTGCGCTTTCACCGGTGAAAAAAAAGTTTTGCGCGGTTGAATTATATTGCCACACCCCGAGCGGTGAGCAATTTTTTAAGACGCCACCGATAACCAGCGCGCAAATGAAGACGGTTATCGAATATATTTCCGGCGAGGATTTGACGCCCGGAATTTGGGAAATTGTGGTTGTTGCAGATCTGCTCAATGATCGAAAATCGATTTATGATCTGCAAATCTCTTTTGGAAGTTTTACCATCGAGCCTTCAGTGCTGTCACAATTCAATTATTCGCTGGGTAGGGAACCAAGCGGAGATTTTGTGGTCACGAATGGTTTTAACACGCCGTTTTACGGTTTTGCCAGAGGCGAAATATCGGGCTATCAGCGAACGGTGAAAAAACAGTTGTTCGGCCGCGATGTTTTTTCATATAATTTTCACCCCAATTCGGATGTAAAAAAAGTGGAGTTCAGCATCGATTTGGATGAAGATGTGTTTTTAAGCCTATCTGATGTCGCGGTCAATATTTATGACGCCGCCGGAACCACACTGGTAAAAAAAGCGCTAACATCAAACCGGGGAAAAATAACATTAGAGTCTGTCAGAGAAGCCTATTACCAACTACAAATCAACGCCGCTTTTGTTTATCCCATGACAGACCGCAGATTGGAATTTGAGCTAATAGAAAAATATGAGGTCACCGATCCAATTCAGGTTAAAGTTTACGCAGAAAATGATCGTCTGTTTTATCTTTATCCCTCAATCCCCAAATCACTCCAGTTTACTCTGGATCAAAGTCCGCGCATTGCAGCGGATGGTTTCCAAGCTTTTGGCGTGATTCAATTTTTTGATCGTTATTTGCTTCAACAGGCGTTCTCAATTCCCATTCGATTCGAAAAACGGTAATATTGATTTCAGAGGATAAAATGACGGAATGTGCTCAAAAAATAGGAATCATGTCGGACAGCCACGATAACCTTCCAGCCATACGCGCTGCTGTGGATTTTTTCAACATCCAACAGGTTGCCATGGTTATACATGCCGGAGACCTGGTGGCGCCCTTTACGGCGCGCGAATTGAAAAAATTGCGCTCGCCTTATGAAATTGTGCTCGGAAATAACGATGGTGAAATTTTGGGGCTGCATCAGGTTTACGCCGGAAAAGTGCATCTGCCACCTTTTAAAATCCGATTTGCGAATAAAAATATTTTAGTGCTGCACGATGCGGGTATTCTATCGGAAATCAAACAACAAACCAGTTACGATATGATCATCTACGGTCATGACCACCAGTCTGCCGTTGACCGTCTGCCCGATGGGACGTGGATTGTCAATCCGGGCGAGTGCGGTGGCTGGCTTTACGGTGAAAGCACGATCGCGATTTACGATATTCAGCAGGACCAAGTTACTATCCATAAGCTCGAATACTAAATGATGCGCCTGGCTGGCCAAATAAAGTTTTAAATATCGTAAAAAGTTGTTGACAAAGAGACATTAAAGTATTATATTAAAAATGTGTGGGTATGCGGAATGATTGATATTTCACGAACAAAAGTAAAATCATTACTTGATAAATTTGAAGGACGGAGAATAATTGTCCTCGGCGACCTCATGCTTGATCGATATATTGAGGGTGGAGTAAGCCGAATTTCTCCGGAAGCGCCGGTCCCGGTGGTGGAGGTGAAAGCTGAGTTTATGCGCCTGGGAGGCGCGGCGAACGTGGCGCGTAATTTGGCTTCACTTGGCGCTGTGCCCATCTCGGTTGGTGTTATCGGAAAAGATCAGGCAGGGGCAGACTTTTTATCGCTCATGGATGAACATAACTTTGTAACCGATTTCATCGTCGCTGATGACAGTCGTCCGACGGTGGTAAAAACCCGTATCATTGCCGATGGTCAACAGGTGGTTCGAGCGGATTGGGAATCGAAACAGGCGGTGTCACAATTAGTGCAGCAGAAAATTTTAAACTTTTTGAAAAAAAATGTTCCAGATTCAGACGCCATTATCATCGAAGATTATAATAAAGGATTATTGAGTCCAGAGTTAATTAAGCGCACAATAACCCTTAGCAGAGCCTATAATAAAATCATCACTGTTGATCCGAAATTTAGTAATTTTTTTCAATACAAGAATGTCAGCCTTTTTAAACCGAATCGGAAAGAAATCGAAGCGGCTTTTGGAATTCTGATAAATTCAACCCATGATTTGGAAACAGCTTGTCTCAACTTAATGGAGCGGATAGGATGCGAATATGTATTGGTAACACTGGGTGAGCAAGGAATGTGTTTGTTGGATTCAAAGCGAAACTTTTCTCGGATTCCCACCAGAGCTCAAAAAGTTCACGATGTTTCCGGGGCAGGTGATACTGTTATCAGCACATTGACATTAGCAATGGCTTCCGGCACTGACATCAAAGTGGCAGTCTCTCTTGCTAATTATGCTGCCGGGGTTGTTTGCGGTGAAGTTGGTGTGGTTCCAATTACTCCTGAAAAATTATTGCAAGCGATTCAGTTTTTTAGATAGCTATCGGTTGCTACACTGTTCAAGCTTGATCGAGTATTGGTAAAAAACCATATTTCAATTATCGTTCTGGGGTGGGGTTTTGAAAAATCAATCACTACAAATTACAAGATTATTTTTTTCTGCCCTATTGCTTTTGCCATGTTTGGGATGGGGTGCAGATTATTGGCAGCAATCGGCAAACTATATAATCAATACCAAGCTTGATCATGACAATCATCTTTTAAAGGGGTTCCAGCGGATTAGCTACACCAACAATTCTCCTGACACACTATCCGAAATTTACCTTCATCTATATCCCAACGCCTTTAAAAAGGGCACGATCATGGATCGCCAAGCCCGCGCCAATGGAATCGAGTTGGTGAGAGCTCCGGAAGAGAGCGGTTATCTTCGGATGGAACTGCTGCTTGCTACTATATTACCACCTCAATTCCGTGGAGTCGAATGCCAATTAAATTACAGTGAAGATAGCACCCTGCTGAGAATTGACCTCAATCCACCGCTTCCGCAGCAGCAAAAGTTAGAATTAACCCTGCGCTTTGACACCAAAATCCGACACTATAACCTGAGCTTCGATAAATTCGGTTATCGTGATAATTTATACGAAGTCAGCCAGTGGTATCCTAAACTATGCGTTTATGATCATAACGGATGGAATGCGCAACCCTATCACTATTTCGGTGAATTTTATGGCGAGTTTGGCCACTATGATGTGACCATCGATGTCCCTGATTCATTTATCGTCGCCGCAACCGGTGAGCTGGTTTCCGGCGAACAAAAGTGGCGCCAGACTACTATCGATTCCACTTCGGGCAGATTAATCACCCACAAAGAAAAACCGCTATCTTCCAGGAATCGAAAAGTATTGACCTTTCATGCGGCAAATGTTCATGATTTTGTCTGGACAGCGAGCCCTCAGTATCAATATGAGGGCATTCAGTGGAACGACATCCCCATTCACATCTACTATTTAAAATCAAATTCAAAACAGTGGCGCAATATTGCGCTGAATTCTGCTGTACAGGCGTTACAGTGGTTGGATCAGCAAATTGGCGAATTTCCCTACCCACAATTAACCGTTTGTCAGGGCTTGACTGATGGAGGGATGGAATACCCAATGGTTGCGGTGTTGGGCTATAATGATTTTTCATTGGTTTTTCACGAAATCTGCCATCAATATTTTCAGAGCGCTGTTGCCAATAACGAGATGAAAGATGGTTGGCTGGACGAGGGGCTGGTGACGTTCCTCACCGAAATTTATCGAAGCGAAAAACTCGGCGATTACGATCCCCGACTTGAGCCCTCGATTGAATTGAATTTTCTTAAAGATCAGTTTCGGCAGCTTTCAACTTACAATAAAGTCAGGCTCAACGCATTGTACTACTATTTTTACAGCGGATTTGAGCAACCACTGTCCGCTCCAGCGAATGAAGTCGATCACCTCTACCTGTACAACTATCACGTTTACCAAAAAGCTGCCCGGGTTTTTTCCATATTGGACCACATCACCGGTCGGGAAACATTTTTCGAGATTCTGAAACGATTTTATCAATCCAATAAGTTCAGGCATGTAGATGCCAGTTTGTTACAACAAGCGTGCGAGGAGGTGACTGAAACAGATTTTAGTGAGTTCTTCGACCTGTGGATCAATGGAATTCCAAGGGTGGATTATGCTTTTACAGGATTGAGGTCGCGAAAGAACACTGATAATCTCTGGAGCAATCAGCTCACGATAAAAAATTTGGGAAACACAAAGCTGCCGGTTGATATTCAGGCAGTCACCTCTGCGAACGATACCTTGCGCAAAAGATTCCGGATTGACTCTGCCAGCGCGACTTTGGAATGGATCACTCAACAGCGGATAAAGTCGATATTATTAGATCCCGATGATATCATTTTAGACCAAAACCGTCTCAATAACGGAAAGCCTCGCATCAAAACTTTTCTCTACCCCGAACTTCCGTCAATGTACTATTTACCGAGAGATGCGTATTCTGTCTTTCTCTGGCCTCAAATCTGGTACAACCAACTTGATGGCGCTAAATTAGGGATTTCCGTTCAAAGCAGCTATCTCAACCGCTATTATATTTTCCGAAATAAATTATGGTACGCTACAGCGACAGAGCGATTCGATTTTCGGTTGAGTTATTCCATGCCCTGGCAGAGTTTATCTAAAAACCTGTGGCAACATTTGACAATTCAAAAACTTGACGGCAAGCTCGCAGCCAACGCCAATATTCAGCTACAAATTCCGCTGGCTTTTGCGGAGCAGCCAGCTCATAGCTTTCGCATCGGGCTTGATCACTATTCATTAAAAGATAAAAGCTATGGCTATATGACCACTTTGAACAGAGGCAACAAAATAAGGATTAAAACCTGGGATGAGGGAAAATTAAACCGGGTTTTTTTTCATTATGATTTTAATAACAGGAAAAATGTGATACAGAGCTATAGCCAATTTAGAATATATTTCGCTCACCCCGCATTTGGCAGCGATTTTAAATACATGCGCCTTTCGCTGGAAAATAAATTTATTAGCTACCTGAGAAAATGGCGAATCGAAATGCGCAGTTTTGTGAGCTACGGAGATCGCCATGACAAAATCCCGATTCAGGACCGATTTTGGCTTGCGGAAGGCAATCCATTGTCAAAGTTTGATTATGTTTATTTGAGAGCGCCAGGGTCAATGCCATACTGGCTTCATTATCATTTCCCCGGTGGTGGGAACCTTCGCGGATACTCACCACATTTTTCTTCCGCAACCGATCCGATAACCGGGGGGAAAATGTTGGCGGTGAATTTCGAATTGCAGCACCCCCAGATTTTTCACATCTTTCCCAAATCGCTGCAAAATTTTGCTAAAATGTTTGGTATGAGGATGTTTTTCGATGTCGGAAGAATTTGGGATGCCAATATCGATCCACCATATTTAATGGACGCCGGTTTTGGTGTTCGCATTCAAAAAAACTTGCTCGGCAAGTTAAGGCAACTCAGATTTGATTTTCCAATTTGGTTGAGCCATCCTGATATCAACCAACAAAACCACAGGCAACCCAATTGGAAATTCCGCTGGTTGATTAGTCTGCAATGAGTGCATTTTCTACCGGCAAAAGAAACAATCCATATCAGCAATGACAGATCAGGCTGGAAAAAGATTATGCTTTAATTCTTTTCTGAGCATTTCACGGGCGCGAAAAATGCGGGCTTTCACGGTTCCAAGTGGGATATTCATAATCGCACTGATTTCTTCGTATGATTTATCCTCATGGTGTCTCAAAACAATCGGTTGGCGATATTTTTCAGGCAGGTTTTCAATGGCTTGATGGATCAGCCTGTCTTTTTCTTTTGCGAGCAAATTCCTGTCGGGACGATAGCTGATATCAGGAAGCTCTCGTTTGATCTCACCATTTTTGTAATTGATCGGTTGATCGATGGGCAGGGTTTTCAGTTTCCGTTTCCGAAAAAAGTCGATGCAATTATTAATGGCAATACGGTACAACCATGTCGAAAAAGCATATTCATCATTAAAGGTTGATAAAGAGGAAAAGGCTTTAATAAATGCTTCCTGAACCAGGTCCTCGGTATCGATTTTGTTGCGCACCATTCGATACAGCAAATTATATAACGGCACTCGATATTTTTGTAAAATCTGAAAATAAGCCTGTTCATCACCTTCCAGAGCTCTTTTAATAAGCTCGTTGTCAGAAGCGGAATCTGTCATTCGTTTTCAATACCTTTTGGTCAATGTGATTAATAAAACGAAAAGTTACATCATTTTTTTTTAACAATCAAGGAGAAAATAGTTGAATAAAAGAAAAAAAATTCTATCTTAGAATATGATGATAACCTTTTCTCAACAAGATACTGAATATTCGATGTGGCGATTAAATTATAGAACGGTCCGATGGAGAGAAAAAAACTTGGATAAGACGAAACGGTTTTTATGGTACCAGTTACCGGCGATTCTTTGGCTGGCTGCAATTTTTATTCAATCTTCAATACCGCACCTGTCCGCGCCAGATTTGGGATTTAAGTGGGTTGATAAATTCGCTCATTTTTTCATATTCGCTGTTTTAGCCCTTTTGTTGATCAGGGCGTTTAAAAATCAGTCAAATGTGTTTTTGCGGCAACGCAGATATTTACTGACTTTTTTGGGTGGAGTAATCTATGGCGTGCTTGATGAGCTTCATCAGGCATTAGTGCCGGGGAGATATTCGGATTTATACGATGTTTTGGCGGACTTTTGTGGTGTAATTGTTGGAATATTCATAGCGATAATGTGGGAAAAGTGGAATGAGCGCTAACAATGATTCTTTGACAAAAAAATACTACCAATGCTCGTCATGGATTATTCACTGTACAGTATTCTCTTAATTGTATCAGGTTGATGTTCACTCTGTTTGATCGGGCGATGACGGCGTTGTTTTTCAATCACAGCATGCGTCATTGCAAGCAATATCAATATCAACAAAATAGTTATCGTAACGACCGGTCGGAAAATTCGTTGGATCGAGCCGGGAATATTAAACGGTGAACGCCAGAATATAACAGCGCTTGCCAGGATCACGAATATGACTGTTGACATGTGATGAACCTCTTTTGCTATTACGGTATCTGATTAATAAGACACGCTATTTGATAAAAAGGTTGCCTGCTTGTTGAAAAAAGTTGTCGGGAGGAATTTAAACATGAAAAAAAGAAGTTTGACCATAGTATGTTTATTGATGCTTGTATTTACGGCAGATTCAGTCGCCTGGATTTCGTTTCGGCTGCCGCGGGTGATAGCCGGCGGAGCGGTCGGCTTGTTTCGCATCTCGCTTGATGATTTCAAACAGCATTACAGTAGCCGCTGGGATTATATTTATTCCGGACATATTAATATTCGCACTTATCGGGACTATTACCTGACATTGCAGTATGCCAAATATGATAACGACAAGGTAAGCAAACAATTTGCGAACCAAAATCAAACACAACAACTGCCACGTTGGCAACAAGAGTTCATCAATTTCGGCGTTCGCTGGTATTCAGATACCGCCGGGAAATGGAATTTTTACACCGGATTGGGGCTGACTTTCATTACCGTGGAAGAACAACCGGGATTGTCGCTGTTTGTCAATAGCAGTTCCGATCAAAAAAAGGGGCGCGGTTTTTTTCTTGAATTAGGAACGAATTTTCAATTTCTGCCGCATCTGGCGTGGCTGGTAGAGTTGGAAATGACCAGCGCTGGTGAGGGTGGTATGCCAGGGTTTGTCGGTCATAGCATTGGTGGTTATACCTTCCAGACCGGTTTGGAATTTTACTTTTAGTTTAACACCTTTTTGTATTCTTGGCTCAAATGAGATCGGTGGTTTTCGAAAACGGCAACATGAATTTGGTATTAACTACCAATGACCAATCCAATTCGATGACGAAATATTTTTCTGTTTTTTGAGGTGAACTCGGTTGTTCTGTTTTTAATTTAAAAAACTTCAGTAACTAATTGATACTTTATTGGAAGGAAATCGGTTGGACAGGAGCGAAACACAAAATATCTTAAACATTATCGGAAAAATCGCTGACGCTGAAAAAGTGTCGCTGTGGGCGGTTGGGGGGTTTGTGCGCGATAAACTGTTGAACATCGAAGTCAAAGACATTGATTTTGCCGTGGAGGGAAATGGTCCACAATTTGCGTGTAAAGTGGCTGAGATTTTTAACACGCGAAATGTGACCATCTTTGAAAAATTCGGCACGGCAATGGTACAGGTTAATGATTTTAAATTGGAGTTTGTGGGAACCAGAAAGGAGAGCTACCAACAAGATTCGCGCAAACCGATCGTAACCGAATCCAGTTTGGATGATGATCTGAGACGCCGGGATTTTACCATTAATGCCATTGCTATGGGGCTGAACCGGGAAAATTTTGAAGAGTTATATGACCCTTTGAACGGTTGCGACGACCTTCGCCGGGGAATCATCAGAACGCCGTTAGATCCGGTTGTCACCTTCAAAGATGATCCATTGAGAATTATGCGAGCGGTAAGGTTTGCGACGCAATTGAATTTCAGCATCGAAAGCAAAACCTATCGCGCAATCAAAAAAATGTATCCCCGGCTCGAAATAATTTCTCAGGAGCGGATCACCGATGAACTGATGAAAATGCTCGATGCGTCAAAACCATCAGCTGGATTTGAATTGCTGGATTCGCTCGGTATTTTAAGGATGATTCTTCCGGAATTGGCGGCGATGAAGGGCGTGGAACAACGGGCCGGTTATCATCACAAAGATGTATTCCGCCACACGTTGACAGTGGTTGACAATGTGGCAGCAGTTAACGGCTCCCGCGAATTGCGGTTTACAGCGCTGGTACATGACATTGCCAAACCGGCGACCAAAAGATTTGTCGATGGAATCGGCTGGACGTTTCACGGACATGAGGAAATCGGCGCAAGGATGCTGCCAGCAGCCTGCCACCGGCTTAAATTACCCAATTCGATGATGAAATACGCCCAAAAACTGACCCGACTCCATCTTCGTCCGATTCACCTGACTGAACAGGGTGTCACTGATTCGGCAATTCGGCGATTGCTCGTGCAAGCTGAACCAAATATCGATGATCTGCTGACGCTTTGTCGGGCAGATATCACGTCTCAAAATCCCCAACGGGTAAAAAAATTCCTGGGAAATTTTGACAGGCTGGTTGAACGAATTCACCAGGTGGAAGAAAAAGATCGTATGCGCGCCTTCCAATCGCCGGTGCGCGGCGATAAGATAATGGAAGTCTGCAAATTGCAGCCCGGGCCCAAAGTCGGCAAGCTCAAAAAATTAATCGAAGAGGCAATTCTCGATGGCGCCATCCCGAATGACTATGACGCTGCTTATGAATATCTGTTGCAGATAAAAGACCAAGCCTTGAATGATTTGGACTGAGGCAATCTGGAGTGTCAGCCACGGGTTTTTGTTATTGATCCAACGATGAAATCAGCCTATTGGCGCCATAATCAAAAAAAGGAGGCGGGTTTATGAAAGTTCAACCAGTTAACAGCAAATCACTGTTAAGAAAATTTATCCACTTTCCTTATCAGTTTTATCAAAATTCCCAGCACTGGATAGCGCCGCTGAAAATGGATCAAAAAAATATTTTCAACCCCGATAAAAATTCGATGTTAAAACACTGCCATTACCAGTTAATGTTGCTTATCAAAGACGATCGATCGATCGGCAGGATTGCGGTTTATGTGAATCGAGTGGCTAATGATTACTGGGGTGAAAACATCGGGTTTTTCGGTCATTACGAATGTGTTGACGACCAGACTGCTGCCAATGAGTTGTTGCAAGCAGCGCAACTCTGGCTGCAACAAAGGGGGATGGAAAAGATGCGCGGTCCGTGGAATCTGGTTACCCAGGACATTGGATTTATCTGTGACGGTTTTGAAATGGCGCCGACAATTCTTTCCAGCTACAATCCTGAATACTATAATTCACAGGTGATAAAGTTCGGTATGAGCAAGGTCAAAGACCTGCTGGTTTACCATTGTGACACTGGCGCTGGTTATCGGATGCCGGACAGATTCTTAAAATGGACCGATAAAATTGCCCGGCGCTATCGAGTAACGGTGCGTTCCATTAATTTAAAAAAAATGGTTGAGGAGGCTCAGCTTATCGTCCGCTTGACGAATGCATCAATCGGTGATAACTGGGGATATTATCCAGTGGATGAATCTGAAGCTGAACAAATGGCGAACGATTTGAAAATGATCATTCATCCGGAATTAGTGCTGATTGCTGAAATCGCCGGACAACCCATCGGTTATGTCATTACCCTGCCAGACGTTAATGAAATATTGAAAACCATGAACGGCAGGTTGTTTCCGTTCGGTATTATTAAATTATGGCGCGGTATTAAAAAATTAAACCGTTACCGAATCTGGGCAATGGGCTTGCTAAAACCATATCAGAATAAGGGAATCTCTGTTTTGCTGTTCCGCCGGCTCCAGGAAGCACTGGCTGGGAGAGATGTTTATGTGGAGGCAAATTGGGTGCTGGAGGATAACATGCTGATGAACAATGCGCTGCGTCAGCTAAAATTTGAACAGCGGAAGCGGTACCGGATCTGTCTCTTATACACATCTCCGAGCCCACGAGACCGTACTAGATCTCGTATGCCGTCTTCTGCTTGAAAA
>OMKS01001076.1_pt1 | contig 25029 bp, 16 predicted proteins | sample 1674721 | NCBI WGS metagenome assembly OMKS01 (sample SAMN06264996, study PRJEB25208) | sediment metagenome | isolation source: hot spring sediment | place: USA: California | collected 2014-09-02
TCTTCGAAATTCGCTCAATCATGACCGGAAATTATAGGGAATTGACGGAAAAACCAAGCTTTGCGTTGGCGGCGGGAGGGTTGGTGTTGCGGACTTCCGGTTTCAATGGGTAAAATGAACGGTTTTCTGATTCCGGAATTAAAAATAGCCGGAAGTATATGGAAACCGGATAAATTTGCCGGTCGCTGGACTTCTGTCTTTTTCCGCGATTTTATATAAAATTAATAGCACTTAGAGATAATTTGGTCTATTTTCCAGAAGGCACCTCTATAGAAGGAAGCAAAATCACCGGGAAGCCAGGTGATGTCCTGGCTGTCAATCCCGACATCATATAATTTTCTTCCTCCGAAGGATAAAAAATGAGTGGCGTTGAAAAAACCGTTATTTAATGATACTTCGATCACCTTGTCCTTGTCGGTGGTTACCAACTTAATCAATCTGGACGTTGAAATTTTTTTCCTTCTCATCTACTTCATATAAGATAAACTTCACAATAGAATCTTATAGAATCATCTTCCAAAATCCCAATAACTTCAATCGAATGGCAAATCCAATTTTGTTATTAATTCTTCAATTTCAGATATAAATAGGAATCTCTCTTGCCATAATACCCATTCCCCAAAATGTAACTGTCTTCCAGGCGCTATGAATTTCAAAAAAATTAAATGTGTTGCTAATGCACATATTGAAACCCAACTAAAATATTTTCTTTTCCAAACTATATATTTCGAATGATTTTGCATGCCACTCTGATAAGCTTTCGTAGTCAAGAAACTTTATTCTGCTTTTTATATCGCTGAAAACATTAGCAGAGATTTTTTGAATATATTCTCTTTTTCTCCTATTATCCGATACAATGTAAAAATTAATGTAGAAATCCTGAAGATCACAAAATTTTAATAAGGAATTGTATATATCAGTAGTATGCTCGACCTCAAACATAAAATTAGGTAGATTTCGGTTATTAAACCAAACTACATCCACAGTTCTTGCTTTTCCCACTATTTCATCATAACTGAATTTGAATATATTATCAACAGTTCTAATCTCACTTAAAGTCTTATTGAGAAACTTTTTGTTTTTATCCTGATTTGGAATGTAAGTCTTGTAATTCTTTATATTGCCAATCTCAACGAGCAATCCCTGATAATAAGAATGGTTAAATTCATCTACTTCTTCGGGGCTTTTAGAACTGATATGATAATTTTCTAAAATTTCTTCTTTATGACTTTTTAATGCCCAAAGTCCCGGTTTAATTTTAAAGAAAAATCGTTCATCTTGAACAATTCTCCGGATACTGGCAAATGGTGTTTTTGTTTTCCATTCACAGTTTGGAACCTTGAGAACATTTTGATTTAAGTAACCCAATGTAGCCAGTCCACCATTTTCTTCCATTACCTTAATTACTGCTTCGTATTGTTTCATTTTTTTCTCTTGGTGTACTTATAACATATTATCTACATCACCAGAAGCAAAAACGGATAGCGAATAATACTTTTTAAATTGAGCCAGTAGTTGAGTTTTACCGCCAGCCCATTTCAGGAACGGTTTTACCTGCATTTATGATTTCCGTTATTCATCGTATTTTCTATCTCTTATTAAATTTAGCGCTTAAGAGCTGACAAAGACCTCTCGCCACTCTTTGCCGGGGCGATTTCAATTATACTTTTCAAGCCAAATCTGTTGGTTCTTTTCCATCATAACTCTATTTTAACCGTTTCGCATTCTTTTGTCAAGTCTGAATCCCGTCTCCGTCCCGACCAGTCGGGACTTCGTCGGGCAAGCCCGCCCTCCAGGCTCAAACAGACTGTCAAAAAACCTATTCTCCCCACTCCAGGTCTACCAGGCGCTCTTTCACGGATACCGAAGCAATTTTTACCATGACCCGGTCGCCGAGACGGAATGCCCGCTTATTTCGGCGCCCTTTCAGGGTGTGATTCTGCTCGTCGTAAACGTAATAATCATCCTCAAGCGTACGCACATGCACCAGACCTTCCACCAGAAAATCGGAAATCTCCACAAAAAAGCCAAAATCCAGCACGCCGGTGATGATACCGGCGTACCAGTTGCCCACTTTATTTGCCAGAAACCGAATCTGTTTGACTTTTGTGAACGCCCGCTCCATCTGCATAGCTTGAATTTCATTCTCAGTGGACAGCTCTGCAATTTTGGGCAGTGCTCGCCGGAAATAGACCTTGTCTTCTGAACTCACCGGCTGGGAATAGAGCTTGAGCAGCCGATGAACCATCAAATCCGGATAACGTCGTATCGGCGATGTGAAATGGGTATAATACTGAAAAGCCAGACCGAAATGCTGTCCCGTTTCCGCCGCATAGCGCGCTTTCGCCATGGAACGCAGCGCTATCTGCTCCACAAACAGCTTAAAGGGCAGGTTTTCGATTTCCAGCAATATCCGGCGAATATCATTGGGCGTCACCGGGTCTGGTTTGTGGAAATCCATCCCCAATCGGCGCAGCAGGTCGTAGAGATTGTCCACCGCCTCATCCGTCGGCGCTGGGTGGATGCGATATATAAACGGCAGTTTTTCCTTTTTCCGGTGAACGGCGATATACTCCGCCACTTTGCGGTTTGCCAGCAGCATGAACTCCTCGATCAGTTTGTGACTGTCCAGCCGCTCCGAAGGCTTTATCTCCGTGGGAATACCGCTCTCGCCGATTTTAAAAATCGGTTCCGGAATATCAAAATCAATACTCCCGGATTCAAATCGCTTTTTGCGGAGAAGCATACTCAAACGGTGCATTTTTAAAATCGTCCCGGAACAGGGACCGCTTTTCCGATCAATGATTTCCTGAACTTCCTGGTAATTGAAACGCCTCACCGAGCGGATAACAGTGGGCGAAATCCGGTAATCCAGCACATCCCCGGCTGCCGTAACTGTCATGATCACCGACATTGTCAGTTTGTCTTTAGCAGGTTCCAGCGAACAGATTTCATTGCTGATTTTTTCCGGCAGCATGGGCACGACGGTTTCGCCCAGATAGATGCTGGTACCCCGGTCGCGGGCAGCGCGATCCAGCGCTGTACCGGGTTGGATGTAGTGGCTGACGTCGGCGATGTGAACACCCAGCTCCCAATTACCATTTTTATTTTGCGTCAGCGACACCGCATCGTCAAAATCCTGCGCCATTTTGGGATCAATGGTAAATATTTCGCAATTCCGCAGATCCAGCCGATCCTTAAGAACATCGGCAGAGATTTGAGCATCTAAATCGTTGAGCTCCTTTCTGATCGGCTTTGGAAATTCCGGTATAATATGGTACATTTTCAGAAGAATCGGTACATCGTCGCGCGGATTTTCAGGCGTTCCCAGAATCTGCTTGATCTGTGCCCGCGGATCGCTTTTTCGATTATCCCAGATTAAATTGTATAATTCCACCATTTGTCCGGCTTGCATCCCGGCGATTTCATTTTCGATTACAATCGAGACCAGAGGCGCCGGCATTTCGGGAACCACTACCCAATTCTCACCCCGGCGGGATAGCGTCCCGAAAAGTGGCTGTTGGGAACGTTCGAGAATCCGGATGACCCTGCCCTCGGGATTTTTGCCGGTCTGTTTTTTATACCGTTCGACGAGAACCTTATCGCCTTGAAAAGCGGTCAGTGTATCGTAACTGCCGATGAATATATCCGGTTCATCCTCAGCATTCAGAAACGCGAACCCCCGGCTGGAAAAGGAGATAGTTCCTTCAATTTCCTCGCCCTTCGAGGGAACGCAGTAACTGTTCTTCGGGCGGCGCTCGATTTTTCCGGCATCGGCAAGTGTACGCAGGGTCTCTTTGAATTGCGGATACCTGGCACTGCTGACGTTCAGTGCTTTAGCAATGCGGCGCTGTTTGATTGACAGCCCCTGTTGTTTCTGCAGAAATGCAACAATTTGTTCTTCAAGTGTCTTTTTTGTTTTTTTCATTAAAACCTGCTGATTAGGCGGATATGAATTTTCGCGGTTGAAAAAGAATCCCCTTTTCCGAAGCCATAATCTAAACCAATTATTCCCATTCTGGAAGCTAATCGAATTCCCACACCGTAGCTGAACGGGTTATCGTCAAATAATTTATCGTCGTCAAATCGCTGATAATAGCCCTGATCGAAAAAAATGTAATAACTGCTCAGTTCACCAATCAGGCGGCGTAATTCCAGCGACCCCCAGGCAATCCGGCTGCCGCGGAAAAAATCGTTCGGATAGCCGCGCAAATTACCGGCACCACCAAACCAGTATTGCTCGGCAAAACCCGGTTCTTCTCCGCCACTCAGCCATTTCGCCCTGCTGTTCAGTTCGATGGCAATTACCCAGGAGTTTTTCAGCGGGATAAAACCCGCAGATTCCAGTGTCAGTTCCAGACGCGTAACCGCTGCCAGAGAATCCCGCACCTGATGCCCGGCGGCGATTCCGGTTTGCAGAAAAAGTCCCCGGGCAGGATTATAGATATTATCCCGGCGGTCGAAAACATGTCGAACGCCCACCGCCTTGGTTTCTGAACGAGACAGCCCAAGTAACTCCCGTCCACCCGGTGTCGGAATCGCCGATTCCCGGTTAAGGTTAATTTCAAAACTGCCGAACCGGTTCGAATAAAATCCGCTGCCGATACCAAGTTTACGAATGACGACCAGTGTATCCCGCAGAACCTGTTGAAATTCGGCGACCCCATAAAAATCGGTCTTCCAGAGCCAGGGCTCTTTGTAGCCCAGCTCAAATTCCTGTGAATAACGGTTTGTTTTCGACCAATATAAAAACAGCTGCCGTCCGGTTCCCGAGAGGTTATGAAATTTCAAATCCAACTCGCCGGTGAAATATCCGCTGCGATTGTAGGTTTCCGGAACATATCCCACGACACCGATGAACTCATTGTCCTGCCGCTCGCGCAGAGAAACCAGAATCCCGGTGCGTCCTTCCCTGGTCTGCACAATCTCATTGTCCCCATCAACCGATAAAAAGGAGAAGCGTTGCAGCACATGCCGAATCGCCGCCTCCTGTCGCTCGGTAAAAACCGTACCGAGCATTGGTCGCACCGCCCGATCCAGCACCGCCACTCTGGTTTTGACTAGTCCCTGGAAAAAAATTGTATCAATCCGGGTGATTTCGCCCCAATCCAGGCGAATTGCAGGATTCAAATACCAGCGATCGCCGGTATATCCGGGATTTATTGATTCCAGTGCCAATGCCGGAAAATGGTAACCCCGGCTCTGGGGAATATGCAACAGATAGCGGCTGAAATGTTCGAAATTTTCAGTATTGACGATCAAATTCCTGTATTCCTGCTGCAAGGCATCGAACCAGTATTCTTCCGCAATCTCTGATTCGATTCTAATAGCGCCAAAATAGACCGTGTCACCGGTTACCTCGTCACCGGCAAAGGATTGATTCCAGGTCCAAATCGGGACGATAATCGCTATAAATTTAATACAGGCAAAAAGTTTTTTCATCAGAACAGTGCCCTGATTTCTCCGCCACCCAGATGATAGACATCCCGGTTCGGTTCATTCCAGCCTTCATAATTTAAACGCAGGCTCAGGTTGCGTCCGATCCGATATTCCGCAGAAACGCCCCAGCCATAAGTATTGCCGGCTTTTTTCCCGCCGCTCATCTCCCAGGGAATCGGCGCGCCCCCGGGAGTGACATTGACCTGGTCAATCTCAACGAACGCCCGCCAGCGTCCCTTGCCCTGAAATTTTCGTTCATAGCTGTTCCGTAGCCCCAGCAATAACGCTTCCAGGTCTGCCGCACTCCGGTCTTCATCATAAGCCGCCTTGATGACAACTTCACACAGGTTGACAATATTCCATAGACAGGAAAATTTATTTTCAAATCCGTAGGAATGGATATCCCGGTTCCGTAAACTGTTGAATGCCGATTGCCGGATAGTGGTTTTCGATCTCAGCTCCGATTCCAGCGTGACGGTACCGATAAAATTACCCTTATACCGGACGGATATCTCCTGCTGACTGGACTTTTCGGTTCCCCGGACATCCAGCTGGCTGATGATATTGTTATCGAGATATCGCAAACGCAGGTTTGAGCGTCTTTCCCGAAAATAGTACAGCACGTCCTGCTGAAAGATGCGGTTGAAAAAAGCCCAGCGCTGGTCAATTTGCGCCGGATCAAAGGCTAAAATTGACAGCGGTTCATGATTGCTTTTAATCTGCTGTTGCAAACGAAGGTCGGTCAGCGACACGAGCCGGGTTGGAAATTGCCAGGGAATTTTACCGGATAGACGGCGCCCGTTGAATTGAAACCGCAGCCCGTTCCGAATACTGGTCACCGGTTCCTTAATCGCCGCCGGCAGAATCCGCAAAATATAGTCGCCGTTAGCATGGGGCACAAAGTCGGAGTAGGTGGAGTCGTAACTGTACTGCCCTTTGCCCTCGCCGACATAATAGTACTGGTATTCTTTCTTGACCATGCGCTCTTCTTCGATTTTCATCGTCGTTTCGCAGGCATAAGGCAATTTCCGCGGCTGCTGCTTCAGCATAATATCCATCAACTGGACTTCCTGATTTGGGAGCGCGTCAGCACCGAAATACTCCTTGATCCGATAGGTGTAGGAAAAACGACCGGAAAAGCTCTTCCAGTCATTCAGCAGACCGCTGACGGCATAATTTTGAGATGCAGCGGACGGCTGCCATTTACCGCCCTCGAAATCCTGATCATCCCGCAGATAGGTCTCGATTCGACCCGACAATTTTCGTTGACCGTTGATCTCGATACCAAAACGCTGCTCGACAAACAGAAAATTGGCGATAGGCATCAACGCATCGCGGTACTCCTCGGAATACAAATCCATAAAGGGATTAAATGCTCTCATTTTCAACCGGAGGCGCATCTGCTGACGGACCCAATCGGACGAACTGGCTGGTAAACTGCGCCGAATCTGTTCGCGATAAACCGCCAGCCGATCGAGCCATCCGAATTGGATCGCCGCACCGATTTTATAACGATTAGCGTCAATCCGGTGACGGTTATAAGAGCCGAGATCGAGATTAAGCTGCAACTGTTGATTGAAATTCAGATTCAAACCGGCTTCCATGACCTGCTCACCCTGTGTAGAATCCGACGGTAAATCCCATTTGCGGCGATACTCCACCTCCTGCAATCGTTCAATCGGCTCAAACCGGTCACCGATCTTCCGGAATTGTAAATTGACACCGGCACGGCTCTTCTGAGTCAGGGGAATCATAATATCCGTATTCAAATTAACTGCGATATCGCGATTGTCATCGTCTCCAATCCCGGAAAAAGTATTGCGGTCAAAATCGGAACCAGCCAGTTCTGTGCTCACGGATACATATCGCGACGGTTGCCATTGACCTGAAAGATGGTATAGGCGCTGGGCAGCCGGCAATTTCAGGGGTTTTACCGGTAGATAAACAGCTTCTCTGACTTCCGACAGTGAAACCGTCGGGTCGGTTTTATCCACATATTCAAAATAGTAGGAATCGGCGGTGTAAACTTTGCGATAGGCGCCCCGGTTGCCGACATTGTAAAAGGAAGCCGAATGCGTGCCGCCGACGCCCACATAGACCAGAATCGAATCGGTCCCGGAGAAGAGATACACGCCATTACTGTCCGTTGTGATGGTGCTCTGGAATGCCTGCCCGGATTGGTCGCCTACCGTTTTAAGATGGGCAATATCCGCATCACTCAGAGACAGCTCGATGGGGTTCTCCCGGTCGTCGGTCTCACTGATGACGCCACCGCTGAATTTCAGCTTCCCTTCCGCCACAGACGTCGTATTCCGGGCGTACCAGATATTTTTCTGATACACCAGATTGGAATATTGAAAATCCACGGAAATGCGGGAATCCGAGGTGATCAGCCGTTGCGGCGTAAAGGTGATTTCCCCGGTGGAATAATCAATCACATAGTCATTGTTTTCACCGCGCTGCATCGGTTCGCCATTGATCCATACCCTCTCGGTACCCGCCAGGATAATAATCGCCGTCTCGCCCTCTTTACCGGTCAATTGATAGGGTCCCTGGTTGGCTTCTTCCCCATTAAAATAGTTACTGGTAAACTGTCCCCGGGTCACCGCTCCGCTTAGCCGAGTGATGCTGTTTTCACGATCGCTTTCAATCAAAACACCCTGCAATTTGCGCCGGTAATTGCTCAGAGATGCCGACTGATGGGAAAATTCATAATCCCCGAACGTAATGGATTCATACGGCATCTGAACCCGAACAAAGACCTTGTCAATCTCCTCAATGGTCTGAGTGTTGCCTTCCGGCTGAATCGGAATGTTCTGATCGGATAACGAACCAACAATGGAAATATCGTCCGTGATATTGCCCTGCAACTCGATATTCAGCCCGGATTGCAGTGTCATGCCGCTGTTGGAACGCAGAGAGACTCCCCGGTATATCGTCCCGGATTTCAGAAAATCAAAATCGCCGCTCTGGGCGGGTTTTTGAGCAGTTGGCGGTGGTTGTTCAAGATCGGAATCAGGGAGCTGAGAGATATAAACCCGCGGTGGCGGATTGAGAATCCGGTAACGCGGCAGCGAAATCTCCAGATAACGGTAATCAGCAATGAGCATAACAGTGTCCCGATTACCCAGTCTGCCCCGTAATGTTCCGTTCAGCGCATCAATTTGAAACTGCTGCACCGAAATTGTATCCAGACTGCCGGTAGTCAATCTCAACGACTGGGGAATAATCGTTGTCTGCGAGAGCTGCATAAGGGTATCTCCGGGTGCAACTACCAGCGTATCCCTCTGTTCGGCGGCGCTTCCGGTACCGGACAAAACCATGAAAATGAAAATTGTCAGTGCGATAATAAATTTATTCAAACGGCGCAAGAAGAATCTTCTGCTTTATTGGTGGTTATACACGATAATGCGATTTTCTGAGGTCAGGAGATACAATTTGTCACTACAGTAAGCCGCCGAAATTAGATAGCCGGATTTTGACATGGCAACTTCCAGCGGCATCCAGCTTTTTTGCGACGACGAATAGACCAAAACATGGGGTGCCTTTCTCAGCGTCACCACCAGGTCTTTACCCACCGGAGCCAAAGATGTCACCGCGGAATTTGCGGGGACTTCCAGCCAACCCAGCGGCGTGCCGAAACGATCAAATTGCACAATGCGACCACTCTCCTCTAAAACGTGGATAACACCCCGATCGTCCATCCGGATCAAAAGCGGGTCACTCAACGCGTATTCACCGTAACCGACACCCCCAAACATAGAAACATCCTTTTGATTCAGCCGCAGGCAAATAATCTCCCGGTTTTCATCAGAGAGGATAAACAGTTCGCCCTGATTGGTCAGAATCACCGAGCGGGGAAATGATAAGCTGTAATCGGTGTTGGGATCAGGATAGGTGGACAGGTAGTTCAGTTTCCGGTCATAGCGGCTGATCCGGTGATTATTATAATCCGCTACAATCAGGTTCAGACCTGAGGATATATTCAGATCCAGCGGCAGATCAAATTGACCTTCATTCCAGCCGAAACCGCCGTTAACGTTCAGCAGTTTGCCGCCGCCATCAAAACTATACAGCTCGTGTCTTTTAATATCAGAAAGGTAAATATCGCCGAATTGCGAGACGGCTATCGTTGCAAAGCGGGTTGATTTCGGTACCGGTGCAGGATTGATTGTGCGCTCGTAAACAAAACTCTGGGCAAATAAAGTTACCCGCACATTCACAATCAACAAAATTAAGAATAACTTCAGCATGATTTTCATTATACGTGAGACCCGCATTTTTGTTTTGATATCAGCCGCCCGGTGAGATTTTTCCGATTCAATAATAGTCGCGCAGGAGTAATATTCGATCTACAACTCCATTTGGATCAGTTGATTCAAATTTCAATTCGATTAATCTTTTGTGGTACCACGAAAAAATGACTCTGTCAAGGTTGAGGCTATGCATTTTATTACAGGTGACAATTCGCCCCGCTGGTATGTGAATGGGTGGCGCTCATCTCAGGTGACTTTCATCAGCTTGATAAAGATATCCACTACCTGCTGAATCTGTTCGCGTTTAAAATCCAGATGCGTGACAGCCCGAATCCGTTCCGAATCCACCGCATTGGCTGCCAGTCCCTCTCTTAATAACGCCTGCGAAAGCGTCAGTGCGTCAAACCTGGGATGACGGACATGAATCATAATCATATTTGTCTGCACCTGTTTCATATCAATGAAAATACCCGGTACACTTTTCAACTCATTCGCCAGCAGACGGGCATTTTCATGGTCCTCCCGGAGACGTTCAACATTATGATCCAGGGCAAAGAGACATGCCGCTGCTAAAATTCCCGCCTGGCGCATGCCGCCACCGAATATCTTGCGATATTTCCGGGCTTTGCGGATAAACTCCTCGGTTCCGACAAGAACCGAACCCACCGGCGCTCCCAGCCCTTTTGAGAAGCAGAGACTGACGCTGTCGGCGAACATCGCCCACTCTTTTGCCGGAATGCCCGTCGCCACCACCGCATTCAACAGCCGGGCGCCGTCCAGATGCAGCGGAATGCCCTTCTGCGCAGTCAGTTGCGACAACTCGGCTATATTATTGAGCGGATAGATGGTACCGCCCGCACGGTTGTGGGTGTTTTCGGTGCAGACCAGTCCGGTGGGCGGCAGGTGCAGATTGTCCGCCCGTATCGCCCGCTCCACCTCCTGAATATTCATAACACCGTATTCCCCGGGCAGCGGTCGCAATTGCACACCCGAAAGAAACGCCGGCGCCCCGGCTTCATAATTGAAAATGTGACAATTCTCCTCGCAGATGACCTCCTGACCCGGCTGAGTATGTACTTTGACCGCAATCTGGTTCGACATCGTTCCGCTGGGTACATAAAGCGCCGCTTCCTTACCCAGCAGCTCCGCCACCCGCTCCTCCAGCAGATTCACCGTTGGATCTTCGCCGTAGACATCGTCACCCACAGCGGCGGCGGCGATAAAGTTACGCATCGCCTGACTGGGACGCGTCACCGTATCGCTGCGTAAATCAATTAAAATCCTGTGCATAAGATATTCCAATAATTATTTTTGCTTTGAACCACCGGATTATTTTTTCTCATCCGTTATTAATCGTGTTCCTTTTCAACAAACTGGATCAAATTACGGCATTTATCGGTTCATGTCAATTCAAATTCCCCTTGATAAATTGACAAATGAGCGCTAAAATCCGCCTGTTATGGAAAAGCATACCGAACAAGAACTGATTCGACTATTTGAAACCTGGTCCGGCGAGAATGTGGAATCAACGCAGCTCCTGCCTCCCAGCGGTTCCTATCGGGAGTATTTACGAATCAAGGGCAGCCGCTGCAGCGCCATCGGTGCCTATAATCCCGATAAAAAGGAAAACCGCGCCTTCATAGAATTCACCAAACACTTCCGGACTCTGAATCTGAATATACCGGAATTGTATTCGGAAAATACCGATGAGAATATCTACCTCATCGAAGATTTGGGTGATATCACGCTATTCTCGTTCATTAATCAGCATCGTGACGGAAAAAATTACACCAACCGGATCGTGGACGCCTATAAAGCGGTCATTGAGCAGTTGCCGAAGTTCCAGATCAAAGCCGGAAAGAACCTCGATTATTCCGTCTGCTATCCCCGCTCAAAGTTCGACAAGCAGTCAATGATGTGGGATTTGAACTATTTCAAATACTATTTTCTGAAATTGGCGCGAATTCCTTTCGACGAACAGGCGCTGGAAGAGGATTTTCAGACATTCACCGATTATCTGTTGCAAACCGAAACCGATTACTTTCTTTACCGCGACTTTCAGTCACGCAACGTCATGCTGAAAGACGGCGCGCCTTATTTTATAGATTATCAGGGTGGACGACGCGGCGCCCTGCATTACGATCTGGCATCTTTGCTGTACGACGCCAAAGCCGACATGCCCGACTCCGTTCGCAAAATGCTGCTGGGCTATTACATTGTTACCGTTTCGAAATACACCCGCATTGAACCGGAAAAATTCAAACAGTACTTTTACGGCTACGTCCTGATCCGAATCATGCAAGCTATGGGCTCCTACGGCTTTCGCGGTTTCTATGAAAAAAAAGAGCATTTCCTGCAAAGCATTCCCTATGCGCTGAACAATCTATCATCGATCTTGAGCCGTGTTCAATTTCCCATTAAAATTCCGGCATTGCTGGATGCGCTGGAAAATGTCATCCAATCCCGGCGCCTAAAGAGTATCAGCGCCGATCTGAAACCTCTGACGGTGACGATCAACAGCTTTTCCTACAAACGGGGCATCCCGATTGATGTCTCGGGGCATGGCGGCGGATTTGTCTTTGACTGCCGATCAATCCACAATCCGGGACGTTATGAAAAATATGCAAATCTCACCGGCAAAGATACAGAGGTTATTAAATTTCTCGACGCCGAAACCGATATTAAACTGTATTTAAAAAATGTCTTTAATCTTGTAGACCAGTCGGTGGATAAATATCTGAAGCGTAAATTTTCAAATCTCATGGTCAGTTTCGGCTGCACAGGCGGTCATCACCGTTCGGTCTACTGCGCCGAAGCCCTCGCCAAACATCTGAAATCCAAATTCGATATCAAAATTGTCCTGCGACACCTCGAATTGGAAATGAAACAGTAATCCCGGACCTTCGTCATGATTACCATGAAAGCCATGATTTTCGCCGCCGGTCTGGGCACCCGTCTGAAACCCTATACCGAAAACCGCCCGAAAGCGCTGGTGGAAATTGGCGGCGAGCCGATCCTGAAGCATGTTCTGCTGCGCCTGAAATCCTTCGGCTTCAGAGAAATCGTGATCAATGTTCATCATTTCGCCGATCAGTTGATTGATTATCTGAATACCCACCCGTTCAAGGATTTGAAAATTCACATCTCCGATGAACGGGAGTGTCTTCTGGACACCGGCGGAGCGCTGAAAAAAGCCGCTCCGCTGCTGACCGGTAAAAACCCGATTCTGCTGCACAATGTAGACGTGCTCTCTACCATTCCGCTCCAGTCCATGCTTATCGAACATGCCACTTCCAGCGCCCTTGCGACGCTGGCAGTCAGTCGGCGTGAGAGTTCCCGTAAACTCCTTTTCGACAACAATCACCAGATGCTGGGCTGGAAAAACCTGGAAACCGGCGAAATCCGGGGGAAACTACCAAAATCGAAAAACATTCTGGAGCTAGCCTTCAGCGGGATTCATATCATTGATCCGGTTTTACTGCACATGCTGCCCGGAGCAAATGTATTTTCCATCATTGATCTCTATCTGACCCACTGTGCCAAATATCCCATCCACGCCTTCGAGCACGATCCCGAAGAATTTCTGGATATCGGCAAGCCCGAACAGCTCGCCAGGGCGGAAAAGTTCCTCAAACAATCGCATTACCTGCCATAACCAATCGCCGTACATAAAAAATAGAATACACCTGACAGATTAAACAAAACCAAATGTATTTAGCTCGGATAACTCACCACTGATTCCACACCTGCCCGACTGAGCCGGTCAGGCAGAGATTATTAATTTATCAATAGTTTAGAGGCGTCAAGCAAGAGGCGTACTCGGCGCTTTATGAATTAATCAGGGCTGGCTGTTACTTCAGTAAATCCACCGCACAAAGGCAGGTCAGCAACGCAAAATCCACCAGTTGCTGAATTTCCACATACTCATTGGCAACGTGGAAGGCTTCGTCGTCGCCGGGTCCCCAGCCGACTGCCATGACGTTGTTCAGATTCAATGTCTTGGCATAGGTACCGCCGCCCTGCCCGATAGGTTCCGGCAGAAATCCCAAAATCTCCCGGGTATTCTCCTGAATCGCATCCACCAGCTCATTTTCGGGATCAATGGCATGCGGCTCGTTCCAGGACATTACCTCGATTTTGAACTTGCCGTCTTTGACCTGATCTGCACAATGCTGCAACTGTCCGATGACACCCTCTTTGGTCATGCCCGGCACCGACCGAATATCAATATAGATCGTACAGCTGCCCGGCACAATATTCGGTGCCGCCCCGCCGTGGATTTCGCCCAGGTTCAGCGACGGGTGACCCAGCACCGGATGAACCTGATAATCAAATTTCAGCCGCTCGATTTCCAGTACCAGTTTTGCCATCATAAAGATGGCATTGATGCCGCGTTCGGGCGTTGAGCCGTGCGCCTGTTTGCCAATGGCGGTGATTCTAAAGACTGTGCGCCCCTTTTCGGCGATATCAATGGATTTCATATTCTCGCCGATGTCCGGGATAATGGCGTAGGTGGGCGCAATCAGTTGCGCCTCCATAAGATAACCGATTCCGTAGTCAATACCATCCGGGTCTTCAGCCTCTTCGTCCGCCAGCGCTGCAATCAGTAGCTGACCGGCGAGCTTCTGATCAATATTCAGTTTTTTCAGCACTTCCACAGCCGCCAGGATTGACGCCAGCGGTCCTTTGTTGTCCAGCGTACCGCGCCCGATCAGCATGCCGTCTTTTTCTACGACTTCAAAGGGATCGGTTTCCCAGCCTTCGCCCGCCGGAACAATGTCCATGTGGGCCGGCATCAGCAGCCGTTTACCGTTCTGATCCCGTCCGACCGATCCGATGACATTCGGACGTCCTTTCATCCGGGCAAATTCCGTGTAAGGAACGCCCATCTTATCGAGCTCCCGTTTGACAATTTTTGCTACGCGCCACTCTTCGCCCCGGATTTTCAGATAGGGGTGTTCGGGCAGTTTTTCCGACACCACGTTGACGGTTTTCTCCCGGCACATTTCAGTGGTCAGGTCAACAATCCGTTGGCGAATCTCATCAGAATGTTCCTGAAAATACTGTTTCAGACTTGCTTTCGGGTCCATTTTTTCTCCTTTAAATTCTTCTTTGACATCGTTGTAGTTAACAGCTTCCAAAACGTAATTCAATGGTGTGAAATAAATGAATGTAATTATATCCTACTGCTTTGAAATAATCGCCGCCCAGTCGGTGGCAGAGGGATTTTGTCCGTCGGGAAACAGCGGAATGTGCAGATTACCTTTTCTGTCGGTCTTTACCCTTTCAGCCGGTTTCCATTCACCCGTCCGGGGATCAAACCATTTGAAAGTATAGACTGCTTTCGGCTTTAAGCCGGATAGAACGGGCAATACCGAATCATTTTCAAAATAGAGCATGGCAAGCTCCTGATCCGCCGTCCGCAGCATATATGCCCAACCATCCAGTCCTGTCGGCGGACTTCCGGGCGCCTTGTTAGGGTGAACATCATCCCGGGCAGGCTGCAGATCCTGGAATTTTTCCCCGGCAGAAACAACAAATGAATGTAAATGCTGCATATAATTTGCCGACTCAAAGGTTAACGCTTCCCAAATGTGATGCCGTTTACCCGGCGGTTCACCGGTGGTCGTTATATCGTAGGCAGAGGTTCCGTGGACATGACCGGATAAAGCACCGGAAAGCACCGAGCCGTACATCTGCGCTCGTGCGAAGTAATTATCCCGTTCGGAATTAGCCGGCGGACGCTCGCCGTTCGGCATATTGATTTCATGATCCCAACCGGTATAATAAGGCTCAAAATTGATGACCGGAAACGACGGCTCCAGACGGAAAATGATTTCCAGCGAATCGGCGACCCGATGATCCCGGGGTTTATTGCCCACGCTGTGCATTGTCAGCCAGGGACAATCTTCATGATGACCAAAGACCGAATAGGTTGAGCTGCTGATCAGCGTCGAAACCGGTTGACCAAACGGCAGCGGTCCGTACTTGTGTAAATGATACGTCAATGCTTCGTTAAACTCCTCCGCCGTCAGACTGAAATCCCGTGGTATCCAGTCGAGATGAATTCCACTGAAGATCATATTATAGGCACCGTAGCGGGAAATCAGATACTGCACAAAACGTGCAAAGGTTTCATTGAAATCAAAATAGGCGCTCCAGGATGGTCCCACATCCCGGCGCACTGTTTCCAGCAGCGGGACAAAACCCTCCCCGGACAGATAGTCCATTTTCTGATCGAGACTCTGAAAATATTTCGGGTTGATACGGTTAAAATCGGAAACTCCGCGGTGATCGCGAGACATTGCAAATGGCAAATTCCCGGATTCATCGCGCATATCCTTGGCTGTCAAAGTGCCCCAGTAGCTTAATTCACCTAATTCATCCAGATTAACTGCATCGGAAACGTCATAGCCGAATTTTTCCCAGGCATTTCTGACAAAGATTCCGTTTGAATCGGCATATGTGCTCGGCTTACCATCGGAATCCCAATTCGGGAAACAGGAGATCATACTCACCGAATTAAATCCCTGTTTTTTCCGATATTGTACGGCATCCTCAAAACCGATTCCCGGAGCCGGTTCATACTTCTCCGGGGGCGTTGCGTTACGGAAAGGCAGCCGCCAGGTGGACCCTGCCAGCCAGGTATCGCCCACCATAAAAAAAGGCTTTCCATCGGCGTACTGCAGGGCATGTCCGTTCGGTGTCGGGCACACGAATCCGCGCCGGTTGGGATTCTCCTGTTTCTCCGCCTCCGTCCACTCAACGGCGGTGAATTGCCCGGCAATATCATTGAATCCGCGATCATCCGGTTGGTTTGAGCCGCTGTGCCAATGCCATTCGCCCGGTTTGGTGGCGACGAAACGCACCCTGAAAATATTCGCACCATCCCAGAAACCGTAAATCCTCCGGGAAAAATCGGGACCCCGCAATTCGATCCAGCAGCACACATCGGTATAATAATTATCATATACCTTTTCCGCTTTCAGGACAATTTCCTGCATCTCCCAGACATGGATATCCGCTGAACCGGTGGCAGACAATACGGCATTAAACAGACATCCTATCAAGAGGATGACACTTCCGAATAATCTCAAACTTCTACAATTCACAGCTCTATCCCCTGATTTCAATTATCCTGCTTTTTTGAAATAATCGCCGCCCAGCCGCCACCGGCTGCCAGCCGAATGGTCATCGGATCGGTATTTTTTACATTTGTGATTATATGCTGATAATCTTGCGCATGGCGGTGGACATTGACGCCGTCCTGCATGATTTCAATCCGGTACTCACCTTCCGCCAGAAAGGAAAAATCGAGTTCAAATTCCCGGGGCGCCCAATCCGTCAGAGCGCCGATATACCACTTTTCGCCATTCCGGCGCGCGATGACGAGATAATCCGCCACTGCCGCTTCCAGCACCACTGTTTCATCCCAAACCGTCGGAATCCGGGCGATAAAATCCACCGTCTCCCGCTCCCGGTAATAGTTCGATGGAGAATCGCAGAGCATCTGCAGCGGGCTTTCGTAAACCACATACATCGCCACCTGATGACAACGGGTTCCCTGGCTCATCGGTCGTTCAAAGCGAATACTAAAGTTTTTCTCAGAGGCGTTGTCCATGGCGCCGGGCGTATAATCCATAGGTCCGGCGACCATGCGGATAAACGGCAGTGTCACATCGTGATCCGGAGTAATATCACGGCTCCATTTGCTGTGTTCCAGTCCCTTTACGCCTTCGAAACTAACGACATTAGGGTACAGGCGATGCAGACCGGCTGGTTTATAGGCGCCGTGAAAATCCACCAGCAGCTTGTATTTTGCGGCGGTACGGGCGGTTTTTTCATAATAATTCACCATTCTCTGATCCGCCCGCTGCATGAAATCCACTTTGACACCCTTTACACCCCATCTGGAATAGGTTTTCAGAATTTTATCCATATTTCGGTCCAGCGGCTGCCAGAGCACCCAGAGGATAATACCTACATTTTTATCCTTGCCATAGCGAATCAGCTCTCTCAGATCGATGTCTGGATTGGATTCCAGCAGCTCGGTAGTGCTCTTGGACCAGCCTTCATCCAGAATAATGTACTCCAGTCCGAATTCCGAGGCAAAATCAATGTAATATTTATAGGTCGCTGTATTAATTCCGCTTTTAAAATCCACGCCGATGATATTGTTCGCATTCCACCAATCCCAGGCGACTTTGCCCGGCTGAATCCATTTTGTTGACCTGATCTGCGGTTCTGAAGCCAGTTGATACAACAACGTGCTCTTCAGAATATCGCGATCATCGTCGGAAATGATAAAAACCCGCCAGGGAAAATCACGGCTTCCCTCAGTATGAGCAATGTACTCACTCTCTTTTTCGATAATTTCACTTCTGTCCGCTCTGTTCGGATTCGGCGATGCTTCCAGAACATATTTCGGAAAGAGTGTTTCAAAGCCATTTTCAGCTTTGGATAAAAAGAGCCCCGGATAATCGCGCAGGTCGGTTTCCGAAAATAAAATCTTAATCCCATCGGCGGTCTGAAACAGAACCGGTAATGAACAAAACTTACCCGTTTCGATTTCCGCTATTTTTTGTACCAGATAACTGCGTTCATAATGCGACATCAGGCTCTGCTCTTCCGGAAAATAGGAAATACAGTCGGGTATCAAGTTCAAATTCAGCAGTTCCCGGCGTACTTTTATTTCACCGTCTAAAAAGGTCACCAGACGATAGGCAAATCCGTCGTTGTAGACCCGCAAATAAAATTTATATTGATTATCAAATTCAAGCATCAATTGATTACAATGATCCTCAATTATCCGGGCTTTGGTTGGCACTGCAGCCTCTATTTTTTGCCGAATCTCTGCGGTAGCCGACCGCACCAGCGCCGGATGATCAGCGAGACTTTTCGAATTTTCGATGATCAAATCAATGTTTAACGAATTGATGACCGGTTGATTGTTATAAAAAACCGATACGGTCAGTCCGTCGGTCAGCGACGTATTGACCTCGATCCTTCCATCCGGTGACTGGACCTGAAAATCCTGAGCGACGGTGCTCAGGCTGACAATTACCGACATAAAGACACCCCGTAGAATAAAATTTTTCATGCCATAAATTCCTTTCTCAGAAAAGCAATGCACAGGTTTGCTATTTTTCCATCACCCACTGATCCGTGCGGAAAGTAGACGCCGGCAGACCGGCGGCATTGAACAGGCTGGCTTCAGTGGTATTGCTCCAGGCGTAGCGCACCGCCACCGGGGCTTTGACCTTTTTTGAATATACAATCAGCTCATCGCCCTTGATTTTTACTTCAGCCGGATAAAACACTCTATCCTTACCGGCGATAAAAAATTCATTCGGTACACCCGGTTTCAAATAAAGACCAGCGGCATAATCGAATTGGATTATTACCTTTTTGCGCTTAACCTGATGATCCTTATAAAGAGGACCGCTGGGGATGATATCGCTGGCGTACTGTTCCGCCAGCGCCCAGCGGACGAGCCGCTCACCCACAGCCTGCTTGTTCGGCGGATGAATATTATTCACCGTACCGATATCCAGAGTCACCGCCATGCCGGTATTCGGTATCAGCAGTGATTTCCGCTGCACATCGCGCAGCAATTCCGAATGCGTTCCGTTGCCATAATCGTAAGGCGCAATTTGCACGAAGTAAAAAGGGAACTCATAGCCCCAGTCGGCGCGCCAGTTGGCGATTAGCGTGGGAAAGAGAGTTTCATATAGAGCGGGATCGCCCGTATTGGATTCCCCCTGATACCAGATGGCGCCTTTGATGGAGAAGGGAATCAGCGGTGCGATCATGCCGTTATATAAAACAGTGGGCGTCTTATAGGTCAGTTCGATGGGCAGACGGGGGCGCTCCCGATATTTCTCACCGGCGGCGCCGAAGACCGTATAGACCGAGCCGCGATATTCCGCCACCGGCAGATATTTCCACTCTCCGGCAATGGAAACCGCTGCGCCGGTTTCTTTCAGCACCAGCTGCATATCCCCGGTTTTTCCATAGATACCACCACCCCCCTGTATGTCATTGACCCGCACCGCCAGGGTAATAACATTCTGATTATTCAGTTCAGCGGGAATATCATAGCTGCGAAAAGTCTGGTAGTTACCCTCTTCCTCAATGGCGCCCACCAGTTCGCCGTTCACATAAGTTTGGTCAAAGTCGTCAATCGGACCGAGCCGAATCTGCAGCGCTTTGCCCAGCCAGTTTTCCGGAATCTCTACCTTCTTGCGGAACCAGATGACGCCGTCAAACGCCCCGAAATCCGTCGCTTCCCACAATGCCGGCAGGTTCATTCGCGCCCAGCCGGTATCATCAAAATCAATCATTTTGCACTCACTATCCTGAAATTCCAGTCCGGTCCAAATACTCTTTCCGGTTCGGCTTTTGACAGTGATTTGGGGAAATTGGGAAAGCCAGTTTTCGAGCCGTTCCAGCGCCGGTTGGCTGAGCTCGATCATTTGCAGTGTTTCCTGAAAATCCGCCATTTTCGCCAGATACTCTCTGCTGGTCCAGGCTTCCGCCGGTGTCCCGCCCCAGCTGGTGTGAATTAGCCCGATTGGAATATTGAGTTCCTGATGCAATTTTTTCCCAAAGAAATAGGCGGTGGCGCTGAAATTGGCGGCGGTTCCCGGAGAACACTCCAGCCAGGCACCATCACATTTTTCCTCAGGGCTGATCGCTATCCTTTTCGCTACAGTAAAAAGGCGGATTTCCGGGTAGCGGGCATTCCTGATCTCTGCGGCTGAATTCAAAATCGTATCTCTCGGCAGCCAGCCCTGCAACGGCATTTCCATATTCGACTGTCCCGAGCAGAGCCAGACCTCACCGATCAGCACGTTTTTCAACACCCGCTCAGAATCTTCACTGCGAATCGTGATAGTGTGCGGCCCTCCGGCTGCCGGCGTTTCCAAAGTCGTTATCCAGAACGAATCCGCCTGGCAGACCGTTGCGGATTCCGTCCCCCAGCCCGCTGTAACCCTGACCGTCGAACCAGGAATGCCTTTACCCCAGATCGCTGCCGCCGTCTTCTGTTGCAGCACCATATTATCATCAAAAAGCGGTGCCAAAATAATCTTTGCCTCGGTTGCATTCAGCAACAGACAAACCAGCAGATAGTGAGATATTTTCAGCCCCTTGCGCATCATAATTTCCTCCTCAACATTCGTCAATATACAGCATTGAAAATATATCATTTCAGGCATCTTTTTCCAACGATTAATCTGTGTGATTCAGCAGAACCGGAAAAATCGTTGAAGTTAATCTGAATAATCCGTATACTTAAGCGTAAGTTATTGATAATAATGAAATATTGTAAAATACATTGCAATCCGGTGGGAATTAGTTATAAAAAGATAAACCGTCCGAAACGGAGCCGATTTTTCCTATGCCCTGCTGATTTGGATCGAGCTGATTTGTTCTTTCAAACCCAATTAAAGGACTATTAATGACCATATTCAACGAAAAACAACAGGAATTGACCGAAAAAATTGATGCCGCTGCCCATATCAAGAACTGGCGCGACTGGAAATGGCAGCTGAAGCATTCCATCCGCGATATTGATACTTTCGAGCAACTCCTGGGAATCCGTTTTCCCGCCGAAGAGCGGCAACAGATTGAGAAAACCATCGAAAAATTTCCACTCTCCATCACCCCCTACTACTTTTCGCTGATTGACGAACAGGATTACCAATATGATCCCGTTTTCAAGCAGTCGTTTCCATCCCCCTCGGAGCTGATTATCAGCAAGCACGACATGCTGGACCCGCTGGCGGAAGACAAAGACAGTCCGGTTCTGCTGATCACCCACCGCTACCCTGACCGGGTTCTGTTTCACATCAGCAATACCTGCTCCATGTACTGCCGGCATTGCACCCGCAAACGAAAAGTCGGCGACCGGGATTCCATTCCCAACAAAGCCGAAATCATGGACGGTATCAAATACATCACCGAGACGCCCCAGGTGCGGGATGTACTACTCTCCGGCGGCGATCCTTTCTTATTATCCGATAATTATCTGGACTGGATTCTGACGGAGCTCTGGAAAATCCCGCATCTTGAAGTGGTGCGGATCGGCACCCGCACGCCGGTGGTGCTTCCCTATCGCATTACTGATAAATTGGTCAAAATGCTGAAAAAACACAAGCCGCTCTGGATCAATACCCATTTCAATCACCCCCGTGAAATCACCGCATCTTCCCGGAAAGCCCTGGCGAAGCTGGCGGATGCCGGTTTTCCACTGGGTAATCAGAGCGTACTTTTAGCCGGTGTGAACGACTGTCCAAGAATCATGAAATACCTGGCTCACAAATTAGTACAGAACCGGGTACGACCCTATTATCTCTATCAATGTGATCTCTCGGAAGGTTTGACCCATTTCCGGACGCCGGTGGGCAAGGGCATTGAGATAATGGAAAGCCTGATCGGTCACACCAGCGGTTTTGCTGTGCCAACTTACGTGGTGGATGCGCCGGGTGGCGGTGGTAAAATCCCGCTGATGCCCAATTACATCATCAGCTGGTCCACTAACAAGGTCATTCTGCGGAATTACTAGGGCGTCATCACCACCTATAAAGAACCGGATTCCTACGAACCCTATTTTTACAACCGGGATTGTGAAAACTGTGATTTACGGCTGAAGCTGGAAAGTCCCGCCGAGAACAAGGCGATCGGCATTGAAAAACTGCTCTCGGATTATGATAAACCCTATACCCTGACGCCCGAAAATACCGAACGATATACCCGACGAAACGGACAAGACTATTGGCGGTTCTCGATTATCTGATCTTCATTCTGTATATGGTTGGAATTCTCTACATCGGATTCCATTTCTACAAACGCAATAAGGATATCGAGGATTACTATGTCGGCGGTCGGAATGTGCCTCCTTTGCATGTGGGTCTGTCAATCGTCGCCACCGATGTGGGCGGCGGATTCTCCATCGGACTGGGCGGTCTGGGATTCGTGATGGGACTGGCGGGCAGCTGGCTGCTGTTCACCGGCTTGGTTGGCGCCTGGCTGTCGGCGGTGTTTATTATTCCGAAAATAAAAAAACTCGATCTCAAAAATAATTTATTGACCTATCCTGATTTTCTGCACTTAATTTACGATAAAAAGGTAGCGACGCTGGCGGCGTTGATTTCGGGTATCGGCTATATGGGCTTTACCGGCGCCCAGGTGCTGGCGGGCGCCAAACTGATGTCCGCCACACTTTTTGAAAAAGCGGTTCTCGGTCTGACGCCATTGCAATTCTCTCTCTATTTTATCGGATTTATCATTATCATTTACACGGTACTGGGAGGCATCAAGGCGGTCATTTATACCGACACGGTGCAGTGGATTGTCCTGCTGAGCGGACTGATTCTTCTGGCGATTCCCTTCACAGTGGTCAAGATCGGCGGTTTTAACAATATCCGGGCGGCACTGCCGCGTGAATTTTTCTCGCTGACCAATATCCGCCCGGTGCAATTCATCAACTGGCTGGTGACCATCGTACCGATCTGGCTGATCGCCATGACGCTCTATCAGCGGATGTTTTCAGTCAAAAATGTCAAAGACGCCAAAAAAGCCTGGTACATTGCCGGTTTTTTCGAATATCCGATCATGGCGTTCATGGGCGTCTTTCTGGGCATGTGCGGACGGATATTATTCCCCGAAGTGGACCCTGAAATGGGCTTACCGATGACCATTAAAACCGTTCTGCCCATCGGGGTCACGGGAATAGTTATCGCCTCCTATTTTTCCGCCATCATGTCCACCGCCGACAGCTGTCTGATGGCTTCTTCCGGTAATATCGTTAATGACCTCTACCGTAGCTTTTTCGGTTCGAAAAAGAGTGAAAAGCATTACATCAAAATCTCGCAGCTGGTCACGCTGATTATCGGCGTCAGTGCCATCATCCTCGCCAGCCGCTTCACCATGGTTCTAGATGCGATTCTCTATGCCTATGCATTCATGGTGTCCGGCTTGTTCATCCCGACCCTGGGCGCTTACTTCTGGAAGCGACGCAGCGCCACCGGCGCTTTCTGGGGTATGCTCAGCGGGGGCAGTTTGACTCTTGTGCTCATCCTTCTTGATATTAAACTCCCCTTTGGGCTGGATGCGACCCTGTTCGGCATTGTCCTGTCGGGTTTCGTGTTCATAATCATTTCACTGCTTTTCCCGGATCAGAAAGGAGATTCAGCATGACTGATACAGTCGAAAAATGGCGGTCGTCGCTACTGCAACACGGTCAATACAACAACCGTGTGTACCTCATGAAACTGGCTGAATCCGACGGAAAGGCGATTATTCCCTATCTGGATCAGCTGGCAAAGACTAACGGCTATACGAAAATCTTCGCCAAAGTACCCGGCACTCTGAAGTACGCATTTGAGACCAACGCCTACGTTCAGGAAGCCTTCATTCCGCAGTTTTATCAATTGCAGGAATCGGTCTGCTTTATGGCAAAATATTTAAAAGCAGAGCGCAAAACCGATCCCAATCTGGAGCGGATCAAAAAGGTACTCGAAACCGCTCAAGCGAAAGCCGCTGCGATTGACCGGGTGGAGCTGGCATCCCAGTTTTCCTTTCATATCGCCACCGAGGCGGATATCCCCCAGATGGTCGCGGTCTACAAAAAGGTCTTTGCGACCTACCCCTTTCCTATCCACGATCCGCAATATCTTAAAACAACGATGAACCGGAATATCCGGTATTTCGTGATTTGTCAAAGCGAAAAGATCGTTGCGCTATCCTCAGCGGAGATAGATTTTGAAGGGCGCAATGTGGAGATGACCGACTTTGCCACGCTACCGGAATACCGGGGACTCTGCTTCGCCCTATACCTGCTCTATCAAATGGAAACGGTGCTGAAAAAAACCGATATTCGTTGCTTCTACACCATCGCCCGGGCGATGTCCTACGGCATGAATATCACCTTCGCTAAACGGGGATACAATTACAGCGGAACATTGGTCAATAATACCAATATTTCCGGTCAACTGGAAAGCATGAACATCTGGTATAAGATTGTATAAATTCACGATTGCTCGGTTGAGCCGTCGGAACAACATAACCGGTGGATGACATGGCGCGTTCCGGGTGTTTTCGTCCGGAACGTATATAGCTGTAGCGGGTAAGGAATAGTTCAACCCCTCCGGGGTTGTTTCTGATTCTTTCGAATTCCATCTGCGGGTTATTACCCGTGCCTAATCAATATTCAGCGCCTCTCGGCGCTATCCGCCATCTAAAATCAATCCAACAAAAATACGGTTGGTTTGGTGAAAACCTGGTTTTATCACGATAACAATCCCGAAGGGATTGAATCTGAATAGCACCG
>OMKS01001077.1_pt1 | contig 25029 bp, 23 predicted proteins | sample 1674721 | NCBI WGS metagenome assembly OMKS01 (sample SAMN06264996, study PRJEB25208) | sediment metagenome | isolation source: hot spring sediment | place: USA: California | collected 2014-09-02
CTTTCAAGAAGTCGCGCAAAAAATTTCTGCTTCGTTGTCAAGAAAAAAAAGCTCCCGCTGGCAATATTTTTATTCACGATCACCCATGCAATTTTCTAACCGGACATCACTGCCGCCGCTTGATCTTTGGGTTTGCAACTGGTAGGCTGGCTCGGTTTTGTGGTTGGCTTTTCAACCAGGGTTATCGATCAAGGTCGCAGGATAATGTCGTCGGAAAAAAAGTTTCCCCAAGGGATGAAACCGCTGGGCCCCGAAGGTTTCCGTTTCAGCTGCAATCCCCAAGTCCCCTGTTTCACCCGGTGCTGCCGTAAGCTGGAGTTGGTGCTCTATCCTTACGATATCCTCCGCTTAAAGCAGCGGCTTCGGATCACCTCCGAGGAGTTTCTGGAGCGTTACACCGGGGTGGTTGAGGGACAGAATCCCTTTTTCCCCTCGGTGGTTCTGCGGATGTTGCCCAACGCTGAATACACCTGCCCCTTTCTCGATCCCGCCGCCGGTTGCACCGTCTATAGCGACCGCCCCTCGGCCTGCCGGACCTATCCCCTGGAAAGGGCGGTGGATCGTCGGCCGGAGGCCGGCCGGGCCAAGGAGTTCTATTTTCTGGTCCGCCACGATTACTGCCTGGGCCATGACCAGGACCGGCAGTGGTCGGTCAAGGAGTGGCTGGCCGATCAGCGGCTGCTGCCCTACAACGCCATGGCCGATCGCTGGGCCGAAATGGATACCCTCTTTGCCTCCAATCCCTGGCGGGGCGAGGGGGCAGCCGGTCCCCGCCAGTTGCTGGCCTTCATGATCTGCTACAATGTTGACCGTTTCCGTGATTACGTTCGAGATCACGATCTTCTGCGCCGCGCCGGCCTGGACAAGGCCCGCCGCCGAGCCATCGCCCTCGATGACGAGGCCCTGCTCGCTTTCGGCTTCGACTGGCTGCAAAATCTGCTCACCAGCCGTTGAGCAAAAAAATTTCAAGGTTGCTCCCGTAAAACCGATAAGATGGTCAAGAACACCTTTACGTGTGCCTTGTTCCTTCTTTATTTTTTTGTTGAACGGGAGATCTCTTATGTCTGTCGGCAGTATTTCCACCCTGGGAGTTGGCTCCGGTCTGGAGCTGCAAAGCATCCTGGACGATCTGCGTGGCGTGGATGAGCGACAGCGGTTGGCGCCGCTGGAAAACAACATCGGTCGCCTGGAATCCCAGCTGGAAGCTTTCTCCGTACTCCAGAACAAACTGCTGGATATGCGGGGCTATGCCCGTGATCTTTCCCTGGAAACCACCTTTCTGGCGCGCAGTGTAACCAGTTCGGCGGAAAACGTGTTGACCGCCATCGTCGGCGACGGGGCTGGAGTTCAGACCAATACCATCGAGGTGGAGCGGCTGGCCACCCGCAGCTCCTGGCAGTCGGAGGGGTTCGCCAGCCGGGACGCCCTGCTGGAATTTGAGCCCGAGCAATCGCCTAAGTTTGAATATCAGTTCGGGGCGGGGGAGTCGCAGACCACCATCTCCCTGGAACTGGAAGAGGGGATTACCCTGGCCCAGCTGGCCGACCGGATCAACAGCCAGGATAATCCCGGAGTGACCGCCTCCATCGTCGACACCGGGGTTGCCGGCACTCCCTACCGCCTGGTGCTGCGCGCCAATGAGGTGGGCGAGAACAACCGGATCACCATCGGTGCCGAGCCCGGGGTTACCAATCTGGGGTTCAGCGAACAGCAGGGGGCCGATGGCGCTTCACTCAATGCCCAGATCAGTATCGACGGGATTGTCTATCAACGGCAGAGCAACACCATTGGCGATATCTTCCCCGGGGTCAGCCTGACCCTGCAGAATCCCGGCACCTCAACTCTCAGCGTGACCGATAAAACCGATGATCTTCGGGATCTGGTGGTGGGTCTGGTGGAGGCTTACAACGAGGTGGTTCAGTCGGTGGCCGCCCAGGTCCGCTATGACGAGGAGAGCGGTCAGCCCGGGGTTCTGGCCCACACCACGGTGCAGGGCCTGCGTTATGAGTTGCAGGATCTGATGACTTCGATGATGCAGGGGGATGACTCCGGCAAGGTCGGCAGCCTTTTCGATCTGGGGATGGAGTTTCAGCGGGACGGCAGCATCACCCTGGACACCCTGGCCCTTGACCGGATGCTGGCCGAGGAGGGGGAGGCGGTGCGGGCCTTCTTCCTGGGGGATGATCAGCGGCAGGCCCCCGGTTTCGCCGACCGTCTCCACGAGCGGTTGGGCGGCATCGCCAGTTGGGGCGGAATTCTGGACGTCGAGAAAAATACCGCCCAGGAAAGGGTCCGGGATCTGGAGGATCGCCTGGCCTCGGAGAAGGAGCGCCTGGATCGCCGCTATGCCGTCCTCACCCGGCAGTTCGTCGATCTTGATCGCTACATGAGCCAGATGACCAACATGTCCAGCTATCTGGAGTCGCAGTTTGACAGCCTGAGCAGTCTGCTGGCACCCAAGAAAAAGTAACGGCCAACCGAATAATCAATCAGCAGGGGAGAAGAAGCCATGCTTGCACGCAACCGGGTTAATGCCTACCGCCAGAGTGAAATCAGCGCCGCCGTCCATCCGGTAAAGCTGATCCACATGATGTATGAACGGGTATTGACTCATCTCAGTTACGCCGAGGAGGCCATTGTCGAGCGCAGCCCCCGCAATCGCGGCGAGAACCTGAGCAAGGCGATCGCTTTGATCTCCGAGCTTAACGCGGCAATCAACCCCAAGGACCAGTCCGAGGCCGCCGCTTTTTTACGCGGTCTTTATGGGGCGATCATGGTGGAGCTGCCCAAAGTGGCGGTGAGCGGGGATGTCGAGATTCTGCGCCAGGCGGCCCGCTACATCAGTGAGTTGAAGAAGGTTTGGGAAGAGACCGCCATGCGGGAAAATGGCCTGATGAATCGGGGAGCCGAGGCGATGAAGCCTTCGCAGGAGGCGGCCAAGGTCGCTCCGGTATCGGTTTCGATCTGAATCAGCGGGGAGGTTTGCCGATGAGTGCTGGCACCGGGGAAAAAGCGCCGTCCGCCGAGGCAAGGTTGTGGGAGGTGATCGACCGCTACGCGGCCATGCAGGAGGAACACCTGGCCGCCTTGGGTCGTGGTGCTCTGCGGGGGGTGGTGCAGTGGCAGGTCGAGAGGGAGCGGGCCTTCAACGACCTGCGCAGGTGCCTGGATGCTCTGGGCGATCTCGGCACTCTCGCGGACCGCTCGTTGGCCCTGCGGTTGAGTGAGCGCATCGGAGCCCTTCTGGCCAGGGAGAACCGTTTGCAAAAAGTGGTAAGGGACGGGCGCAAAAGTATCAGGGAGCAGCAGATCGCCTTGCGCAAGGGGCGTAGGGTGGTGGCCCGGTTGCGGACCCAGCCCGAGGCCGGGGCCGCCCCGAGATTTGTCAGTAGTACGGCCTAGCGCCGGTGGCCGTGGTGGCGAGGTACTGTCAGCGGCACTGCTGAACGGTTACGGCCCGTTAAATCAACAGGTTGTCGGCCCTGGTGAACGGGTACGATTTGCTGAAGGTTATGATGAGGAGGAGAAGTCATGGACGTCAATTTGCACAATGAGGTCAAAAGTTACGCCCTGCCGGCCGCCACGGCGGTTGAGCGGGAAGAGAAGAATCGACCTCCGATTACCCCGGTGGCCGACAGCGGCTCTGCCGCCCGGAACAAGGCCGATGATCGCTCCCGTTTCGACCAGAAGGCGGCGGAACAGCAGAGGAAGGTCTCTCCTGGTGAGGCCGAGGAGATTGCCAAGGAGATGCAGAGTCGCCTGGACTCCATTGGCAACACCCGGCTGCTCTTTGCTCTGCACCGGGACCCGGAGGCGGTGGTGGTTCAGATCACCGATCGGCAAAGCGGTGATGTCATCAGGCAGTTTCCCGCCGAGGAGAGCTTGGCCCTGCGCCAGAAGCTGAACGAGTTGGTGGGAATGCTGTTCGACGGCAAGGCGTGATCGCCCGGTTTTGTTCCGAACAGTTGTAATTTCCCCAATTTTAGCCTCCTCCCATTTGGCCAACTTGCCGCCCTTTCCCCCGTCCACCGTGGGGCGCGGGGGGGAGGCTCGGCTTGCTCCCGTCCGCAGTTGTCTGCCTATCTTTCCGTTTTTACGTTTTAGTCTCTCTTTTGTTCCCCTCTTGGCCCTCGCCGTGTTTTTCCCTTGACAAGTTTCAGGACCTTTCGTATAGGTAGGCGTTATCGAAAAAAAAATGAACCCTCGTTCAATTTTTTTGGCGCGCTTTGCGTTTCCTTACTTATCTGTTCAATCCAACAACGAACAAAGGAGAAAAGGTATGTCTAATCTGGTAGCCCCCCATGGCGGTAAAGGTTTGGTTTGCTGCAAGTTGCACGGCAGCGAGCTGGTTGCTGAGCAGGATAGGGCCAAGGGCCTGAAGAAAATCGGTATCAGCGCCCGGGCCAAGGGCGACCTGATCATGATGGGTATTGGCGGTTTCAGCCCGCTGGACGGTTTCATGACCAGGGCCGACTGGAAGGGCGTTTGTGAGAATTTCACCATGGCCGACGGCACCTTCTGGCCCCTGCCGATCACCCTGGACGTTTCCAAGGCCGATGCCGACGGGATCAAGACCGGTGACGAGATCGCCCTGGAGCGGGATGGGGTGATCTACGCGACCATGAAGGTCACCGAGAAGTACGAGATGAGCGACGCCGACAAGAAGTGGGAGTGTGAGAAGGTTTTCAAAGGTCAGGGCGAAGAGTCCGCCGACGACAAGTTCTGGAAGATCGCCATGGAAGACCATCCCGGCGTTCAGATGGTAATGGCCCAGAAGGAAGTAAACCTGGCCGGCCCGGTCAAGGTGCTCTCCGAAGGCGAGTACCCCGAGCAGTACAAGGGGGTTTACCTGACCCCGGCCGAGACCCGCGCCATGTTCGACGAGCGGGGCTGGAAGGATGTTGCCGCTCTCCAGCTGCGTAACCCCATGCATCGCTCCCATGAGTTTCTGGCCAAGATCGCCATCGAGGTTTGTGACGGCGTCCTGATCCACTCCCTGATCGGCAACCTCAAGCCCGGCGACATCCCCGCCGATGTTCGGGTTAAGGCGATCGACTGCCTGGTTGAGAACTACTTCGTCAAAGACAACGTCATCCAGGCCGGTTACCCCTTGGATATGCGTTATGCCGGTCCCCGCGAGGCCCTGCTCCACGCCACCTTCCGTCAGAACTACGGGATCACCAAGATGATCATCGGCCGTGACCATGCCGGTGTTGGTGACTTCTACGGCCTGTTTGAGGCCCAGGAGATCTTTGATCGCATTCCTCAGCCGGCTGACGACGCCAAGCGTCTGCTCTGCGCCCCGCTGAAGATCGACTGGACCTTCTACTGCCACAAGTGTGACGGCATGGCCTCCCTGCGGACTTGCCCCCACAGCAAGGAAGACCGGGTTATCCTCTCCGGCACCAAGCTGCGCAAGGCTCTCTCCGAAGGTGCCGAGATTGTCGACCACTTCGGCCGTGACGAGGTTCTGGTTATCCTGAAAGAGTACTATCAGGGCTTGACCGAGAAGGTTGAAGTCAAGATGCAGGGTGCCGCTTCCGGTTCCAAGATGTAATTGCTGTTGCTGCCCCTCCGGAAGGTTGAGGGGGGATTTCTGGCAAGCAACTACCTTTGCCGGTAGATTATAAAGGGTGGGAAGGCGCAAATCGCGTGCCTTCCCACCCTTTTTTGTGAGGTGTGAAATTGGCCGGCGAGTAAAACCAATTAACGGATGGAATGAGAGGAGATGCTATGACGGCAGCAGTGGAACGGCGGGTGTCGGTGGGGTTAGGGGCGCGGGCCTATGAGATTGTGATCCGCCAGGGTCTGTTGACCTGGGTGGGCAAGGATCTGGCGGAGCTTAAGGTTGGACGTCGCTACGCGGTGATAGCCGATGACCGGGTGGCCGCTCTCTTTGGCCGGGAGTTGCTGGACGGTCTCGCGGCCGCCGGGATCCGGGTCGAGTTGATCACCTTTCCCCAGGGCGAGGCCGCCAAAAACATGGCCACGGTGGCTGAGCTGGCCGGCCGGCTGGCCCGTTCGGGGCTGGATCGCGGTGATGCCTTGATCGCCCTGGGCGGCGGTGTAACCGGTGATATCTGCGGGTTTCTCGCCTCCATCTATATGCGAGGGATCTCCTTTGTGCAGGTACCCACCTCTCTGCTGGCCCAGGTGGATAGCTCAGTGGGCGGCAAGACCGGGGTTGATATTCCGGAGGGGAAAAACCTGCTCGGCACATTCTACCAGCCTCGCCGGGTTTATATCGATCCCGGAGTTTTGGCGGCCTTGCCCGAGGCGGAGATGCTCAACGGTCTGGCCGAAGTGATCAAGTATGGCGTGATTTACGACGCGGAACTTTTCCGGGAGCTCGTGGAGAAGCGGGCGGCAGTGCTGGCCCGCGATCTTGGGGTGCTGGCGGCCATCATCGAACGTTGCTGCCAGATCAAGGCGGCGGTGGTGGCGGCCGACGAACGGGAAGCCGATCTGCGCCGCATTCTTAATTTCGGTCACACCCTGGGGCACGCGGTTGAAGCCGCTTCCGGCTATACCCTGGCCCACGGTCTGGCCGTGGCCATCGGCATGGCCATGGTGGGCGAGATCGCCGTGGAGCAGGGGTTGTGGAGCAGAGATGATGCCGATGCCCTGCGGGAATTGATTCAAGCCTATGGCTTACCGGTGCGTGTCCCCGCCGGGTTTGATCGCCAGGCAATTAAAAACTACCTCAAAACCGACAAGAAAACGGTGGCCGGTCGTCCCTTCTTTGTGCTGCCCACCGCCATCGGCCAGGTGACGATCACCGACCAGGTGGAAGACGCCCTGATCGACCGGGTTTTGGCTTGATCGCTCAACCGTCGGCGCGGTGTCGCCCAGGCAGGATGATTCGAAGTTGCCCCGCTTCTCGCGCCACTCCAAACCCCTTGGGAGCCCGAACCCGAACCGGGACCTGAGCCTGAGCCTGAGCCCGAGCCGGCAGTCGAGCTTGAGGCCGCGGCGCCACCGCGCAAGAAAATTCTGGTCCGCCGGGTCAAGGGTGCCGGCCAGGGGGGCGCCAAGCGCAAACTGGTACGGGTTATCCGTCGCAAATAAGATTACAGCCAGTCAACCCCGATGCGGCGGATAACGTTGATACCGCCGCCCAGCACCAGGGTGTTCGGCAGGCCGACGCTCTCCAGGAAGATCTGGATATCGGAGGAGCGGGTGCCGGCGTCGCAGATAATCAGCAGGGTGCGGTCGGCGGGCAGCTCCCGGTAGCGCTCCCGAATCTCGATATAAGGGATCGTCAGCCACCTGTCATGGCCGAACTTTTCCGCCATTGGCGATGCTTCGTTGGGGTGGCGGATATCCAGGGCCACCCACTGCGGCTGGGTGGCAAAATCATTCATCCAGTTAAGGAAATCGCGGATTTCCACGCAACGCAGCCGGCCGGCCGCCAAGTTGTCGGCCACGTTGCCGGCGGCGTTCAAGGCATCCAAGGCGGTGGAGAACGGTGGGGCGTAGGCCAGCTCCACCTGGCTGACATCGTCGATGGTGGCGCCCTGCAGCAACAGAGCGGCGGCGGCGTCGATTCGGGCCAGCACCGCGTCCCCCATGGGGCCAAAGCCCTGAACCCCCAGCAGCCGGCGGCTGGGGCGGTCGAAGACCAGTCGCAGGGGAATCACCGCCCGACCAGGGAAGAAGTGGGCCCGGTCGTACTGGGCGGTGGTGACGGCGGCGGCGTCGAAGCCCTCGGCCTTGGCGGCTTCCAGGGAGAGCCCGGTGGCTCCGATGCAGCGCTCGAAGGCCTTGAGGGTGAAACTGCCGACCCAGCCCTTGTAGCAGGTGGGGATTCCGGCCAGGTTGTTGGCCACGATCCGGCCCTCCTTATTGGCCAGGGAGCCCATGGGGGCGATCCCGCTCTTGCCGGTCAGGCGATGTGTCACCGCGATGCAGTCACCGGCGGCGTAGATATCGGGATCGGAGGTCTGCAGCCGCTGGTTGACCACGATATTGCCCTGGGGAGAGACGGCGAGTCCGGCCGCCACCGCCAGTTCGCTGCGGGCCCGTACCCCGACCGCCATCACCACCAGGTCGGCTTCCAGAACCCGCTGGGGGGTGACCACCCGCTTGACCTTGCCCTCCTCACCTTCGATGGCGGTGGCCGCCTCGCCGGTATAAATTTTGACTCCCTTCGCCCGGAGGTGGTTCTCCAGCATTCGGGAAAACTCCCAATCTACCAGCCGGGGCAGCAGTTGGGGCATGAATTCAAGGATATCGGCCTCAAGCCCCCAGAGATCGACGAAGGCCTCGGCCATTTCGATCCCGATGGCGCCGCCGCCGATGATCACCGCCCGGCTCACCTGGCCTTTGGCGATCCGCTCTTTGATTTTGATCGCCTGGTGAAGATCGCTGATGGTGAATACTCCCTCCAGGTCGGCGCCGGGAATCGGCAGGAGGTTGGGCTTGCTGCCGGTGGCGATCACCAGTTGGTCATAGGAAAGCTCCTCCCGGCTGCCATCGTCCAGGCGCTCCACCTCAACCACCTTCTCCCGGCGTTTGATGGCCAGGGCCCTGGTTCGGGTACGTACCGTCACCCCTTTGGCCCGAAGAAAAAAATTCTCATCCCGGGTCAGGTGAAAAGAGGTGCTGCGCAACTCCTCTTCATCGGAAACATCTCCGGAAACGTAGTAGGGTATGCCGCAGCCTCCGTAGGAGATCAGGCTGTCCTGGTCGATTATGGTTACCTCGGCGGCGGGCAGCAGGCGCTTGACCCGGCAGGCGGTTTTGGGACCGGCGGCAACCCCGCCGATAATCACGATTTTTTTCTTCATTTCGGCTCCTTCTGGATATTGATGGAAAGCTACAACATATCGTGGAAAGAACGGTCTGTCAAAGAGTGTGAAAAGGTGAGGGCAAACGGGCTTATTTTTTATTGACAAAGCCCGGTCGGCTGGATATTGTCCTCAAAATCTGAATAATCATTCAGGTTTAGTGTCGTTTTACCACCCTTCGTGATTTTCGCTGGCTCGTTAAAGGATTCCTGACGCAATCCACGCGCTTTAGGTCCGGAGGGTATGGGGTTTTGTTTCCGTTCAATCCATATTCAACCAAGGAGGAGAAGAAATGCCGAAGCATGATACGCCGTTGATGGACGAGCTTGAGAAGGGTCCATGGCCAAGCTTTGTCAGCGACCTGAAGCGCCAGGCCGAGAAGAGTCCCCAGTGCTGGGATATCGTCGGTCAGATGGAGTTGTCCTACAAGGACAGAATGACCCACTGGAAACATGGCGGTATCGTGGGTGTTTTCGGTTACGGCGGTGGTATCGTCGGCCGCTACTCGGACGTGCCGGACAAGTTCCCCGGCGTGGCCCATTTTCACACCGTGCGCCTCAATCAGCCCTCCAGTAAGTTCTATCGCACCGACCTGCTGCGCAAGCTTTGCGATCTGTGGGAAAAGCGCGGTTCGGGGATGACCAACCTCCACGGTTCCACCGGCGACCTGATTCTGCTCGGCACCAAGACCGAGGAGCTGGAGCCCCTCTTTTACGAGTTGACCCATGACCTCGAGTGGGACCTGGGCGGTTCCGGTTCCAACCTGCGTACCCCGGCCTGCTGCATCGGCAAGGCCCGTTGCGAGTGGGCTTGCTACGACACCCAGGCTGCCTGCTACGCCATGACCATGAAGTACCAGGACGAAATTCATCGTCCCGCCTTCCCCTACAAGTTCAAGTTCAAATTCTCCGGCTGCGCCAACGACTGCGTGGCGGCCCTGGCCCGTTCCGACCTTTCCGCCATCGGTACCTGGCGTGACAACATCCGGATCGATCAGGCCGAGGTTAAGAACTACCTCAGCGGCGCCAACAAGGCCAACGGCGGTGGGACCCCCGCCAAAGGCGACAAGTTCGACATCCAGAAGGAAGTGATCGACCTCTGCCCCACCGGCTGCATGTGGATGGAAGGCGACACCCTGAAGATCGACGACGCCGAGTGCACCCGCTGCATGCACTGCCTCAACGTTATGCCCAAGGCACTGCGGCCCGGCCTGGATCAGGGCGCTTCCCTCTTGATGGGCGCCAAGGCCCCGATCCTCGACGGTGCCCAGCTTGGCACTCTGATTGTCCCTTTCATCAAGATGGACCCGGAGAACGAGTTCGAAGAGCTGGTGGACGTGATCGAGAAGTGCTGGGATTACTGGATGGAGAATGGCAAGAACCGCGAGCGTCTGGGCGAGACCATTCAGCGGGTCGGTCTGCCCACCTTCCTGCGGGTTATGGAGATCGAGCCCATTCCCCAGCATGTCAGGGAGCCCCGTTCCAATCCCTACGTCTTCTGGCGTGAGGAGGAGGTTGAGGGTGGCTGGCAGCGTGACATCAAGGAGTTCCGCAAGAAGCACGCCCAATGATCCTGATTGGCATCGAGATAACGAGCGAAATATTACTATAAATTTTTAGAATCTTTAAGGAGGTATCAGATATGGGTTACGATCCGCAAAATCCGATGAAAGACAGGATCACGGATATCGGTCCGCCACACTATGAAAAGATGTTCCCCCAGGTGATCAAGGACAACTACGGCAAGTGGTTGTACCATGAGATCGTCCGCCCCGGTGTGCTCAAGCACGTCAGCGAGACTGGGGGCGAGTGCTACACCGTTCGGGTGGGCAGTGCTCGCCTGCTCTCCATCGAGTTTGTCCGCGAGGTGTGTGACATCGCCGATGCCCATTGCGATGGGGTTGTGCGCTGGACCACCCGGAACAACATCGAGTTCATGGTCGATTCCGAAGCCAAGGTTCAGCCCTTGCTCGACGACCTGGCCAGCCGGGGCAACAAGTTCCCGGTGGGCGGCACCGGCGCCTGCGTCTCCAACGTGGTTCATACCCAGGGCTGGATCCACTGCCACACCCCGGCCACCGACGCCTCCGGCGTGGTTAAGGCGGTGATGGACGAGATCTTCGATCACTTCACTAACATGGACCTGCCGGCCAAGTGCAAACTGGCCCTGGCCTGCTGCCTTAATATGTGCGGCGCTGTTCATTGTTCCGACATCGCTATCCTGGGCGTGCACCGCAAACCGCCGATGGTCGATCATGACGCGATCACCGGCCTCTGCGAGCTCCCCCTGGCCGTTGCCGCCTGCCCCCTGGGCGCCATCAAGCCGGCTACCGTGACCCTGGACGACGGTAAGGAGATCAAGTCGGTCAAGGTTAACGCCGATCGCTGCATGTTCTGCGGTAACTGCTACACCATGTGCCCGGCCATGCCGCTGGCCGATCCCGAAGGCTCCGGTATCGCCATCCTGGTGGGCGGTAAGGTTTCCAACACCCGTTCCGGGCCCGCCTTCTCCAAGATGGTTATCCCCTTCTTGCCCAACACCCCGCCCCGCTGGCCGGAGGCCGTTGCGGCAGTGAAGAATATCCTCGAGACCTGGGCTGCCAATGCTCGCAAGTACGAGCGTTTGGGAGAATGGGCCGAGCGGATTGGTTGGGAGAAGTTCTTTGAAAAGTGCGACATCCCCTTCACCGAAAAGTCCATCGACGATTACCGGTTGGCTTATAACACCTGGCGAACCACCACTCAGTTCAAGTTCACCAGCCACATTAAATAATCCGATCAAGGAGGAACTATCATGGCTTTGAGTAACGAAGAACTGAAAGAAAAAATTCTGGAAAAGTCGCTGAAGAGTCCCAAGGGTCAGCTGTATGTTAAGGATTTTTACGCCTGTGACCCCGAGGCCAAGCCTCGGGCGGTTAAGAACGCCGCCAACGAGCTGGTGAAGGAAGGCAAGATGGTTTTCTGGTCTTCTGGCAGCACCACCATGTACGCGCATAAAGAGCGGGCCAAGGAAGGCGATAAGTAAGAAGTCGTCGCCAGCTTTATCTGTAAACCGGGTCAGCAATTGCTGGCCCGGTTTTTTTGTTATACCTTGAACAGTAGAACAATGAACCAAGGGGAATTAAATTGTCCAGCCAGTTGTTAAAAGAGATTGCCAGGCGGCGGACTTTTGGCATTATCAGCCATCCCGACGCCGGCAAAACCACCCTGACTGAAAAGTTGCTGCTTTTCGGCGGAGCAATTCAGTTGGCAGGTTCCGTCAAGGCCCGCAAGGCTTCCAGCCACGCCCTGAGTGATTGGATGGCCATTGAAAAGGAGCGGGGCATTTCGGTGACCTCCTCGGTGATGCAGTTTGACTACCGGGGCTACACCGTCAATCTACTGGATACCCCCGGCCATCAGGATTTTTCCGAGGATACCTATCGCGTGCTGACCGCGGTGGACAGCGCCTTGATGGTGATCGATCACGCCAAGGGCGTTGAGCCCCAAACCGAGAAGCTGATGGAGGTCTGCCGGATGCGTAATACGCCGGTGATCACTTTTATCAACAAGCTGGATCGGGAGGGGATGGATCCTTTGGAGATTCTGGCCCAGATCGAGGATAAGCTGCAGATTGAGTGCGTACCTTTATCCTGGCCCATCGGAATGGGCAAGCAGTTTAAGGGCGTTTACAACATCTACCGGGGCACTCTCCACCTTTTCAGTCCGGGGCGTGATAGCCAGCCGGATCAGGGAGGGGTGACGATCAAGGATTTGGCCGATCCCCGGCTGGATGAGCTGCTGGGGTCGGCGGCCGACAAGTTAAGACTGGATCTGGAACTGCTGGCCGGCGCGGCCAACCCCTACGACCAACAGGAATTTCTCAAAGCCAGTCAAACTCCGGTTTTCTTCGGCAGCGCCATCAATAATTTCGGGGTTCAGGAACTGCTGGACGCCTTTGTCGAGCTGGCCCCCGCCCCCGGCTGTCGGACGGCCTCTCCGCGTCCCGTCTGCCCGGAAGATGATGATTTTTCCGGTTTCACCTTTAAGATTCAGGCCAACATGAACCCGGCCCACCGGGACCGGATCGCCTTTTTCCGGGTCTGTTCGGGGCGCTTCACCCGGGGGATGAAGGCGCGCCATATGCGGCTGGGCAAGGAGGTGGTCTTGAGCAACGCCACCATCTTCATGGCCCAGGACCGAACCAATGTCGAGGAGGCCTGGCCCGGCGACATCATCGGCATTCACAACCACGGCACCATCAAGATCGGTGATACCTTCACCACCGCCAAGGAGGGGGTCCGGTTCAGCGGGGTGCCCAATTTCGCCCCCGAGCATTTCCGGCGGGTGATTCTCAAAACCCCCCTCAAGGGCAAGCAGTTGAGCAAGGGGTTGATCCAGTTGGCGGAGGAGGGGGCGATTCAGGTGTTTCGCCCCTTGCAGGGTCCCGATTTTATTCTGGGGGCGGTGGGGGTGTTGCAGTTCGAGGTTACGGTGGCACGGCTGCAGGCGGAGTACGGGGTGGATGCCATCTATGAACCGGTACCCTTTGGGGCCGCGCGCTGGATCATCTGCGACGACCGGCGCCGGCTGGAGGATTTTAAGGCCAAAAACCAGGCCAACCTGGCCCTGGACGCCGAAGAGCACCTGGCCTTTCTCAGCGAAAGCCCCTGGATGCTCTCCCGGACCATGGAGCTCTATCCCGGGATCACCTTCCTCAAAACCCGCGAACACGGTTAGCGAGTACCCAGACGCACCAGCGGTCGCGGGAGTTGCGCTCGAGAAAACGGACCCGGCTGCCGGGCACGGCCGCCAGCAACTTCTCTTCCATGGGAGTGATAAAGCCGGCCAGAATGTGAAAGCGGGCCTGCCAAAAGGCCTCCCGGGCAAATAGCTCGGCCATCAGGCCCTGGTAGAGATTGGCGATCACCAGGTCGAAACCACCGGTATCCGGACACCCCTGCCGCAGGTCTCCCTGCCTGATTGTAACCCGCTTTGCCACCCCGTTACGCCGGCAGTTGGCTTGGGCCACCTTGCAGGCCAGGGGGTTGTGATCGATCCCCACCACCTGTGCCACTCCGCGCCGGGCCGCGGCGATCCCCAGCAAACCGGTGCCGCAGCCCAAATCAAGGGCCGAAGTGATTTTACTCTCCGGGGCAGCCAGATATTTAAGCAGCATCTCCAGGCAGAGCCGAGTGCTGGGGTGAAAACCACTGCCGAAGATCACGCTGGGATCTAGTTTGATCTCCGCTTCTTGCGCCGCCCATACGGGGGCCACGCTCAAACCGGCCACCGTGAAGGGCGCGATCTCCCGGCCCGCCTCCCATTCGTCGTAAGCCAGGTCGGCCTGGTAGATCAGGCCGGCTCCGGTCCGGCGGCAGAGTTCCGCGATCAGCCGCTCCTTGGGGCGATGGAAAAAGAGGATCGCGCTCTCATCCTCCAGCCAAACCCCGATCAGGTCGGGGTCCTCAATTTCCGGCAGTTCGGGCAGGTCGAGATGATAGGTGTAAAGCCTCTCGTAGGCGGTGTAAGGCGGTTGCAGCATTTTACTCCTCAGGGTTGGAGTTGGAGTTTTACCGTGGCGCAGGGGGGAGCGTCCACGACCGGGTCCTGCCGGAGGGAGGGAGGAGGGATAAGCAGGCGGTTGGCGGCGGGGTCTGGCGGTGAGGACGCGCTGCCATTTTCCACGCCCAGGGCCACGGCCAGCCGGCGGCGCACCACTTGCTGGCGGGCGGCGGCCAGTTCGAGCAACACTCTTTCATCGATCATAACGTTTTCCGGCCGCAAGCCGGCGAGCTGTTGGGCGGTGACGGTTATCTCGCTGCCAGCCGCCATCTCCCGGGCCAGAGTGGTCACCGCCTGGCGTCGCTGCTCGGTGACCAGTTTTTGCTCTCTGAGCCGCAAGGCCTCCTGGTCGCAGGCAAAACCGGCCCAGCCCGCTATTTCTACCCTGAGCAGAGGGTAATCGCCCAGGGCGGCCGCCAGCAGATCCAGGTCGCGCCCGGCTTCCCGGCTCAACTCGGCGCTACCGGGCGCAAAATCGATCCGTTCCACCAGGTGGGGATGGTTGGCGGCCAGCAATGACTGGGGGTTGGTGGCTGCCTGTTCCCGCATTTGCTCGAGAGCGGCGGCCAGTTCGCGCAGGTAGGGGGAGTTTTGGTGTCGGTTCTCAAATTTTAGGGGCAGGCGGAGTTTGAGGTTGCCGTTCTGATCGGTGAGCAGGGCTTGCAGCAACGGCCAGCTCCCCTTTGCGCGACGGCTTGCCGGCTGTTGCCCCAGGCGCAGCCCCCGGATCTCCAGCCATTGGTCGATCTCCAGCTCAGAACTCGGGTCCCGCTGGAAGTGGGCCCGCATGGTCAGGACGCCGCTGTCGATCTCCTGGGTCAGCAGGGGGTGCAGGTAGGCGGCTAAAGCGCTCAGCGGCAACCCCTGGAGGGAGAGTTGCAGATCAGTGGCGGAAACCTGGTCTTCCGGGTCCAGGGCCAGCTGACCTTGCAGCCCGACGGCGGCCCCTCCTGGCCCGGTCGCCCGGAGGGAGAGCTCCAGGGCGGTCGGCCGACCCTTTTCCGGGCTAAGCTGCCAGTCGCCGCTGATCTCCCGCAGTTCATCCTGAAAAATTTGGCCCCTTTCCCCTGGTTGAGCGGGGAGAGAGAAACCCTGGTCGGTGTAGGTCAAGCGACCGTTGCCGATGGTTAGTTCCCGGGGCAGCCAGCGGTGGGCGCTGACTATGGCGGCAGGCCAGGGTAGATTGTAGGCGCCCTCTTCATCGCGCCGCAGATGGAGAAAAGGTTGCTCCAGGTGCATCTCCTTCAAAAGCTGGCCGGAGGTGAGCAGGGCGGTGGGGCGGAGAGCGGCCCGCAGGGCACGAAAGGAGAGCAGGGGGTCCACCCGGTCATGGGGATCGGAGAGCCGGGGGCCGACAATGCCGTTGTGCAGGATCAGAACCATGGTCAACGGCCGCCACTCCGCTCGGGCGATGGTCACCGGTCGGCCCGAACTTTTGCTCCAATAATCGGTCAGAAAGCGGGGCAGAAAAAGAGAGACGAAAAACTGGGACAACAACAGGTAACCAACCGCCAGGGCGATTACGGTCAGAACGGTCGGCCAGGGTCGCAGGGGGAGGGCATACTTGGCGCGGCGCTTGGGCCCGCCGGACTTCAGATTAGGCGTATTCCTCCGCCCATCCGGGCTGGAACCTCTCGGAGAGGCTTGGGTGGCGGCTTGCTCTTTCGGGGCCTCGGGTTCCAACGGCGGGGGGGGGGAACTCCCTCCGGCAATGGGGATAGCCCCTATATCTAGCGGGGAGCGGGGCTGGGTGGAATCAGTGGTTTTATCGTTCATAATCCTGGGAAGAGAGAAGCGCCGAACAGGCTCGCGTGCTATAGTGCGCAGCCGCAGCTACGATGAAAAATGGTAAGGGGGAGAGCGCGGCCGGCCGAGCCTAGCATCTTACCCAGCTTGACGGCTGCTGGCAACAGGGGAAAAACCGGAGATAATTTATGCGCTATTTGCGGGAGTTGGAAATATTTTTCCGGGGTCTGCTGGCCCTGGTGCTGATCCCTCTGCTCACCGGCCTGATCAGCCTGATCGCCCTGCTGCTGGTCTTCCTGGCCGGATGGTCCGGGGAACGCCTGCAGTTTCTGCCCCGCTGGTGGGGCCGGCTGATCTGCCGACTGGTCGGGGTCAGGGTGGAGATCGACGGCCTGGCGCGGCTGGATCGGAATCGGCCCTATATTTTCGCGGCCAATCACCAGAGCCAGTTTGATATCTTTGTGGTTCAAGGCCACCTCGGTTTTGATTTTCGTTGGCTGGCCAAGAAGGAGCTCTTCGCGATTCCGGTGTTTGGGGCGGCAATGCGGCGGGCGGGCTATATTCCGGTTGATCGCAGTCATGGCCGCCGGGCCCTGGCCAGCCTCAACGAGGCGGCCGAGCGGATCGCCGCCGGGACTTCGGTGATCATCTTTCCCGAGGGAACCCGCAGTCCCGATGGCAGGTTGCAATCCTTCAAGGCCGGGGCCATGGTCCTGGCCATCAAGGCCGGAGTGGCGGTGGTGCCCATGGCGATCTCCGGCACCCATGAAATTATGCCCAAGGGCCGCTTGCTGGCCCGGCCCGGCCTGGTGACCATCCGGCTGGGGGAGCCCATCGACATAAGCGCCTATAACCTGAAGCAGAAGCAGGACCTGGCCGAACTGCTGGAGAGCCGGGTGCGGGAGTTGTTAGCGGTCCCATGAGAGGGTGCGCCCCCTACTGTCCAGAGTGGCCATGGCCCCCAGGGGCAGGGGCAGGTTCCGCCGACCGTGCCCGGCGGGAAAATTGGCCCAGATGGGAATGTTGGACCCGGCGGTAAGCTCAAGGGTGCGTTGCCAGACCTCTTCAACGGCGCCGCAATCCGCGAATTCCCCCAGGATAATGGCCGCCACCCGCTCCAGCCAGCCGGCCAGAGCCAGATGGGTCAGGGCCCGATCCAGGCGGTAAGGGGCCTCCCCCACATCTTCCAGCAGCAGGATCGCTCCGTCCAGCAATGGCTCCCAACCGCTGCCCGGCAGATGACTCAGGCAGGTGAGATTGCCGCCGATCAACGGGCCCCGGGCCTGGCCAAAACGTAAAATCTCCAGGCCGGCAGGTCGGGTGATTGGCGACCAGTTACCGCTCAGGGTCTGGAAGAAGTTGCGCATCGTCTCCCGGTCGCTGGTCACCAGGGTGTTGAGCATGGGACCATGCAGGGTGATGAGATCGGTGCGGCGTTGGAAGGCGGTGTGGAATATGGTAAGATCGGAAAAACCAATCAGCAGCTTGCGCTGGCCGCCCAGCAGTTCCCAGTCCAGCAGGTTGAGCAGGCGCAGGCAGCCGTAGCCGCCCCGCAGGGCCAGCAGGGCCTTGACCTCGGGGTCGCGCCAGAGGTCATGCAGCTCGGCGACCCTCTCTTGGTCATCTCCGGCCAGGTAGCCCCGGCGGCGGTCGATCAGGCCGGTTTGCAGGCGGAGTTTAAATCCCGCCTCGCGCAGCAGGCCAAGGCCCGCTGCGGCGTTTTGGCCGCCGTCATTTACCGGACCGGCCGGTGCGAAAATTCCGATGGTGTCCCCCCGCTTGAGGGGGGGTGGGAGAACGCGCCGCTCAATGGTTACGTTCATAAATCAGCCGCAGACCGTTGAGGGTGAGCAGGGGATCGACCTCTTCGATCACCGGGGCGTGGGGGGCGATCAGTTCGGCCATGCCGCCGGTGGCGATCACTTTGGGTTTTTCCGGGGCCATCTGGGCCTGGATCCGCCGCACCAGGCCCTCGATCATCCCGGCGTAACCGTAGAGGATGCCGGCACGGATCGCCTCCACGGTATTGCGGCCGATGGGGTGCCGGGGCGGGGTGGCGATCTCCACCCGGGGCAGCTTGGCGGTTCGCTGGTTTAAGGCGTCCAGCGCGATGGCCACGCCGGGGGTGATGGTGCCGCCCAGGTATTCCCCGGCCGCGGAAACGCAATCCAGGGTGATGGCGGTGCCGAAATCAACGATAATTAGGGGGCAGTGGTAAAGCTGGTAGGCCGCGGCCGCGTTGACCAGCCGGTCGGCGCCCACTTCGGCCGGATGATCGGTGGCCACCCGGATGCCGCTCTCCAGCTGGTTGTCGACCACCAGGGGCTTGATCCCCACCTCCAGCCCCAGATACTTGTCGGTGAAGGAGCTCCAGGTGGTGGCCATGGGGGGCACTACACTGGCGATGATCACCCCGCTGACTTGGCCCAGGGTGGCGTTTTCCATGGCGAACAGTACGTGCAGCCGGGCGGCCAGTTCATCCACCGTGGCTCCCCGGTTGGTTCCCATTCGCCACTGGCAGCGGAGGCGGGGGCCGTCGAAGAGGCCGATAACGGTGTGGGAGTTGCCCACGTCTATGGCGAGCAGCATGGAAGCTCTCCTTGCCTTGGGGGGTTGGATAGATTGTTGGGGTTGGTAAGGCTTACGACTGTAACAGATTAAAAAGCCGCTTGTCCAGCAAGTCGCTTGGGCTGATAACTATTCGGAGGTGAAATAATGGAGTATATTCAGATTGTGACCACCGTGGGCACCAGGGAAGATGCCGAACGGATCGCCAGAACCCTGCTGGAGGAACACCAGGCCGCCTGTGTGCAGATTGTCGGTCCGATCACCAGCATGTATCGCTGGGAGGGCAGTATCGAACGAACGGAGGAGTATCAGTGTCAGATTAAAAGCCGGGCCGATCATTTTTCCCAGGTGGAAGAAAGTATCGTGCGGATCCACCCTTATGATGTGCCGGAGGTGGCGGCCATCCCCATGCCTTCCTGCGGTGGGGCCTACGAACAGTGGTTGCGGTCTGAACTGCAGGGCCAGGATGAGTGAGAATAACTCGACCAAACCGGCACGCCGGCGCCGGCGACGGCAAGGATTCACCTGTCACTGCTGCGGTCGGAGTATGCCCTTTTGCTGGAACTGCCCCTGTGGTTTCGAGATCTGCGACGAGTGCTTCAAGGAAAACCGCTGGGGGCTGAGCAATGGTCCCACCTGGGTCTGCCCCGATTGCGGCCGGATCAGGATGATGTAGGTTGAGTGCGGGCTGCGGCCGGATTCCCGCTTGACAACCGCCCGGGCAATGGGGAAGATCGTAGGGGGATGCTCCTCTCATAACCAGTTGGAGGTTATTATGAGCCTGTTTGCGCGCTGTTGTCGTTCTGTTTGTTGGGCCCTGGGTTTGCTGATGGCGGCCTCGTTGCTGACCGGCTGCGCCAGCCGGACCGTGGTAAAGAGCGACCTGCGGATCAAGGGGGCTCCCGACTGGGTTAACCGGGGCTCCCAGGCCCTTAGTGACCGCGACGGGCGGCTGTTCCACGGCGTGGGGTCGGCCCCGGCCGTGGGTGATCTGTCGCTGCAGACTTCGGTTGCCGATGATCGCGCCCGGGCCGAGCTGGCCCGGATTCTCTCCTCCTATCTGCAGATCGTCTCCCGGGAGTATCTGGTGGCCGGTGGCGGCGGTACCAGTGAGCAGGCTTTATCGCGCCAGATTGAAAACGTCACCCGCGTCAACTTGAGAGGGGCCCGGATTATCGGGCGGTGGCGGGATCGGCGCACCGATGCCGTTTATGCCTTGGCCGAGTTGGATATGCAGCAGGTCAAGTCCACCGTGGCCATGGTTCAGGAGATGGACGAAGGGTTGAAAATTCACGTCGGTCGCCACGCCGATAATATCTTTGATCGCATGGTGGAAGGAGATTTGAAATGATAAGGACCATATTTTACCACACCGGCTTGCTGCTGGCTGTACTACTGATCGCCGCCTGCTCCACCAAAGTTGAAAGGATTGAGCCCGATCAGGTGCGGGATCTTAGCGGCAACTGGAACGATACCGATTCGCGGCTGGTTTCCGAAGAGATGGTGCAGGATCTCCTGGCACAACCCTGGCTGGGGCAGCATATCAGAACCCAGGGCGGTCAACCGGCGGTGATCGTGGGCGAGATTCGCAATCTCAGCCATGAGCATATCAATATGCGCACCTTTGTCGCCGATATTCAACGGGCCTTGATCAATTCCGGGCGGGTGGATTTTGTCGCTTCCCGGGATGAGCGGGATGAGATTCGGGAAGAGCGCCGGGACCAGGACCTCCATGCCCGGGAGGATACCCGCAAGGCCATGGGCCGGGAGTTGGGGGCCGACTATATGCTTCAGGGGACGATCAATACCATCATCGATGTCGAGGGGCGGCAGCAGGTGCGTTACTATCAGGTTGATCTTACCCTGATCAGTCTGGCGGATAATCGGATCGTCTGGATCGGCCAGAAGAAGATCAAGAAATTTGTCACTCGCCCGGGCGTGCGCTCCTGATCCGGGGTACCATGATTTTCAAACGGCTCGCGATTGGCTGGCCGTCTCTCCTTTCTCTGCTGTTGGTGCTGGCTGGCGGCGGGATCACTGCCGGCTGCGCTACCTACACCGAGACGTCGCGTTCCCTGCAGGAGCGTCTGGTGGCGGGAGAGCCCGAGCAGGCCCTGCAAATTCTGGAGAAGAGGGTCGGCGGGCGGGAGGACCGGGTACTTTACCTGCTGAACAAGGGGATGCTCCTGCGGCTGGCGGGAGATTTCGCCGCCAGCAACCAGGTTCTGGAAGAGGCCAAAGAGCTGATCGACCGGCTTGTCGTAATCAGTATCAGCGAACAGACGGCGGCCCTGTCGGTGAACGACGCCAAGCGTAGTTACATCGGTGATCCCTACGAGCGGATACTGCTCCATCTTTACAAAACCCTCAACTACCTGGCCTTGGCCGATTATGTCGCCGCGCGAGTGGAGATCCTGCAGGCGGATCTTGCCCTGGGGCAACTTTCCGAGCAGGAGCGCAAGCTTGGTGCGGAAGGGATCATGCGTTATCTCTCCGGCCTGGTCTTCGAGCAGACCGGGGAGCGGAGTGACGCCCTGATCGCCTACCGCAAGGCCTTTGCCGCCTACCACTCCACCGGGGGCGCCGCCGCCGTTCCCCGGTCGCTGCAACTGGACCTGCTGCGCCTGGCCCGGCGGCAGGGCCTGGACGATGAGGTCAGGCGCTATCGTGATCTGTTTGGAGTTGAATCTTTGCCGGATGATCGCACCCGGCAGGGTCGGGGAGAGGTGACGGTGATTCTGGGTACCGGGCTGGCGCCGGTCCGGCAGGAGCAGTCAATTAATGTTCTGGCGGGGAGCAATGCCCGCTGGTACCGGGTGGCCACCCCATTTTATCCCCCCCGCCGGGCCGCTCCCGAAGTCGAGATCCGGGTCGTCGCCAACGATGAGGAGGTGATGGCGGTCCTGGGCGAGGATCTTGACAATCTGGCCCGCCGGGCCCTGGAAGCGGCCATGCCCGGCATCACCGGCCGGGCCCTGGCCCGGTTGGTGGTAAAAGGCAGTGCCATCAGGGAGGTGGAGAAAAACGACCAGTTGCTGGGGATAATGGCCAATATCGCCGCTGTTGCCAGCGAACGGGCCGATACCCGTTCCTGGGTCACCCTGCCGGCCCGGCTCCATTTTGCCCGTTTGTATCTGCCCCCGGGCCGTTACGAGATCAGGGTGGAGTGGCTGGGGTCCGGGGGTAGAGTGCTGATGAGCAGGGTATATCAGGGGGTCGAGGTGCAACCGGAAGGTGTTGTCTATATCCAGGATCACTGGATCGGGCCGTGGGCCGTGGAGAGGGGATGAGATGACGCAAAAAAAGCTGCTGTTGCTGGTAATGGTTTTGGCCCTGGCGGGGGGCGGTTGTGCCACCCGGGAGTTGCGGACCCAGCCCGACTGGGTGGACGGGGTCAGTGAACGCTATCCCGATCAAGGCTACCTGGTGGGTAGGGGCCGGGCCGCCGACCTGGCCGCCGCCCAGGATCGGGCCCGGGCCGACCTGGCCAAGGTCTTTGAGGTAACTGTCCGGGAGCAGCGCAGCGACGAGCAGCGCTACCTGGGGGGGGAGGGTCTGGTCGATGCGGCCGACCGGTGGGAGCTGGAGGTAAGCCGTAGCCTGGTAACCCATACCGAGCAGGTGGTGCGCGGGGTGCGGATTGCCGAGGTGTGGCGTGATCCCCTGAGCGGGGAGCGGCATGCTTTGGCGGTTCTGGCTCGTACTCCGGCAGCGGCGGGATTGCGGGCCGAGATCGGTCGCCTGGATGAGGTTACGGCCCTGCAGATTGAGCGGGCTCGGAGCGAGGGGGATCTGTTGCGGCGGATCGTCGCCGCCGGACGAGCCGTGGAGAGTCAGGTGGAAAGGGCGGGCTTGCAACGGGCTTTGCAGGTGGTGGAAGCCAGCGGTTTGGGGGTGGAGCCCCGCTGGCAATTGGCCCGTTTGGTTGCCGACTTGGAAGAGCTGTCGGGGCGGTTCAGGGTTAAGCCCGTCGCCCTGGGGGTTGAGGCGGCCACCCTTAATGCCGCCCTGGCCGGCGGGGTTGCCGCGGCGGGCTTTACCGCCTCTCCCGGGGCCGACGCTTTTCCCCTCCACGTCGAGTTGCGGCTCGATGACCTTGGCCGTCAGGATGGCTGGTACTGGCAGCGCGGCACCCTGGCGCTGACCCTCTATGATCCGGCGGGTACGGTGCGGGGCACCGAGCGCTGGGCCATCAAGGAATCGGCCCGGGACCGGGAGTCGGCCCGGCGGCGGGCCGTGGAGGCGGCAGTCGCCCTGCTTGGGGGGCAATTGCGCGAAGTTCTGCTTGGTTTCGTTGCCGCCGATTAACCGACCGGCCGCCTAATCCGACTTCAGTACCGCCAGGAAGGCGCTCTGGGGGATCTCGACGTTGCCCACTGTCTTCATCCGCTTCTTGCCGGCCTTCTGTTTTTCCAGCAGCTTGCGCTTGCGGGTGATGTCGCCGCCGTAACATTTGGCCAGTACATCCTTGCGCATGGCCGAAACGTTGGTGCGGGCCACGACATTGCCGCCGATGGCCGCCTGGATGGCGATCTTGAACATATGGCGGGGGATCTCCTCCTTCAGCTTTTCGCAGGCGGAAAGCCCCCGCGCCCGGGCGTTGGCCCGGTGGACCAGCTGGGCTAGAGCGTCCACCTTCTCGCCATTGACCAGCAGGTCGAGCTTGACCAGGTCGCCGGGGCGATAATCCAGCAGTTCGTAATCAAAGGAGCCATAGCCCTGGGTCAGGGATTTGAGCTTGTCGTAGAAATCGTAGATCACCTCGCTCAGGGGCAGCTCGCAGGAGAACTCGATCCGGCCCGGCATCGGGTAGTGGTGATGGCTGTTGACCCCGCGGCGCTCCATGCAGAGGTTCATCACCACCCCCATGTAGCGCTCGGGAATCAGGATGGTGGCCTTGATATAGGGTTCCTCCACCCGCTCGATATGGCCGGGGTCGGGGTAATAGGCCGGGTTGTCCACCTCGACCATGCTGCCGTCCTGGAGATAGACATGGTAGTTGACCGAAGGCACGGTGAGGATCAGCGAAAGGTCAAACTCCCGTTCCAGCCGCTCCTGGACCACCTCGAGATGGAGCAGGCCCAGAAAGCCGCAACGGAAGCCGAAACCCAGGGCCGAGGAGGAATCCTTCTGGTAGGTCAGGGCGGCGTCGTTTAAGGTCAGCTTGTCGATGGCGGTGGCCAGATCCTCGTATTCGTCGGTGGAAACCGGGTAGATCGAGGAGAAGACCACCTGCTTGGCCGGCTGGAAACCGGGCAGGGCCGAAGTACAGGGGTTTTCCTTCAGGGTGATGGTGTCCCCGGCCCGGGCGTCGCTGATGCTCTTGATCCCGGCCATGATGTAGCCCACTTCACCGGCACCCAGTTCCCGGCAGGACTCCCGCTTGAGGTGGAAGTGGCCCACCTCCTCAACCTTGTAGCTGATGCCGTTGGACATAAAGGTGATCATGTCCCCGGCCTTGATCCGGCCTTCGACAATCCGGCAGGAGATGATGGTCCCCCGGAAGGAGTTGTATTGGGCATCAAAGATCAGGGCCTGGAGCGGTTTTTTCTGATCGCCCTTGGGGGGCGGGAGAAACTTGACCACCGCCTCCAGCACCGAATCCACCCCTTGGCCGGTTTTGGCCGAACAACGGCAGATCCGCTCCTCGTCAAGCCCCAGGTCATCGACGATCTGGGCGGTCACCGCCTCCGGGTCGGCGGCGGGCAGGTCGATCTTGTTGATCACCGGGATGATCTCCAGGTCGTTCTCCATGGCCAGGTAGAGGTTGGCCAGGGTCTGGGCCTCCATCCCCTGGGCGGCGTCCACCAGCAACAGGGCGCCTTCGCAGGCGGCCAAAGCCCGGGAGACCTCGTAGCTGAAATCGACGTGCCCCGGGGTATCAACCAGATTAAGGATATATTCGCGGCCGTCGGCGGCCTTATAAGGCAGGCAGATCGCCTGGCTCTTGATGGTGATCCCTCGCTCCCGCTCGATATCCATGTTGTCCAGCAACTGGTCCTTGAACTGGCGGTCGGTGACCATCCCGCAATGCTGAATAAAACGGTCGGCCAGGGTCGATTTGCCGTGATCGATATGGGCGATGATACTGAAATTTCTGATGTTCTTCATAGATATCCGTAGAGTTTGTCAAAACCGGTGCGGGCCGCCGGGCGGTCGCGGTCGGGAGAAGGGCGGGACGAGGCCGTAAAATCCCGCATAGATAACATAAAAACTGATTAACGACAATCGGGTTTTGCCGGCGCTGCCATTTACCTTAGGAGGGGCTGGCAACAGCATCATTGCGGGTGCTACCAGGTTGTATCCCCCCAGTGCTACCTGGTAACAGCCAGATCCTGGGGAACGGCCATTATGGCTCCATGGCCGTTTGGCCTGACCCCATG
>OMKS01001079.1_pt1 | contig 25000 bp, 17 predicted proteins | sample 1674721 | NCBI WGS metagenome assembly OMKS01 (sample SAMN06264996, study PRJEB25208) | sediment metagenome | isolation source: hot spring sediment | place: USA: California | collected 2014-09-02
GATGATTCTCTTGAAAAATTAGATTTGATTTCTGGCGCAATATTTCTGTTGGGTTGTTATTATACACCAATTGAGGGCTGTTTAAAAATACTGCAGTAAATGCTCTAATCTGACCGTGTAGATTCACAATCCTATTTTTTTCAATTCTATGTTCAAAATTTTGATATTCTTTAGACCTTCTTTCGTAATACAATTTTTCTGGCTGCTGCTCTGCCATAACTGAATAAAACTCTTGAAGTCTTTTGTGAAATTTTTCTAATGTAATAAATGCTTCATCTGGAACAGGAGTTTGGAAATTATTTGCTTTTATTATTCGAGTTACGGTATTATTATCTATGGAATGAATAATCTTAACTGGAATCCAAAAGTTCTTAGAATTATCAAGTTTATCCCTATTAAGGTATAAAATATTACTCGTTTGACAACCATTAACAATTTGAAAGTCACGAATCTCAAAATCATTTGAACCTAATGGTTTTAAATATTTAGCAACAACTGTAACTCCATTATTTAGAAGAATGAATTTATCAATTAACTCATCACTATTCACTGTTTCATCAATATCTTTATTTACCTTATTTTCTTCTCCTTGAAAATCTCTTACATTTTCGTAGAAGATGTTTCTTCTTAAATCTCCTACATTATCTGTAATTAGCTTTAGAAATTCATTAAATGAAAGATAACCAATGTATGATTGCTCTATATTTTCAATTTTATCTAAGGCAAGATTGTTCTTGAAATTAATTACCGTGTCGTATCTATTTTCAATGTCATTATAGGTGTCGATTACATAGTCTGCACCAGTAATATGAATTTTACAACTTTTAAGTTCTGGAACCTCATTTAGAATTGTTTTTTCCCCTTGTCTGGCTACCGAGTTTAGCAAATCACTATCTGTGGTCTTTGCTGTAGTTGAATAATACATAATGCACTCAGGACTACTTTTATCGAAAAGTCGTGCATTTTCATGCTTCATTAGTTCTGAATACAGCTCCTTAAAATATTTTACTTCATCTGTTAACTCAATTTCTGGAGAATCCGAAAAAAAGTTTTGAACTGCTCCCATAAATTTATATAAATCACCGGTATCAACATTTGCTGACGTTTTTGATTGAGTAAAGATAAGTTTGACATTGAGTGTTCTTGATTTCTTGTAAATTTCAATATCATTCTTATTTGTCAGCAAATTATTGTTAACAATCACAGCAATCCCATCTATGCCAAAATTACTACCTGCATCTACGTCTACATCTTGCAAATCTGCAAGAGAGGTGAATGCATCTGGGACTAATTTAGTTACAGTTAAGTAGTTTATAAGATGTTCAAATGATTTTGTTTCGTTTTCATTTTCAAGATTATAATCCTTCACAAACTCAGAAAGAATGCCTTGTAAAAATTTATTTTCAATCATATTATAATTATTAAATGTTTAGTTGTTGCAGTCTTTAAAATTGCAGGTAACTCATTTATAGGTATGACAAAACTATACAATACATTCCAAATTGGGTGGATATGTATGATTTTAATCATACTAATTGTAAAATTAAAGAAATATTACAAATTATCAAACGGACTTATAATTTTTTGTAAACCACCTTACCTAAAACTTGAAGCTGTTCGTTGATTGTTAATTGTGCGATTAGTAGAACACAGATTCCCCTGATTTATTGGATTTACACAGTTTTAGATTAATCAAACACTAAACGTTAAACACCAAAAACCAAACTCCATTTACCCTGTAAACTGTACACTGTACACTGCACACTATCCTTCGCTACGCTCAGGATGACAAGTGGGGTAGTTAACTAGTGGTAAGAAAAATCAAACAGAAGCAAGCAATTGAAAATACAAGTATTACACCAATCATTGTTCTGCTTACCCAAACCTCATAAAATCGTTATATCTTTGTAAAAAATAAGGGTATGGAAGGAACACGATTACAAAAGGTAGGAAGACTTCTACAAAAGGAGCTTAGTGAGATTATACTGCGCGAAGGACCAGCCAAATTTCCTGGTAAAATGCTTACCATCACCCAGGTTAGAGTGAGTCCCGACCTGTCGGTGGGTAAGGTTTACGTGAGCATTTTTCCCTCAACCGATGCCGATAAAACGCTCGAACATATTAGAGATTATTCAAAATTTCTACGGCGCGAGTTGGGCAAAAGGGTTAGGCATCAGCTAAGGGTAATACCCGAGTTAACCTTTTTCATCGACGATTCGCTCGATTATATCGAAAAGATTGACCAGCTACTTAAAGAGTAAAGCCCAAATAATGATAAGTCGCCTAGTTTCGTTTACTACCCGGTTTATACCCCGACACTACCTGCAACTGGTAGCATCGTTTTTGATGAAGGTATTGAGTCTTTTTTACAGGGGAAATCGCTTTCAAGACCCTATCGATGGGGTTAAATACCGCAAGCTATTGCCCTACGGGCGGATCAATGTGCGGAAAAATGCACTGGCTCCAAATTCGATGTCGCTGGAGCGGCATAGGTTAATTTGGCTATACCTGAAACGGAAAACCGACTTTTTCACCGCTTCCAAAAAGGTTCTGCACGTTGCCCCTGAGTACTGTTTCTTAAAGCCATTCAGGAAGTTAAAGAATATCGATTACGTTACAGCTGACCTCATTTCGCCCTGGGCCGATGTAAAGCTTGATGTTCAAGCAATGCCTTTTGCTGACAATACCTTTGATACAGTGATCTGCAATCATGTACTTGAGCACGTGTATAGCGACCTTAAGGCAATGGCCGAAATACTTCGGATACTAAAGCCAGGTGGGTTTGCTATACTTCAGGTTCCCATGGATTTAACCATGGAACAAACCCTTGAAAAACCTGAATACAATACCCCCGAACTCCGGGAAAAGCATTACCATCAGCGCGATCATCTCCGCCTTTACGGGCGCGACTATGCCAAACGACTTGCCTCTGTTGGATTTGATGTTTTAGAGGATAATTTTGTTATGCAGCTACCACCCCACGAAGTGGAGTACTACGCTCTGCCCAAGGATGAAATCCTCTACATAGCCCGAAAGAAATAGTACCGATGAACGTTCCACTCTACATAGCCCACCGATACCTGTTTGCGAAAAAATCGCATAACATCATCAACATTATCTCCATAATCTCGGTTATTGGGGTTGCAACCGGTGTTATGGCGCTGGTGGTGGTTCTTTCGGTTTTCAACGGGTTCGATTCCCTGATTGCAAGTTTATACTCCCATATCGACGCCGATTTAAGGATTGAAGCCAAGCAGGGGAAAAGTTTCCGAATCGACAGTTTGTCTTTCGAGGAGGTAAAGCAAATGCCACAGGTGGCTGTTTTGGCCGAAGTGGTTGAAGAGAATGCCCTTTTCCGCTACCGCGGAAAACAACACATTGGAATTGTTAAAGGGGTTAGCAGGAATTACACTGAGCTAACCGGGTTAAAAAGCAAAATTATAGATGGCAATTTCAAGCTTTGGCAGGGTAGTCAACCCATGGCCATTATGGGCGAGGGGGTAGCCTACTACCTCAACGCCAATTTGGCCCACTTCGATCCTGTATTCGTTTACATCCCACGACGGGGCAAAAGCTACTCTCCCGATGCAGCCTTCATCAAAAAGGCCATTATGCCCTCGGGCATTTTTGCCATTGAGCAAGATTTTGATACACGCTATGTGATTACACCCGTTGAGTTTGCCCGCAGTCTGTTGCTTTACGACTCACTGACGGTAAGCGCTATCGAAATCAAACTTCACCCAAATGCAAATGTCGCCAGCATTAAAACCGATATTGAAAGGATGATTGGTGACCAGTATAGGATTCTTGACCGCTACCAGCAAAACGAATCGCTTTACCGCACCATGAAATCGGAAAAGCTTGCCATTGCGCTAATCCTCATCCTAATCCTAATTATAGCCTCGTTCAATATAGTGGGATCGCTCTCCATGCTCATCATTGATAAACGTGCCGATGTAGAAACTTTGAAAAGTCTTGGGGCAAGCAATAGCCTAATCCAAAAGATTTTTCTTTTCGAGGGCATGTTAATATCCATTGGGGGCAGCATAACAGGCATTATCTTAGGCCTGATAACCTGCTGGCTGCAGATCACCTTTAAACTCATTAGGCTTGAGGGCCGTGGTAACTTTATTGTTGACGCCTACCCGGTTGAGGTTCAAGCAAGCGACATGATCCTGATTTTCATGGTGGTTATTGCCATAGGCTACCTGGCTGCCCGATTCCCGGTTAGGGTTATCACGCGGAGGTTGATACAAAGGGATAGCAGCGATTTAGCATTTTAGAAATTGTAAGTCAGAATCGTTTACAATTTTACCTTAACGGACTAGTTGCCGATGCTAGATAATATTCTATCAAGATAAATTATTCATTCAAAATAGTTACAGGTAAACCATAGCAATATATCTCCCCCAATGCCTAATGTTGGCCGGGGCAGTTTTGCCCATACCCAAATCGCTTACCGGTAAGGGGGCATAGTCGATGCTTGTGGCATAGCCTATGGGTTAACCAGGAAGTTCAGCCCCACCCATTAACCTATTCAGTTCAACTGCCGTTAGCAGGGCAAATGGAATACTACACCGGCCGCATCAGGTCCACTCATATTCCTTGCAATTCTGGGTATCGACCGTATAGCCAAAAAAGTTAAAAAAATTTTGCTCTGGTTAAGTGTTCCGTTAATGGTGGAATTGAAGATTTCGAGTTTTAAATTTACCGCCATTTTTTACCCAACCGAATCGGCACCAAATGTAGCGTAATTCTTACCACTCCAATCCTCATCGCCGTAATGAATGGCATCGATGGTTATCACCAAGGTAATATCGGAATCCCAGTTCAAATTATGCCTTTGGAAAACTTATTTGAATGACCGATGCAAGTGCTATTGCTACCTCCCTCATCCTGTCATAGTTCTTGCATGGAATCATGATTGGCACAATTTCAGTATTGCGTTTATTATGCTGAAGGAAAAGTAGCATCGACTCATTGGTGTCCAACCATATGCATGCTATCGTGACGAATAACCATGCAACGGGGCATATCGCTGTAATCTTGAAAGTTAAATCATCTTCCAGACCGAACTTCGCACCTTATGCACCACACCAAATTGTGTAATGGTTTTTGCGGTTATATTGCAGAATGTGACAGGGTATAGCCATCCCACAAGGTGTTAAAGTCGTGGTGCATACTGCCAGCCGGCAATCACTAATCATAGGGGGAGGCGATAACTTATCGCCCTGATAAGCAATAATCCAACTAATAATCGAATAAATCTGATACTGTTTGGTGGCAAAACCAATGGGTATCAACAGGCTTAAGAACTACCTCATTTTTGCCAGCACCTGAGCAACTTAGAAGTGCAAAAGGGAGTAGGAGTAGAAATAAATTACTACACACAATCATATCAAAGGGAACAAATTAAAAAATCATCATGTAAATCCGATTCTAAAGTCAAACTGAGTCATCCTTCAATCTAATGTTAATCGCGTTTAACCCTTTTGGTCAGGAATTTTATGCTTAATAGCATTATTCGCTTAATTATCACCCCAAATTAACAGGGTGCTATTGTAGCAAATGTTAAATTTGCAAATCAAAAAATCCTAAAAGTCTGATTATGGCAGAAAAAAGCAACGAGAAGCTTTTTACTGAGTTCCCGCCGGTTTCAACCGCTGAGTGGGAGGCGGTAATTCGCGAGGATTTGAAAGGAGCCGACTACGATAAAAAGCTGATATGGAAAACGCTTGAGGGGTTCAGCGTTAGGCCATACTACCGCTCCGAAGATCTGACAAACCTTGAAACGGTTCATGTAAAACCAGGCGATTTCCCATACGTGAGGGGAAACCACCAAAAGGGCAATCCTTGGCTAATCCGCCAGGATTTTGAGGTATGCCTCGATAAGCCCACCGAAGCAAATCGAAAAGCACTCGATATGCTTAACCGTGGGGTGGAATCGTTAGGCTTTAGCCTTTGTAGCAACTGTGAGCCCTCATACGATTCCATTAGCCGCTTGCTCAAGGATATAGACCTGTCAAAGGTAGAGGTAAACTTTACCGGAGGTTCGGCAACAGCAAAGGCTCTGCCGTTTATTATCAAGTATTTTGAGCAGTCGGGTGTTAAGCCAACCGATATCAAAGGTTCTATTGATTACAGCCCGCTCACTACCCTGGCTCTTAAGGGCAAATTCTGCTGCGAGAACGATGCCTCCTACCAAGGGCTTGTGAATGTGCTTACTGCTGTTAAAAATTTCGCTAATTTCAGAGTAATTGGGATAAACGCCCATGTATTCCACAACAGCGGCTTTTCGGCCGTTCAGGAGTTGGCCTTTGGCCTTGTTATGGCAAGCGATTACCTCAACGCCCTTACCGATAAGGGGTTTGATATCGATGAGCTGGCAACCCGAATCCGTTTCAACTTTGCAGTAGCTTCAAACTACTTCATGGAAATGGCCAAGTTCCGAGCTGCACGCATGCTCTGGGCAAAAATGGTTGAGGCATACAATCCCAAGGATAAGGTTGCAGCCCGCATGAGCATTCATGCCGAGACCAGCCGTTGGAATCTTACAGTTTACGACCCATACGTAAACATGTTACGCACCACAACCGAGAGCATGAGCGCCGTTTTGGCCGGAGTTGACTCGCTCAATGTGCTACCTTTCAATACACCATTTGCTCAGCCCTCGGCTTTTAGTGAGCGCATTGCCCGCAACCAGCAAATACTGCTCCGCGAGGAATCGCATTTTGGCAAGGTTGCCGACCCTGCTGCCGGTAGTTACTACATTGAAAGCCTAACCATATCAATTGCCGAACATGCATGGAACCTATTCCTTGAGGTTGATAGCCAAGGAGGATTCCGCGAGGCATTTGTTAAGGGTTTAATTCAGGAGAAGATTAACGAGGTTGCAGCCAAACGCGATGCCAACATTGCCTCGCGCCGCGAAACCATACTTGGAACCAACCAGTACCCAAACTTCAATGAGGTTGCCGACCTCACCAAGGTTAAACCCGAAGCGGTTACCCGGCCTCAGGCCCAAAAATCAGCCGATGCCATAGCCCAGCCACTGGTTCCTTATCGCGGTTCACAAGCCTTTGAGGAGTTGCGCTACCGCACCGATAGCAACGGCCGCCGCCCTCGGGTATTTATGCTAACCCTTGGCAATTTGGCCATGCGCCGTGCACGTGCTCAGTTCAGCTGTAACTTCTTCGCCGTTGCTGGCTTTGAGGTAATTGACAACATTGGCTTCAACTCTGCTGACGAAGGTGTAAAAGTTGCACTTGAGGCTAAATCGGATATTGTGGTAATATGCAGCTCCGACGATGAGTATGCTACGCTTGCCCCCCAGGCCTTTGAAAAGCTTAACGGCAAAGCAATTTTTGTTGTGGCCGGCGAGCCCGCATGCAAACCCGAACTTGAGGCTAAGGGTATTGCCAACTACATCAGCGTGAAGAGTAACCTGCTCGACACCTTGCTCAAGTATCAAGAAATGCTGGGAATTAAGTAACTGCAATTTTACTTAACCATAAGAGGTAAACAATGAAACCCGATTTTAAAAAGATAGATATAAAACACATCGATAAAAGTAGCGGTGTGTTGAATGTAGAGGCCGACTGGCTAACACCCGAACGCATTCCGGTGAAACCTGCCTTTACGGAAACCGATTTGGAGAACATGGAACACCTGAACTACGCAGCAGGTATTCCACCCTTCCTCCGCGGCCCATACAGCACCATGTATGTGATGAAACCCTGGACTGTAAGGCAGTATGCAGGCTTTTCCACCGCTGAGGAATCAAATGCCTTTTACCGTCGCAACCTGGCCGCTGGCCAAATGGGGCTTTCGGTAGCATTCGACCTGGCCACTCACCGCGGCTACGACTCCGATCACGAGCGCGTTGTTGGCGATGTTGGTAAGGCTGGTGTGGCTATCGACTCGGTTGAGGACATGAAAATCCTCTTCGATGGTATTCCCCTAAACAAGATGTCGGTTTCAATGACCATGAACGGTGCCGTACTTCCTGTAATGGCCTTCTACATTGTGGCTGCGCTTGAGCAAGGAGCCAAACTCGAGGAGCTTAGCGGTACCATACAAAACGATATCCTAAAAGAGTTCATGGTGCGTAACACCTACATCTACCCACCTGAATTCTCCATGCGCATCATCGCCGATATCTTTGAGTACACATCTAAGAAAATGCCCAAGTTCAATAGCATCTCCATTTCAGGGTATCACATGCAGGAGGCCGGCGCAACGGCCGATATTGAGCTTGCCTACACCTTGGCCGATGGACTTGAGTACTTGCGCACCGGGGTTAAGGCCGGAATTAATATCGATGCCTTTGCACCCCGCCTATCGTTCTTCTGGGCAGTTGGAATGAACCACTTTATGGAGATTGCCAAGATGCGTGCAGCACGCTTGCTCTGGGCTAAGATTGTTAAGCAGTTCAACCCCAAAAAACCCAAATCGATGGCGCTGCGTACCCACAGCCAAACATCGGGATGGAGTTTAACCGAGCAAGACCCGTTCAACAACGTAGCACGTACTTGTATTGAGGCTATGGCTGCAGCCCTGGGGCATACCCAGAGCCTGCACACCAATGCTTTGGACGAAGCTATTGCCTTACCTACCGATTTCTCGGCACGTATTGCCCGAAATACTCAGCTTTACCTGCAAGAGGAAACCAATATTTGTCGCGCGGTTGATCCATGGGCAGGTTCGTACTACGTTGAGTACCTTACCCATGAGTTAGCCCATAAGGCATGGAAACTCATTCAGGAGGTTGAAGAACTTGGCGGTATGGCAAAGGCCATTGAGACCGGCATTCCAAAAATGAAGATTGAGGAAGCCGCTGCACGCAAGCAGGCTCGAATCGACTCGGGCAAGGATATCATTGTAGGTGTTAACAAGTACCGCCCGGACAAGGAAGACCCCATTGAAATCCTTGATGTTGACAACACCGTAGTGCGCGAAGCGCAAATCCGCCGCCTGCAAAAACTCCGTGCCGAGCGCAACGAAGCCGGGGTTCAGGCCGCCCTCGAAGCCATTACACGCTGCGTGGAGACCGGTCAGGGCAACCTGTTAGAGCTCTCGGTTGAGGCAGCCAAAAAACGTGCAACACTCGGTGAAATATCGCATGCCTGCGAGAAAGTGGTTGGCCGTTACAAAGCGGTTATCCGATCCATCTCAGGCATTTACTCAGCAGAATCTATGGATGATCCTAACTACCAGAAAGCCCGTGAGCTCTGCGAAAAGTTTGCCAAGCTCGAGGGTCGCCAGCCCCGTATCATGATTGCCAAAATGGGGCAGGATGGCCACGACCGTGGCGCCAAGGTTGTATCAACCGGCTATGCCGATATAGGCTTTGATGTGGACATCGGGCCTCTTTTCCAAACCCCGACCGAGGCTGCTAAACAAGCCGTTGAAAACGATGTTCACGTGCTTGGAGTATCGAGTTTGGCCGCTGGCCATAAAACCTTAGTTCCTCAGGTAATGGAAGAATTAAAGAAACTTGGCCGCGACGATATCATGGTTATTGTAGGTGGAGTTATTCCTCCCCAGGATTACCAGTTCCTATATGACCATGGCGTAGTGGGCATATTTGGCCCCGGAACCTCAGTGGCATCAGCAGCCGTTAAAATTCTGGAAATCTTACTCGCAAAATTCGAGGAGTAATCAACACTACCGATAACAAGCAGAAAGGGTTGCATAAGCAACCCATTTTTGTTTCAATAAGCAGTTTTACACTGTGATATTGATTTAGATGATAGTTGACGGTTGACTGTTGATGGTTTTAGAAACCTGAATTCAGGAAAACAGTATATCTCTTGGCATGCTGAGTTCCATCTAAGCAATTCTTTTACCTTCAACCCTTATACTAATGAGATTCCTCGAATTTGCTCGGAATGACAGGTAAAGTTGTTCGTTTGTTGTTGTTTGTTTTTCGATTTCGATTAACGGCTCACGATTAACGGACTACAACTTCCTCTAACTTCCTCTAACTTCCTCATATCAATGCTACTTCGTTTAACGGCCAACGGCTCAACTCCACTTCCTTATGCCCAACCCCAAAATTATAGATTCAAAAAATTATTTGGGTTTATGAATAAATGGTATATTTGTTTTAATTTGCAATTTTGTTTCTACACACTGAACATTTGTTCAAATGAGTAAAATTAGGTTAACAGTATTAGGGATATCGTATAGCCAAACCCAATCGGGAGCTTACGCTCTGGTTTTGAGCGAGGGAAATGGGAACCGACGAATTCCAATAATCATAGGGGGTTACGAGGCCCAAGCCATAGCTATACAGCTCGAAGGGCTTACCCCACCCCGCCCGCTAACCCATGACCTATTCCTCAATTTTGCCCGCGCCTTTGGCATCGATCTTATTGATGTTCACATCTACAAGCTGGAGGATGGGGTGTTCTTCTCAAAACTACACTGCGAGGACAGCAAAAAGGAACTTTTTATTGACTCGCGCACATCCGACGCGGTTGCCCTTGCCCTTAGGTTCAACTGCCCCATTTATACCACTGAGGAGATAATTGAAAAAGCTGGGATCACCCTAGATGTGGAGGAGTATAATTCCGAAGAGCCACAAGAGGAAGACAAAACTGAAACACCCGAACCAACCGATAGTTTTACCGAACAAATCCTCAGGTTATCGCTCGAGGAACTCAACCGCTTACTTAATGAGGCTGTTGAAAACGAGGAGTACGAAAAAGCGACCAAAATTCGCGACGAGATAAAACGGAGGGAAAAGAAAAAGTAATGATGTATTACTTAAAAACAAAGGCCATGAGGTTTTCCCATGGCCTTTAACTTTTTTACTCACCCGCCTACTAGTGCTGAACGTTAGCCACTTCGGCTGGGTTATGCTTATGCTTGAATAGGAAGGCGAATAAAACGGCAACCACCAGCGAGTAAACCGCAAAGGCTAACCAAATGCCTGTCCAGTTGAACTGTATTGCACCTTCAGGTGCATTCGGTATGGTGAAGTACTTATCGATAACAATACCGCTAATACTACTTCCCAGAAAAGCACCAAAGCCGTTTGTCATCATCATGAATAAACCTTGCGCACTTGCCCTTATTGATGGTTCACTTTGGGTTTCGACAAACAATGAACCGGATATGTTGAAGAAATCGAAAGCCATGCCGTAGATAATACCTGAAAGGATAATCATCCAAAGACGTGGTCCTGGGTCGCCAAATGCAAAAAGGCCAAAACGTAGCACCCATGCCACCATGCTCATCAGCATCACATTTTTTATTCCAAAACGCTTAAGGAAGAAGGGAATGGTAAGAATAAAAAGTGTTTCGGAGATCTGTGAAATGGACATGATAATGGCAGGATATTTTACTGCTAACAACTCTTTAAACTGTGGCAGTTTTTCAAAATCGTGAAGGAAAGTATCGCCGTATGCGTTGGTTAGCTGCAACGATGCACCAAGTAACATGGCAAAAATGAAGAAAATGGCCATCTTGCTGCTTTTGAAAAGCTTAAACGCGTTTAGGCCAAGCTCATCGACCAGCGATTTTTTATGCCCGCGAGCCAAAGATGGACACTGCGGCAGGGTAAAGGCATATAAACCCAAAATAAACGAAACCAACGAAGCCACGTAGAACTGGGTTGATGACTTTTCAAAACCCATTAAGCTGATAAACCATAATGCCACAATAAAACCAATGGTTCCCCACACCCTTATTGGCGGATACTCCTTTATGATATCCATTCCCCTGCTTTTCATTGAGGAGTAAGCTACTGTGATGGAAAGAGCAATGGTTGGCATGTAAAACATCATATTAACAAGCATTACCCAAAACATTGTCGTGGGGTTATTGACCATTGGAACTATGAAAAGCATTACGCCACCAAGTATGTGGAAAATCCCGTAAAGCCTTTCGGCATTTATCCAGCGGTCGGCAATAATACCTGCTATAGCAGGCATGAACAGCGATGCCAATCCCATTGTGGAGAAAACGGCTCCAAATTCTGTTCCGCTCCACTGCTTGGTTTGAAACCAGTAAGCTCCTATGGTAAGTAACCATGAACCCCAAATGAAAAACTGCAGAAAATTCATTAGGATAAGTCGTAGTTTCAAATTCATAATGTTCAATTTAGTTGTTGGTTTAGACGGTAAAAGTAGTATCGTTTTTTTGGTTATACTGTATAGTCAACGATTTTTAGACACTTAACCTAAACATTTAAACTTTTAAAAGCATATTTTCTGCCATTTTACAGAAATTAGGGAAATGTTGACTTATTGAAATCAAAACATAGAAGTTCAGTAGAAACCATTTTTTACCCAGCCCTATAAACCCTGATGACGTTTTCAATGTATCACTTAAATCTATTAATTAACCTGTAGACTTATTTCAGGACTAGGTATTCTCTATTCTTTATCCTTTTCTTCACCCTTTATCCTTTAACCTTTCCCCTTAACAATTGCCTCTATGGCACTTTCCACCTCCTGCATAAGCCAAAGTGGGGTTGAGGTTGCCCCGCTAATACCTACACTCTGGCAACCAATTAACCATTCTGGTTTTAGTTCTGTTGCATTCACAATCAAATGGCTATTTGGGTTTGCTTCCAGGCAGGCATCAAAAAGCATCTTCCCATTTGAGCTGTTAGTGCCGCTAACAAAAATCATCGCATCGTGTTTTTGGGCAAAAGCCTTAATATGGGGCTTTCGGTTCGACACCTGGCCACAAATGGTATTGTTCACCTTAAGCAAGGAATCGGGTTGGGGGTTGTATATAGCTATCCGGCGCATTATCTCATCAACAATTTCTCTATAGTGCTCGGGTTCCTTGGTGGTTTGTGAGAAAATCTCGATTGGTTTGCCGAAATTAATCCCGTCGAGGTCGTTCAAATCCTGAACTACCACAGCCTGGTTGTTGGTTTGTCCGCAAAGTCCGATAACCTCAGCGTGCCCCTTTTTACCGTAAATAATTACGGTTCCGCCAAGTGATTGTAAGCGTTGCCACGCTTTGCGGACACGCTCCTGTAGCTTTAGAACCACCGGGCAGGTTGCATCAACCAGTTTGATATTGTACTTTTTAGCCAGCTCATAGGTTGATGGTGGTTCGCCGTGGGCGCGGATTAGGACACTTCGCCCTGCCAGCTCTGGTAGCTGATCGTGCTTTACGGTTTTCATGCCAATCCCTTTCAAGCGATTATTTTCCATCTCGTTATGGACTATCTCGCCCAAGCAGTTAATTTCCGTTCCTTTGCTCAGATTCTCTTCGGCCGTTTCGATTGCATTTACTACACCAAAACAGAAACCGGCATTAGGATCAATCTCAATTTTCATTCAAATTCAGTATTATACTGCTAAACAGATAAGCTATAATTTGGTTTAAACGGTAAGGCGCTTAACCATATCGTCCACCCATTCCATTTGCTCCTCAACTGTCATATTAGTATTATCGAGAACCACGGCATCATCGGCTTTACGGAGTGGAGCTACATCGCGGTTCTGGTCAATGTAATCGCGCTCCTCAATATTTTTAAGCACCTCGTTGAAGGTAACATTCAAATCCTTTTCCTGTAACTCCTTTAACCTGCGCTGGGCGCGAACAACAGGGTCGGCAGTCATGAATATTTTTAGCTCAGCATCGGGGAATACAACGGTACCAATATCGCGGCCATCCATTACAATTCCTTTCATTTTGCCAAGTTCCCTTTGCAGCTCCACTAAGCGGGTTCGCACTGCCGGTATAGCGGCAACCAGGCTTACATGGTTGGCAACCTGTGGACTCCGAATTTCGTCCTCAACCACCTCGCCATTCAGTGTTGTAACATAACTATTCCTTGATGAATCGAAGGAGAAACCGATATTTATTTCCTTTAAAATGCTATCGAGAGTTGAGGTCTTCACCACACCATCTTCAAAAAGACCCCGGCGGAGCAACTCCAGCGTAACAGCGCGGTACATTGCACCGCTATCAATGTAAAGGTAGCCTAAACGATTAGCAATTGCCTTGGCAAATGTACTTTTCCCACACGATGAGAATCCATCAATAGCAATAACTATCTTTTTATTCATTGGTTAAAAAATCATTTTTTTTTGAAACCGCTAAGGTAGTAAAAACTCCACTTGATGGGTGGCTCCTAAAGCCAGTTTTGAAGATTAGTGGTAATAGAAAAATGGTTGGTAGATCCGGTTAAATGGTATGTTGCCCGGCTGTAGCCAACATCAAACTTCCTGATTTTCAGGCTCACGCCCCAGCTGAAGCCAACGGTTGAAACCCGTTCCTGCACCTTAAGCTCATTACGTCGGTGGTAGTTATATCCCAGGCGTAAGGCAAAGCCTTTCACGGGCACAAACTCAACCCCGGCAATCAAATGGCTTATCAACTCACGTCCAACCCGTTCAACCCGATTGGCCAATGGTTTATCATCTTCGCCAAGAATATCGATGCTGTTAACGGGGGAGGTGTAATACAAATCGTACCGTTCCAGGTGCTGCATGGTAACAATAAACCGGAAAGGCGCATGCGCCAATTTTTTGCTGATACCGACAATCGCTTCAAAGGGCAAGTTTTCGTAGGTATTGGCAGTGTATGGCTTAACCATCAACCCAACATTCCGTAGAGCAATGCCTGCAGCAAAAAGCTTGTTAACCGATTGGTAATGAACTCCTAAATCGGAAGCAAACCCTAAAGAGTAGTATCGCTCCAGGTACGAGTAGATGGATTTAAAGCTCACGCCCACAGTAAAACTGGAGTCGATGCGGTAGCTGTAAGTTACCGCCAAGGAAAAATCGCTTCCGCCAAAGGTGCCCAATATTGTTCCCGTTTCATCGGCGTGATCAAAACGGCCATAGTTTATTCCGAAAACGGAAAGGCCGATGGTACCTCTGGAGCTCAATCGCTGGGCGTACGACACCGAAGCAAAATTGATGCTGGCGTAGTAACTTGTGTAAAACAAGTTAACGGCATTATGCAGCGATGAATCGAGCAGGGCTGGATTTTGATTAGTTAGGGAGATATCGGCCATATCTGAGGCTGCCATCTTTCCACCGAATGCAGCAACGCGCGAAGAGTAAGGCAGATTCAAAAACTGATAGGTAGAAAAGCCCCCGGTCTGGCCTTGAACGGAAGCGGCTATAATTGAACTAATTATAATTACCGGTATGGTCCGCATTACTGGATTTTAACAACTCAAGTTTAACTAAATACCATAACTAAACGGATAGCATGAGTCAAATATTGCCTAGTTGGTAGCCGGTTCAAGCAGCTGGGGTTGTTTTTTCAGGGTTAGCTTGGACTGGTTGAACTGCTCACCAACTATTACTGAGAGCGCTTGTTGCATAATTGAGAATTTAAAAGGGGTTTCGCCAAGCGACTCGCCATCTACCTCAAGGTTAACGGCAGGGACACTCATTATTTCAATACTTGTACCCCTAACACCCAAAACGCGAGAATGTTTTAGTATGGTTCCGTTGTAAAGCCGAGGCAAGTTAGCTACCACATTAAGCTTGCTTATCCTTTTAATGATGGTAACATCAAACAGCCCATCGTCCGATAGGGCAAAAGGCACCTGCATCATACCAGCGCCATTGTAACGGCAAATTCCGATGGTAAGGCTAAAAACTTTATCCTGAAAGTGCTTACCATCAACCTTAACGTTGATTCGGGTTGAGCGGTAACGGATGAGCGCTTTAATAAGGCTAAATATGTATAGCAGGGCTCCTCGTTTTCCCAAATCCTTTAATCGGTTGGTGCGGCGAGCCACCTCGGCATCGAAACCAACACCGGCAGCGTTAATAAAGTATCGGGTGTGCCGTACACTCGATTCGTAGTATTCCGCCACGCCAACATCCTGCTTGAATACTCTTTTATTCTTGATTGCCCTAACACATTCCTGGTATTGGTGGGGAATTTCATACATCCGGAACCAATCGTTTCCAGTACCTACACCTATTACCCCAACAGTAATTTCGCTAGGGTTCACTGCCTTCTGAATAAAAATTCCATTTACCACCTCGTTCAGGGTGCCATCGCCACCAACTGCAATAATATTCCGATACCCCTTTACGATTGCCTGCACGGTAAGCTCAACCGCATGGAACTTATACTCCGTAAAGGCATGGGAATAGCGAATATCGTACTTGTTAAGTAAACGACTAATGACAGGCCAATCGACAACCGATTTACCCCCTCCGGCCCGCGGGTTTACCACTACAAACCAACTTGTTTCCAACGTAACAAAATTTAGTCATCGAATCCGATGCAAATATAACCATTCTGTTAAATTTCATTCACTTAAAGCCAAAATGGTTTTTGTTTGACAAAAGAATTTCTATTTTTGCAGTTACCGTTTGCCGAACCGATTGTTAATAAGCTGTTAATAACATCGGGGCAAATGTTCATATTCGCACCCAAGGGGGTGTGGAATGAAAAGGAAATGAAACTTATTTTTGACCCTTGTAAAAAACACAGTAATGGCAAAAGTAATTGCATTAGCTAACCAGAAAGGTGGTGTGGGTAAAACCACCACTGCTATAAACCTTGCAGCCAGCTTGGCGGTTCTTGAGAAAAAGGTACTTCTGATTGATGCCGACCCTCAGGCCAATGCCACATCGGGTACCGGGTTCGATTTGCGCAACGTAAAAACCAGCATTTACGAGTGCCTTATAGATGATATCAACCCAAAGGATATCGTTTTAAACTCTGAGATTAAAGGGTTAGACCTAATTCCATCGCACATCGACCTGGTGGGTGCCGAAATCGAAATGCTTAACATGCCCAACAGGGAAAAGATACTCAAAGGAGTAATAGAAAAGGTAAAGGATGATTACGATTTTGTATTCATCGACTGTTCACCCTCGTTGGGCTTAATTACCGTAAACGCACTTACCAGTGCCGATTCGGTAATCATTCCTGTGCAGTGCGAGTACTTTGCGCTTGAGGGGTTGGGTAAGTTACTCAATACCGTTAAGATAATACAAACCCGCCTCAACACCGAGTTGCAAATTGAAGGATTCCTGCTCACCATGTACGACCCAAGGCTACGCCTTTCGAACCAGGTAGTTGATGAGGTGCGTAAGCACTTCCAGCAAATGGTATTCGAAACCATCATCCAGCGCAATATCAAACTGAGCGAAGCGCCAAGCTACGGCAAACCGGTTATTCTTTACGATGCCGCCTCAACCGGATCGTTAAACTACATGAACCTGGCTCGCGAGTTGCTGCAGAAAAACAACATGACCAGCATTGACAACAGTAGCAAGATAGAGGAATAAGAAGGAGGAAACATTTACCATGTCAAAAAAGATGGCTTTAGGCAAAGGGTTGGGTGCCCTTATCGACGATGCGTCTGATCCTACCCGTAACCAGGATTTCAAAACTGAGAAGCAAGTGGTGAGCGAATTGGTTAACGAAATTGAGATCGACAAGATTGATGCTAACCCCTACCAGCCCCGTACCCAGTTCGATGAGGAAGCACTAAAGGAATTGGCCGATTCCATATCAAAACTTGGAGTTATCCAGCCTCTTACAGTTCGCGCGGTCGATGGCCGCTTTCAGCTCATTTCGGGTGAACGCCGCCTAAGGGCTGCAAAGCTGGCAGGACTCAAAACAATCCCTGTATTCATTCGTACTGCCAACGATCAGGGAATGCTTGAGATGGCACTGGTGGAAAACATCCAGCGCGAAGACCTTAACGCCATTGAGGTTGCTATTAGTTACCAGCGCCTTATTGAGGAGTGCAACCTTACTCAAGAAACCCTATCCGAAAGGGTTGGCAAAAAGCGTGCGACCATATCCAACTACCTGCGCCTACTTAAACTTCCTGCCGAAATTCAACTTGGTATTAGTCAGAACCTCATTAGCATGGGACATGCGCGCGCCTTAATCACTATTGAGGATCCAAAGATTCAACTTGATATTTACCACCAAACCATCAACGAGGGCTTATCAGTTCGCAAGGTTGAGGAACTGGTTCGAATGGCCAATGAGCCACAGATTGACAATCCTTCCAAACCAAAAGAACCAAAAGGGAAGGCAACCCTCGGCGAGCAGGAAGTTGTTCTTAAAGATCATCTTACTAACCGCCTGGGGCTGCGTGCCGATGTGAAACCCGGGCCTAAAGGCGATGGTAAAATTGTTATCTCATACAACAACCAGGCTGAACTGGAAGCCATACTTGAAAAGTTTATCAAGATTGAGGAGTAGATACTTGTGTTGGAATCCATGCATGGCACTTATTACTGTTTAACTGGCCGACATGTGAACAAAAACCTGTCGGCCTTTGTGATTTTTCTATTTTTACTCATTACTCCGGCAGCCTTCACCCAGACAAACAACCCCAAAGGACTGAAAAAGCCCGATTTGACCAACCGTATCTGGCTGGGTTCGCATGTTTTACCGGGCTATGGACAGGTTTACAATAGGGACTACTGGAAAATTCCCATTTTCTATGCAGGTATGGGCGCCATGGCATACCAAGGCTACCAGATGAACAGCAACTACAAGAAATGGCAAAAGACCTACCTTGCCCTCCCAACCACCGACCCTGACCGCGAGCAATTTAAAATTAAAGCAACCGAGTACCGGCAAAACCGAAATTTATATTACGCCGCAGCCACGGCCTTTTACCTGGCAAGCGTTTCCGATGCTGTTTTGGTTTACAACCGAGGTAAACACTCACCCGCTGCTGCATCAATACTCTCAACACTGGTGCCTGGCATGGGGCAGGCCTATAATGGCGCTTACTGGAAAATACCAGTTATTTATGGGGGCTTTTCCACCTTCTACTTCATGATCGACTGGAACAACAGGGGGTACAATCGATTCAAAACCGCTCTTTTTAATCTGATAGATGGCGATCCCACCACAGTTGATGAGTTTTACGGAACACGTACTCAGGAAGAACTCCGCTACTACATGGACAACTACCGCCGTAACCGCGACCTGGCGGTCTTGGGTTTTGCCGTGGTGTATGTGCTGAATATCATTGATGCCAATGTTGATGGCTACCTGCACGACTGGAACGTGGACGACAACCTGACCTTCAGGGTTGAGCCAGCCGTTTTTAACCCATCCCAGAACCTAACGTACAATGCCCCCGCTTTTGGGATTTCGTGTAGGATAACGTTTTGATTTAGTGAAAAGCTAACAGTTAAAGTAAGTTCGTGAACCGATAAACGTTAACCGAAAGAATATAGAACACGAGGAAGTTAAAGGGAGAAAACACACCATGCACCTGAAACATTAAATAACTTTTATCATTTTATTGCTATCTACCCAAATTAATGTACAAACCGATTTGCCTCAAGTTGTTAACGGTAAGATTGACCGAATTGATAAATTTACATCAAAGTATGTAACTCCACGAAATATTGACATTTGGTTCCCAAGCGGATATTCCGACTCAACCAAAATATGCGGTACTCTACATGCACGATGGGCAAATGCTTTACGACCCTAACATAACCTGAAACAAACAGGCATGAGAAATTGATTATGTAGCATCAGTGCTACTTTCGAAAAACAAAGTGCGTAAATTTATAGTTTTAGGTATTTGGAATGGCGGACAAACCCGACACCAAGATTATTTCCCTCAAAAACCTTATGAAAGTTTACAGCAAATCCAAAAGGATACTATTAGTGCTCAACTGCAGCGGGCTGGCAGAACAACTGGTTTGTTTCAACCCAAATCCGATAGTTACCTAAAGTTTATTGTTGAAGAGCTAAAACCCTATATCGACAATAAATACTCTGTTTACACCGACAGCAAAAATACATTTATTGCCGGTAGTAGTATGGGTGGCTTAATTTCGCTTTACGCCATTTGTGAATATACGCAAGTTTTTGGCGGTGCAACATGCTTGTCCACCCATTGGGTTGGTACATTTACGCTTGTGAATAACCCCTTTCCCAATTCAATGCTAAACTATCTTAGCAATAACCTTCCAAACCCCAAAAATCACAAGCTATACTTCGACTGTGGCGGCCAAACCCTTGATGCCTTATACCCATTGATACAGAATGGGGTGGATAGCATCATGAACCCAAAATAGTACAACAACCAAAACTGTCTTACCTGGTACTTTCCGGGTGAAAATCACAGCGAAAAAGCATGGGGCAAGCGTCTCAATATTCCCCTGGAATTTTTACTTAGCTTACCGACTCAACCCTAACAGCTGAAATCTTGAACGGTGCAATACGGCTATACGGGTCAAGCTCGTCGCGGGAAAGGCGGTTAACCTGAGCCTCGGTGAAATGCCAGGGCATAAAGAGTTCTCCCTCAAGCACCTCATCGGCAATGCGAACCTGGGTTTCCAAGGCACCTCGCCCTGAGGTTATTCTTACCTTTTCACCATGTTTAATACCCAATTTGGATGCATCGTTGGGATGCATAATTACATAGGGTTTGTTGGTAAAGTTGGTTAGAGCCTTATTCCTGCGGCTCATGGTACCGGTATGGTAATGGTAAAGAATACGGCCCGAGTTGAGAATAAAGGGGTATTCGGGATTAGCCCTTTCGGTTTGATCGACATGCTCCACAGGGAAAAGTTTTGCCTTACCGCTGGGCGTGTTGAATTTATCGAGGTATAGGGTAGGTGTACCGGGATGATTGGGGGTGGGGCAAGGCCACTGGATACCCTGATGTTCAAGTCGGGCATGCGAAATACCAGCCATAATAGGGGTTACCTTTGCCAGCTCGTCGAATATCTCGGCCTCGTTGCAGTAGTTAGGCATGGGCCTTCCCATACGTGCAGCCAACTCGTGAATAATACGCCAGTCCTCGCGAGCCTGGCCCGGGCTATCGACAGCCTTACGCACACGAAGCACACGCCTATCGCTATTGACAAATGTTCCGTTCTTCTCTGCCCATGTTGATGCCGGAAGCACCACATGTGCAAAACGGGTAGTCTCGGTATGGAAAATATCCTGTACCACCAGAAAGTCTAACTTGTTCAGAGCCTCCTCGGTGTGGTTCAAATTGGGATCGCTAATCATTGGGTTCTCGCCCATAATGTAAAGGCCTTTGATCTTCCCTTGATGTGCCGCCTGCACGATCTCAACGGTTGTTAACCCGGGCTTATCGGAAAGGCTTTCGAAAGGCACACCCCATACCTCAGCCACTTTACGCCGGTTCTCGGTATTAGTAATAGGAATATATCCCGGGTACATGGCTGGATGGCATCCCACATCGGTAGCGCCCTGAACGTTGTTTTGCCCACGTGGTGGGTTAATTCCACAGCGTTCCTTGCCTATTTTGCCGGCAATGAGTATCATGTTAAGCAAGCTGAACACGTTGTGTGTGCCAGTTACCTGTTGGCTCATACCCATTCCGGTAGCAACCATTGCTGTTTTGGCTGTTCCGTATATCCGTGCCGCATCTTTGATTTTCTGTGCAGGAACCCCTGTAATTTTTTCGGTGGCTTCGGGGGTGTACTTTTCAACCAAATCCTTAAGTTCAAGGAAAGCCTGCATGCCACCTTCAATCCTGCTTTCAATAAAGGTATAATCAACCCAGTTGTTGGCTATAATTTCCCTAACCATTCCATTTAGGAGAGCCACATCGGTACCCAAACGGGGTTGCAGCCATAGTGTTGCATAGGAAACAAGTGGAGTCCATTTGGGATCAATCACAATGATTTTCATTCCTCTTGCTGCACCCCGCTTAACGTAGGTTGCAGTAATTGGGTGGGTTTCAATGATATTATTCCCGGTTACTACTAAACAATCGGTGGTTTCAAAATCTTCAATTGAGTTGCTGCCAGCCCCATCGCCAATGGATTTGAGCATGGCCGTAACCGTTGATGCATGGCAAAGCCTGGCGCAGTAGTCAATATTATTGGTTCCAAAAACAGTTCTGATGAATTTCTGAAAGATGTAGTTATCCTCGTTGGTGCATTTGGCCGAGGCATAGCCGGCCAACGAGTCGAGGCCATATTTTTCCTTAATCTCGCCAAACTTTTGAGCGATTAAGGTAAGCGCTTCGTCCCAGGTTGATTCAACCAATTTGCCATTTTTGCGAATAAGAGGTACCTTTAGCCTATCGGGGCTATGGACAAACTCGTAGCCAAAGCGTCCCTTAACGCAAAGCCTGCCATCGTTAGGCAAAACACCTTCAACGCCATTGCTGCGAACAATTTTGCCGTCCTGGACGAGCAGCTCAATTTGACATCCAACCCCGCAGTAGGGACAGGTGGTTCGAACCCTTTGCTCTATCCTATCGAGCTTTATAAACTCCCTGTTGGGCTTTTCCACTATTGCTCCAGTTGGGCAAAGCTGTATGCACTCCCCACAGCCATCGCACTCGCTATCGCCCCAAACACCAGTGCCTGCTACTATAAAGGAGTTTAACCCACGCTCATAGAACGACAGCACATTCTTACCCTGTACCTCATCGCATGCCTTTATGCACCTGAAGCACTTGATACACTTTGAGGGATCGTAGGATAGCACGGGCGAACTATCATCAACCTTAAACTCTTCATGGGGCTTTATAGGCTTGAAGTATCTGTTTTCAGGATTATGGAGGTTATACCTAAAAATCAATTCCCTTAGTTCATCGGTATAGGTGCCATCGTAGCTGGTGTTCTGTTCGCTGATAAGGTAATCGAGCAGAAATCGGCGGGTATCCTCGAGTTCCTGATCAAAGGCAACAATATTCATACCCTCCTTAACGGTGAGAGTACATGAGGCTACCATGCCCTGTTGACCTTTGACCTTAACCAAACATAGGCGACATGCGCCAGTTGGGGTAAGCTTGTGGTGATAGCAAAGCCCGGGTATATTGAATCCATTTTGCCTTGCCTCATGCAGCAGATTGGCACCCTCGTTAGCCAAAACCTCCTTACCATCGATATGTATCTTAACCTTAGCCATAGCTACCTATTTGCTGTTTGTTTAACCAGAATATGCTCCCATAAACTTTTCAAGGGCAGCATGGGTGACTGCCCAAGGGGGCAAAGCGATGTACGGGCAATCATTTCGGCTTGCCTAATAAGATCGGGATAAACAGTATCGGGTTTAAAACTCTGATGTGTCAAACTCTCTTTTAGTGCCTCATACAGTTGGGTGGTGCCTATGCGACAAGGGATGCACTTACCGCAGCTCTCATGCTTAAAGAATTTAAAGATTGAGAGCATGGTTTGGTTAAGATTGCGAGTGCCATCCATAACAATAACTGCGCCCGAGCCAAGGGTTAGTCCCACATCGCGGAGTTTATCGTAGCACATCTGAACATCCAAATGCCGTTCCGATGCAAATGTGCCTGCTGCCCCGCCAATCAATGCTGCACCAAAAGGTTTGCCATTCCTAATGCCACCTGCCACCTCGTAAATTAATTCGCGTAGCGTTATACCCATTGGGAATTCATAAAATCCGGGTTTGTTGACATCGCCGCTGATGGTGAAAATTTTTGTTCCGGGCGATTTTTCGGTGCCAATGGAACGATACCATTTTGCTCCATTCAGAATGATGGCAGGGAAATTTGCAAGTGTTTCAACGTTGTTGATTAAGGTTGGTGCACCCCATAGTCCCTTTTCGGCAGGATAAGGGGGCTTAATCCGCGGGTAACCGCGTTTCCCCTCAACCGATTCAATAAGGGTTAACTCCTCACCGCACAGGTAGGAACCCGCTCCGCGACGAATCTCCAGGTGGAAATTGAACCCACTACCCAGGATATTCTCCCCAAGAAAACCATGGCTATAGGCCTGTTCAATGGCGTGTTGAACCCGCTGAATGCATAGTTCATACTCACCCCTGATGTAAATGAACCCCCTGTTCGCGCCAATGCTGTATGCAGCAATGGTTACCCCCTCAATTAGCGTATGCGGGTCGGTTTCCATGATAATCCTATCCTTAAAGGTACCAGGCTCACCCTCATCGGCATTGCATATCACATACTTTTGGCAATCGGAGCAGATTACGGCAGCGGCTTTCTCCTTGGTTCCGGTAAGGAATCCAGCTCCGCCGCGCCCCCTTAACCCGGAATCGTATATCTCCTTGTAAATGCCCAGTGGCTCGGTTTTCAAGGCCTTACGCAAGGCCTGATAACCATCGGCTGCAATGAACTCATCGATGCTTTCGGGGTTTATAAGCCCGCAGTTCCGCAATGCTATTCGGTATTCTTTAGGCATAACCATTATTTTATTTCGATTTGTTGGAGTAGTGCTCCAGCAGGCTCTCAATCATACCGGGGGTAAGGTTCCCGAACATTTCCTGATTTATCATCATGGCAGGAGCGGCAGCGCAGTTCCCAAGGCACTCAGTGGTTTCGAGGGTGAATAAACCATCGGCAGTGGTTTTGCCCAGTTCTACGCCCAGCTTTTGCTTTAGGAAATCCAAGAGGTTGCAACTCCCCATCATATTGCAGATTGGCGAAGCGCAAACCCTAATAACATATTTGCCCCGTGGCTTAATGCTAAACATGGAGTAGTACCCAATAACCCCGTAAACCTGCGCCCTTTTGATATTCAGATGGCCTGCAACCTTTTGTACCGCCTCGGCGGGTATGTAATTTTGGGGGTGGTGGTTTTGAATATCGTGCAGGATTTCCAGAAGGTAGTCCTTACTCCTTGGGTACTTGCTGAGTATAGTATCCACTTCCATGCTAAAGATTTTTGCCTAAAGTTATACCAAAAAGCAGTTCAAAGCAATAGCATGGGTTAATTTAGAATTAGACTACTTGGGGCAAGAAGAAATTTTTAATGGTTTAAGGTTTGGTGATGTGGCAAACATCCACCAAAAATATTTTTAAAAGCAACTATATTAATATAGTAGCAAACTATTACAAGATATACTTGGCTCACTAACAAGCCAGAACGCTTTAAGTTTTTTGCTGGTAGACTTTAGCTTATATGGATGAGTTGAACCGAACTAATTTATCCCAATCAATCTCCCCATTTTCTTTACAAAATTCGTTTGAAAACTCTCTTGTAAACTTGTTTATCATTTGAGAATAAGATCGGCAAGATTCAAGTCACAAATGCAACTTTTGTCCTGTCTCTTATACACATCTGACGCTGCCGACGAAGAGGATAGT
>OMKS01001080.1_pt1 | contig 24979 bp, 19 predicted proteins | sample 1674721 | NCBI WGS metagenome assembly OMKS01 (sample SAMN06264996, study PRJEB25208) | sediment metagenome | isolation source: hot spring sediment | place: USA: California | collected 2014-09-02
GCCAACACTTTTTTTATATGCTTTATTATGCCGAAATAATTAAATTATTTTTTAGCAACTGTAGAAGATGAGTATGACTTTTGCCTTGACACAAACTGCCCCTACGCGTACATTTCAAAAACTTGTCCATTAATTTCATAATTTTTGTCCTTTTCCCGCATCGCACAGGAGAAGATCAAGGTGAAGCCAGACAGAGAATTGCCCCCGATCCAAGTCCCCCTTGTCCTTCCCCTGCTCTTCATGGCTGTTTTGCTCCTGCTCCCCGCAGTCGTCCGGGCCGATGTCATCCAGGCCCGTCAGTGGAACATTACCGCCGACAAGATGACCCGTTACGAGAACCCGCCGAGCATCATCGCCGAAGGCAACGTTGTCCTGGAAAAAACCGAGGAAGTGGTCAGGGAGAAGGAGGATGCTCAGGCAAAGTGGGACGCCCTCCTCGAGGAAAAACCAGAGGAGGATGAGCACCCCCCGGTCATGGTCACCGAAACCAGGACGCTGACGACCATCAAGGCGGACTGGATCGCCTACGACGTCAATATGGGAACGATCAAGGCCAGGGGAAACCTGTTCATCGACCTCGGTCCCGACAAGCTTACCGCCGAAACCGGCGAGGTGAACCTCAACAATGAAACGGGCATGTTCACCGACGCCGCCATCATCAGGGAGTACAAGGATCTCCATCTGGAAGGCCGGGTTATCGAAAAAACAGGTGACATGACCTACCGCATCGAAGACGGCTGGGTCATCACCTGCAAGCTCAAGGAAGGGCAAACACCCCCGTGGAGCTTCGCCTCCAGGGAAGCCGACATAACCGACGGCGGCTATGCGCTCCTCAGGCATGCGACCTTCAGAGTAAAGGATGTGCCGATCCTCTACACCCCCTTTATGGTCCTGCCGGTGAAAAGGGAAAGACAGACGGGATTCCTGTTTCCGGCCATTTCCTCATCCGATCGTGACGGTTTCGGTCTCAACCTGCCGTTTTTTCTTAACCTGTCCCCCAGCAGCGATCTCACCGTCTATCCTGAATTCATGGCGGAACGGGGCCTGATGGCCGGCCTCGAGTTCCGTTATGTCCTGGACCAGGAGTCCAAGGGCACCTTGATGGCCAACTATCTTTACGACAGCCTGACCGATCCCTCGGAAATCGAGTATTATCGAGACGGTAACTACACTCATACCAACAAGGACCGCTACTGGGTGCGGGGCAAACTGGACCAGGAAGTCAACGGCTGGACCACCCGCCTTGATCTGGATATCGTTTCCGACCGGGACTACCTGACGGAATTCACCTCGGGACTGACCGGCTTCAACACCAGCAACGAACGCTTTCTGGATGTCTTCGGCCGCGGCTTTGAATACAAAACCATAGATGAGCGGAAAAACACCCTGCGGATCGTCAAATTCTGGCAGGACATGTCCCTGGAAGGAGAGGTGCTGGGCATCAACGATGTCCGGGAGACCAAATTCAGCCCCACCCCCCTGTGGAAACTGCCGTCCTTCAACTTCACCGGCCTCCTTCCCTTGCACGAAACCCGGGTCAATTTCGACTGGGACGCCAACTATGTCAACTACTGGCGCGAGGAAGGGCTGGGCGCCCACCGAGTCGACCTGTATCCGCGGCTCTCGGCTCCCATTCCCTTGAGCGCATACCTCGAGAGCACCGCCGAGGTCGGATTGCGCAACACATCATATGTGGTGCAGGAATACGGTGACGGCTTCACCCATGACGACACCTTCGAAAACCGCTTCGTTCCCGATTTTCAAACCGAAATCGGCACCACCCTCGTCAGGGATTTCGGGGTCAGGATGGGCAGCATCCAGACCTTGAGCCATACTTTCCGTCCCTTCGTCAACTATCTCTATGTTTCGGACGTGGATCAGGATGACCTGCCCCAGCTTGACGATATCGACACAATTTTCGACCGGAACCTGATCACCTACGGCCTGGACAATTTCTTCAAGGCCTCCGGGAAACTGCTCGGCAGGGACTACGACAGGAACTACGGCTACATCAAAATCACCCACGGATATGATCTCCGCAGCGAGGAGAGTGACACGCCGTTTGAGCCGGTCACCGTCGAGATCGGCTACCAGCCCCTGACCAATCTCAACCTCCGGTACGACACCGATATCGACACCTACGGCGACGGAGTGCTCACCTACAGAGTGATGGGCGGGTACAGGAGCAGCCGGGGGGACTTTCTCTCGGCCGATTACCGCTATTACAAGCTCTTTGACATCAATTCAGTGTCCGCCAATGCCAGGGTCAACCTTTTCTACCGGCTGGTTGCCGGCTACAGCATTGAACGGTCCATTGCCGACTCGAAAACCGTTGAGGAGAACATAGCGCTGATTTATCAGCAGCCCTGCTGGTCGGTTGAACTCTCCTCCCATTACACCCCGGGCGACCGGAAATTCATGCTGATCTTCAGGCTGGTAAATATCGGCAATCCGCTGGGAATCGATCTCCCCGGCTTTTAGCCCGGGAAATTGCACACCGGTCCTCTCATGCAACGGATTGATGTCTTCAACGGCGATGCTGACGGCATCTGCGCCCTGCACCAGCTTCGCTTGAACAATCCCCTGCCCGATGCCCTCCTTGTCACGGGTGTCAAGCGTGACATCGGTCTGCTTGCCCGCCTGGAGGACGTCCGGAACAGCGATATCACGGTGCTGGATATTTCCCTCGACCACAACCGCGCCGCCCTGACCTCCCTCCTTGAACGGGGAAACAAAATCCTGTACATCGACCACCATTTCAGCGGCCCGACACCACTTTCGCCTCATTTTGAGGCACATATCGATCCGCAGCCGCAAACCTGCACCTCGATCATCGTCGACACCCTTCTCCATGGGCAATGGAGGAGCTGGGCCATCATCGGCGCCTTCGGCGACAACCTCGACGAATCAGCGCTCCGCCTGGCGGACTCTCTCTCCCTGGACCCGGAAAAGACGGCAATGCTGAAGGAAATGGGAATACTGCTGAACTACAACGGATATGGCGCCGGCCTTGATGATCTGTTTTATCATCCTGCCGACCTCTACCGCCAGGTCAGCGCCTATGCCGATCCATTGACGATGTATGAACGTTCCCCCGCGCTCAGGATTCTGAAGCAGGGATACGAAGAGGACATGGAGCGCGCCATGCGCGAGGCGCCGGTCAGGGATTCCCCGGGCGGCCGAATATTCCGGCTGCCGGCCGAACCCTGGGCGCGCCGGGTGGCCGGAGTCTTCAGTAATACCCTGGCCCGGCAGCAACCGGAAAAGGCCCATGCCCTTATCGTTTTGAACAGTGACGGCACCCTGCGCATCAGCGTCCGCGCTCCCTTGAGCAACCGAACCGGCGCCGATACGCTTTGCCGCCGGTTTCCGTCCGGAGGCGGCCGGGCCGCCGCCGCCGGGATCAACAACCTGCCCGCGGACCAGGCTGACGCTTTCATGCAGGCCTTCACGGAACATTTTTAACTGCCACGAACCCAACGGAAACCGCATATGGCCATGAACAGATTCACATTTACCGATTGTAGACAACGGGCTTTCCTCCTGCTGATCGCATGCTGCATGTTGGTGTCCGGCGTCATGACGGCGGCTCCGGCTCCGGGGGCCCCGAAAGCGGCGGATCTCGTCAGCGACGGTCAGGCGATAGACCTCGAGGATGAAAAATATCAGAAACTGTTCCGGGAACTCAGGTCCGACCATGATTTTACCAACACGGAAATCGAGGCCATCTTTGCCGGTCAGACCATCAACAAACGGGTTCTCGAGCTCATGGACAAGCAATGGGAAGCCAAACCGTACTATAAGTATGCCCCCCTGTTCATCACCCCGCAGATCATCGCCACCGGCAGGCAGAAACTTGCCGAATACCGCGACGTATTGGACCGGATCGAAGAAGAAATCGGCGTCGACCGCGAAATCGTCGTCGCCATCTGGGGCATTGAAACCCGCTACGGGACCAACCAGGGATCGTTCAACGTCCTCCAGACGCTGAACACCCTGTTTGCCGCCTATCCGCGGCGCAGCGCTTTTTTCAGAAGCGAGTTGGTTCATTTTCTGCTCTTGTGCCGGGAGACGGGTGTCGATCCGAAAAGCGTCAAAGGCTCCTATGCCGGGGCCTTCGGCCAGACCCAGTTCATTCCTTCAAGTTTCCGCGCCTATGCCCTCAGCTTTGACGGTGACGACAAGCCCGATGTCTGGAACTCGGTGCCCGATATCCTCGCCTCCATCGCCAATTACCTCAAACAGTATCACTGGACCCTGAATGGCCCGATTTATTGGGATCTCGGACATGAACTCAAAGATCAGCAACTCATCGCCGCCAACCTTAAGGGCCGCAAGGGAAGAGTCCCCTGGCACACCGTCAGCCAGGGTCAGGCGCCGGACCTTCCCCCTTCACCCGGTAACAGGGACCTGTCCATTGTCAGCCTTGAACTGCCGCCCGGCTCAACTTCTTCCCTGCGCTATGTCGCTGGTTTTCCGAATTTCCAGGCCATCACCGAGTGGAACCATTCCAACCGCTATGCCATGACGGTCGCGGAACTGGCCGAATCACTGAAAAACCCCTGATGCGGATCAGACCGTGAAAATCCGTCCGTGCGGGACAAAAGCCGTGGTTCCGGTCCTGATCCTGATCCTGATGACCGGTTTCAACGGCAACTGCGCGGAGAGCCCGTTGCTCGCCGCCGTTGCCCGCCCTTCCTTCTCATTTGCGGACGATCTTGAGCAAAAAGACCTGGTTCCGGCGGTCAGGCACAGTCTCAAGTACTTGTGCGGTTTGCCCCCGGACAGGAAAATCCCCTTCGGCGGCCGGACGGTTTCCGTTGAGCACCTCGCCCGATCCCTTGATGTTTTCCTTTCCCTGGTCAACGGGGAACCGGCAAGCGGCGAGCTGGACAGGCTGATCAGGGAACACTTTGATATCTATCAGGCCGGCGCCCCCGGGAATCCTGATTCAGGCCGGCAGATGCTGGTCACCGGATATTTCCAGCCGATCTTTGCGGGCAGCCTGACCCGGGCATCTCCATACCTCCATCCCCTGTACGCCGTACCCGATGATCTTGTTTACCGAACCGGCGCTCGGGGTGAAAAAACAGCGGGCCGGATCAGGGACGACACCTTCGTTCCCTACTGGACCCGGGGAGAAATTGAGCTGCAGGGCCGGGCCGCAGGCCATGAACTGGTCTGGCTCAAGGACCCTTTCGACGCCTTTGTCCTGCATGTTCAAGGCTCCGGGCTCATACGGCTGCCGGACGGCGCCGTGCAGGGGGTGCGCTTTGCCGCCAGAAACGGCCGTGAATACAGAAGCATCGGCAGGCTCCTGGTCGAAACCGGCCGCCTGAAACTCAAAGACGCGAGCCTCGATTCCATCCGTGCCTATCTCGCCGCCCACCCCGGGGAGCAGGAAAAGATTCTGCACCATAACGAATCGTTTATTTTCTTTTCCTGGGCCGAACACCTCAAACCGACGGGAAATCTCGGCCTGGAGTTGACGGCCGGCAGGTCCGCAGCCGTCGACCAGTCCTTTTACCCCGCCGGCGCGCTCGCCTTCCTGGTTTCCCGGAAGCCTTCCATCTCCAGGGGAAACGGGGTGCAGTGGACCCCCCTGCACCGTTTTGTCCTGGTCCAGGATACCGGCTCGGCCATGCGCGGACCGGGAAAAGTCGACCTGTTCTGGGGCACCGGCCCGGCCGCGGGTGCGGAAGCGGGGCGGATGAAAGAGAAGGGAGAGCTCTTCCTGCTGCTTCTCAAGAAGCAGCCGTCTCCCGGCACCGCCTCCATCTGTTCCGACATTCCCGAAGTCCGATGAACGAACGAGAGACCCTGCGGTCTTTTGACGAGCGGGCGGAGCAATACGACGCCTGGTACGACAACAATCCCGCCTTTGCCGTAGAGCTCGCCGCCCTGAGGGCTTCAACCATGGTCCTGCCCCGGCCCCGGCTTGAAATCGGCGTCGGATCGGGACGATTTGCCCGGGCCCTGCAGGTGGAATTCGGTCTCGACGGCGCCTTTTCCCCCTTGCTGATCGCCGCCCGCCGGCGCATCATGAGCGTGAACGGCATGGCGTCGCACCTGCCTTTCCGCTCACAGGCGATCGGCACGATCTACCTTCTTTTCACTTTATGCTTTCTGGCCGAGCCCGGACTCGTGCTGGGGGAGTGCTCGAGAATCCTCCTGCCCGCGGGCCGGCTGCTCATCGGCATGATCCCGGCCGGTTCCGCCTGGGGGAAACGGGCGGCCGAGCGGGCGCGGGAGAAGGATTCCTTCTACCGCCACGCCCATATCCGCTCCATTGACGAGACCGTACGCCTCCTGGAAGCCAATGGGTTTGCCGTGCGGGAATCGTGGTCAACCTTGTTGCAGCCGCCTGGGCGGGACATCGTCCCTGAAGAGCCGATACGCGGCGCCCTCGAGGATGCCGGTTTCTGCGTCCTGATCAGCGGCCGGGAGGAGAGGAAGCAATGCGCGGACCCAACCTGATTACCCTGACCACCGATTTCGGCCTCGATGATCCCTTTGTCGGCCAGCTCAAGGGCGCAATCCTCAGCCGCAACATCAGCACCAGGATCGTTGACCTGACCCATGCCGTTGCCCCCCATGACGTCCTGGGGGCAGCGATGGTCATTAATGCCGGTTATCCCTTTTTTCCGGCGGGAAGCGTCCATGTGGTGGTTGTCGACCCGGGAGTCGGTTCCCGGCGGATAATCGTCGCCCTGCGGGCCGACGATCATCTTTTCATTGCCCCGGACAACGGCGCCCTGACTCTCATCCTGCGCGACCGGAAAGTCCAGGCCCTGCATCGGGTGGCCAACCGGTCCCTCTTTCAGCCGCAGGTGAGCTCCACCTTTCACGGCCGCGACATCATGGCCCCCGTGGCGGCGGCCCTGGCGGGGGGCATGACCCTGGCCGGGGTGGGTCCGGAGATTTGTGTTGAACAGTGCCGCACCCTCGAGATTCCGCGGGCGCACCACGATGACAGCGGCATCACCGGTGCGGTAACAGGAATGGACAGGTTCGGCAACATCCGCACTTCCATCACTGCCGCGGATCTTGACAGGCATAGGTCAGCCATGATTGCCGGCATCGAGATCGGAGCCAACCGCATCAACACCGTGGTCTCGACCTACTCGGACCGGCCTGCCGGAGAGCTCCTTGCCCTCATCGACAGTACCGGCCATCTCGAGATTGCCGTCAACAGGGGAAATGCGGCGATGCGGACCGGCTGCCTGATCGGCGATCCGGTGCGGGTGCTGCTGGGCGGTGGAACGGCATCCCCTTAAAAGGGATGACAGGCGAAACAGAGGCGGGGCGATGGGAGGCGGAGCCGATCCGGCTCGTCGGCCCCCTTTGCCGCCGCTTCACGGCGAATCACGCCTTTCTGGTGCGGGTTGTGGCAGGTGGAGCAGGTCACCCTGTCCCTCGGTATCAGCGGCAGCAGAACATTCAACTCCGTCTCCTTCCTCTCAAGGTTTCTGAGCATTTCAAGGGAAGGCTCGACGAGGAGATGCTGGGCCTGGAAGAGCGCATTGACCATGGGCGGATGACAACGCCAGCAGAGAAACCCGACATCGGCCCGCAGCCTGATATCCTCGGTCCTGTCCACATCAGGGTTCGGCGTACCCTCATGGCAGACAACACATACGGTCATGCCGCCCACTATCTTCCGCAACCCGCCACTTTCATCCAGCATCCGGTGGGGATTCATCCCCTTATACTCCTCCTGATGGTGACATTTGTAACAGATGTCCCGCTGCACCAGATAGGGTCCTTCCCGCAGAAAATTGGCTCCTCCTGTTTCATGATCATCGAAATGGCACGTCACGCAGGTGATCATGCCGCCGGTGAGGGGAAAGGGGACTTCGCCGATGGGAGGGATATCCACCGGATGGTGATTTTGCCGGTAATCGTGGCAGCTCAGGCAGTCGGCATATTTGTTGGCCGGGAGACCGGCACCCTCTTCCGCCAACGTGCTCTGCGCCGATCCGCCCCGGGGAACGAAACCGATGGCCAAGATGGCAATAACCGCCGCGCCGAGGAGAATCAGGTGCTTGTTTTTCATGGATCTGCCGTGCTGTTTCATTGTTGATGGCGTCCAGATCGTCCCGGACGACTTTCTGATCCGGATTTGCAAAAATCAAGCCCGTATCGCGATGCCGCGCTGATTCGTGATGACTCCCTGGACTTCAGCGGCGTTCGATCCCGGTCAGCAGTGCAAACCGCTCCCAGAAATCGGGAAATGACTTGGCCACGCAATCCTCGCCGGTGATTTCGACCCCGGGCACCCGCAGGCCAGCCACGGCAAAGCACATGGCGATCCGGTGATCATGGTAGGTCTCGATGGCGGCGCCGTGCAGATTTGTGCCGCCGGCCCGGCCGTGAATGATGAGCCGGTCCGGCCCTTCCTCGACCTCGGCACCCATCTTGCGCAGTTCGGAAGCCATGGCGCTGATCCGGTCGCACTCCTTGATCCGCAGGTGGGCGATATTGCGGATAACCGTTGTCCCTTCGGCAAAGGCGGCAACCACGGCCAGGGTCGGGGCCACGTCGGGCATGTTGCCCATGTCCGCCTCGATGGCTTCAAGCCCGTCGGGCGGCCCGGTCACCGTTATCCCGTTGCCCTGCCGGTGAACGGTGCATCCCATCCGGCCCAGCAGGGGAACGAGGAAGGTGTCACCCTGCAGGGAAGGGACGGGCACGTTGGCCACGGTCACCCTGCCGCCGATAATCGCGGCCGCGGCCCAGAAATAGGAGGCCCCGGAAGCATCTCCCTCGATCCGGTACTCCCTGCCCCGGTATCTGCCCGGGGAAACCCTGAAAAAGGTGAGGGAGGGCGCCGCCTCGCCGCCGATGCCGAATCCGGCCATCACGTCCAGGGTCATTTCGACGTAGGGACGGGACAGGACCTCTCCCCGAACCTCGAGCTCCGCGGTTTCACGGGCATAGGGCGCCACCAGGAGGAGAGAGGACAGATACTGGCTGGATTTGCCTTCGGGCAGGACGGTCCTGCCCCCGGCGATGCCGTCGGCCTCGATGGTCAGCGGCGGGCAGCCGTTGCCGGCGTCGCTGCGCACCTTGACGCCCCAGCCGCGCAGGGCCTGCAGCAGCGGCTCGATCAGCCTTTGCGCCATCCGGGAATCGCCGGTTATCCTGAAGGTTCCATGCCCCAGGCAGGCGACCGAGGTGAGGAAACGGGTGGCTGTGCCGTTGTTGCCGAGATATATGTCACCGGCCGGTGGGGCGATGACGCCCCCGGACCCTCGTACGACCCACCTGGCTGCTTCGCTGTCGTCAATTTCAATTCCCATGGCCCGCAAGGCGCCGATGGTGTAGCTGGTGTCCTCACTGGACAGGGGGTTGATCAGCGCTGAGTCGCCCTCAGCCAGGGCCGCGGCGATGAGGGCTCGCTGGGTAATGCTTTTCGATCCCGGTACCTCGACCGTGGCGTCAATTGTGTCGACAGGAGTAATCCGGATCATGGATAAATTTGGTTAGGTGGTTACGTGATTATATGCCCCTAAGCCTGTCAGGCTATAGGCTGTTAGTCTGTCAGGTTCTTCAACCGACAAGCCGGCAGGCTTCAAGCCCCAAACTGCCGTCGGCCGACGGCCGACGGCAAACTGTCAACTTTCCCGGCGCAGCCGGGTACTGTCTTCTGGTGTGCTGCAAACTTTTATTCCCGCAGCCGGTCGGCCAGCACCTCCCGCATGACCTCCAGGGGCGCTTCCTCGCCGGTCCACAGTTCGAACTGGGCCGCTCCCTGGTAGAGCAGCATGGCCAGTCCGTCGACCACCTGGCAGCCGGCCGCGGCCGCCTCCCGCAGCAACCTGGTCCGCCGGGGCGCGTACACGATATCCATGACCACGGCAAATCCGGGCAGCAGATCCTGCGGGACGGGAGTCCGGTCTGTCTCGGGGACCATGCCGACCGAAGTGGCGTTTACCAGGATGTCGGCCGAGGCTTGACCAATCCTCTCCAGGGGGTAGAAGGGACAGTCAAGCTGTTCGGCGAGCTTTTTGCCCGTATCAACGGTCCGGTTGCAGATCACCACCCCGGCGCCCGCTTCCAGGAGGCCGAAGCCGATGGCCCGGGCCGAGCCCCCGGCACCGACAATGAGCACCCTGCTCCCCCGCAGCCGGATCTTCTCTTCAAGGGCCCGGTTGGCTCCGATCCAGTCGGTGTTGAAGCCGTGGACAATCTTTTCCCCTCCGGACTCCCCTTCCCTGATCAACAGGGTGTTGACCGCGCCGATCCGGCGGGCAACCGGGTCAAGGACATCGATGAACGGGAGAACGTCCTGCTTGTACGGGATGGTGACGCTGGCGCCCCGGAAGCCGAGGGCCTTGAGACCGGCAATCCCGTCGCCGATGCTGCTGGTCGGCAGCGGCACGTAGATGCGGTTCATGCCCAGGGCCTGGAACGAGGCGTTGTGCATGGCCGGGCTCAGGGAATGGCGCACCGGCCGGCCGATGATGCCGAAGGTCTCGGTGGCGCCGTTGACGGTGAAAGAAGTGCCCGCCATTTCCGCTTATTCTACATCCATGGAAATATCGCAGGCCGGAGCAGAATGGGTAAGGCGCCCGACCGAGATGAAATCGACTCCGGTTTCGGCGATCCGGCGGACCGTCTCCAGTGTCACTCCCCCCGACGCTTCCACCAGGGCCCGGCCGCCAATGCGCCGCACCGCCTCCTTCATCAGCGCGACATCCATGTTGTCCAGCATAATGATGTTCACTCCGCTGTCCAGGCACTCCCTGACCTGATCCAGGCTTTCCGCCTCGACCTCGATGCGGAGGGTGTGCGGCGCCCGGGCCCGTACCCTTTCGACCGCCTCGCTGATGGAGCCGCAGGCGGCGATGTGGTTGTCCTTGATCAGCACCCCGTCAGAGAGGTTGAAGCGGTGGTTGCGGCCGCCGCCGACCCGCACCGCGTACTTTTCCAGCATCCTCAGGCCCGGGGTTGTCTTGCGGGTATCGGTGATTTGCGCCTTGAGGCCCGCAACCTGGTCCACGTACCGGCTGGTCAGGGTGGCGATGCCGCACAGCCGCTGCGCCAGGTTGAGGGCCACCCGTTCGCCGCGCAACAGGTCCCTTGCCGGTCCCCGGAGCCTGAGCAGGATGTCGCCGGGTTCGGCCCGACGGCCGTCTTCCACGGCCGCCTCGACAACGACCCCACCATTGAGCAGCCTGAACGTCCGGCCGGCAACGAGAGCCATTCCGGCCGCCACCAGCGGTTCTCGGGCTCGCAGCACCGCGGCGGTCTCCAGCCCGCCGTCCAGCACACCATCTGTGGTGACGTCGCCGCTGCCGATATCCTCGGCCAGAAAATCTCCGATCAGACGGTCGAGCAGCAGTTCATCCATTACAGCAGTTTCTTCATCCGTTCGGCTGATTCGGTGTTTTTGCCCAGGCGCACCCGCAGTTCAGCCAGCTTCCGGCGCTCCTTGTCAACGACCTCCTCCGGGGCCCTGCCCAGGAACTTTTCATTGCCCAGTTTGCCTTCGACCCGCCGCAGCTCATCCTCCAGCTTCACCCGCTCCCTGTCAAGCCTGGCCAGTTCTTCGGCGGCATTGATCAACCCTCTCAGCGGCACCACGACCTCCACATCCCGGACCAGGGCATGGCCGGCATCGTCCGGCACCAGACCGCTCTCACGAATGTGCAAGGTTTTGGTCCTGGACATCGACCTGATGGCAGGGGCAAACTGTTCGAACAGCCTCTGTTTCTCCCCGCCGCCGCCCAGCAGGGAGGCTTCTATCCAGGCGGTGGGATGGACGTCGGCCTCGCTGCGCATGGTGCGTATGGCGGAGATGACGCCCATGAGCAGGTCCATGTCGGATTCGGCCTCCAGGTTCCGCCATGAACCCTGCTCCTCGGGAAAGGGTTCGGTCATGATCGTCCGCCGCTCGCCCGGAAGAACGCTCCATATCTCCTCGGTGACAAAGGGGGCCACCGGATGCAGCAGCTTGAGAACGGTTTCCAGCACCCGCAGCATGACACCCCGGGCCTGGTCGCCCGCCGTTTCATTTTCGCCGAACAGGTCGGCCTTGATCCATTCCAGGTACCAGTCGCAGAATTCATGCCAGATGAACTGGTACAATCCCGAGGCCACCTCGTTGAAGTTGTAACCGTCGAGTGCCGCGCGCGTCCCCCTGACGGTCGCGTCGGTACGGCTGAGTATCCAGCGGTGCGGCAGGGCCAGGCCGACCGGTTCATCAGCGACCCGGGCGATGCCGGGGTCGCTGTCCCTGATATGCATCTGGGCAAAGCGGGCGGCGTTCCACAGCTTGTTGATAAAGTGACGGTAACCCTCAATCCGCTCCTCGTCCATCCTGATTTCCCTTCCCTGGGCGGCAAAAGCGGTCAGGGTGAAGCGGAAGGCATCGGTGCCGTATTGCTCGATCATGTCAATGGGGTCAATGACATTGCCGGTGGACTTGGACATCTTCTTGCCGTTCTTGTCCCGGACCAGGGCATGCAGGTACACGTCGCGAAACGGGACCTCGTTCATGAAATGCAGCCCCAGCATGATCATGCGTGCCACCCAGAAAAACAGGATGTCGAAGCTGGTGACCAGCACCGAGGTCGGATAAAACATGGCCAGTTCCCTGGTCTGCTCGGGCCAGCCGAGGGTGGAAAAAGGCCACAGCGCCGAACTGAACCAGGTGTCAAGCACGTCGCTCTCCTGGATCAGATCGGTAGAGCCGCAGTTGTCGCAGGCTGCCGGATCGGAGACCGCGACAATGAACTGCCCGCAGGAAGCACAGGTCCAGGCCGGGATCCTGTGCCCCCACCATATCTGGCGGGAGATGCACCAGTCACGGATATTGTCCATCCACGCATAGAAGGTATTATACCAGTTGGGCGGATAGATATGTATCCTGCCCCCGCGAACGGCCGCCACGGCCCTGTCGGCCAGGGGACGGACCGATACGAACCACTGCCTTGAGGTTGTCGGCTCCACCACCGTCGAACAGCGGTAGCAGCGGCCCACCGCATGCTGGTAGTCCTCGATCTTTTCCAGAAACCCCTGCTCCTCGAGATCCCGGACGACCCGCCGGCGGCATTCGAACCGATCCAGCCCGGCATATTTTCCGGCATTTTCGTTCATGATCCCGTGATCGTCCATGACCTTGAGCCGGTCAAGATTGTGGCGGAGTCCGATCTCGTAGTCGTCCCGGTCGTGGGCCGGGGTCACTTTCAGGGCGCCCGTGCCGAATTCCCGCTGAACATGGTGATCCAGTATCAGCGGAATGATTCTGTCCGTCAGCGGCAGTTTTATTCCCGTTTTTTCCAGGCCCCGGTAGCGCTCATCGTCGGGATGGACAGCCACCGCGGTGTCGCCGAGCATCGTCTCCGGCCTGGTGGTGGCAACCACCACGGAGCCGCTGCCGTCGGCAAAGGGATAGCGGATATGATAGAGCTTGCCCCGGGTCGGGTCGTGCTCAACCTCGTCGTCGGCCAGGGCGGTATGGCAGCGCGGACACCAGTTGACAATGTAATCGCCCTTGTAGACCAATCCCTCATGATAGAGCCGGACAAAAACCTCCCGTACCGCCCGGGACAGGCCCTCGTCCATGGTGAACCTCTCCCGGTCCCAATCGCAGGAGGCGCCGATGCGCTTGAGCTGGTTGATGATGGTGCCGCCCTTCTCTTCCCGCCATTGCCACACCCGTTCAATGAACTTTTCCCGGCCCAGGTCGTGACGGGACACATTTTCCGCCGCCAGCTGCCGCTCCACCACGTTCTGGGTGGCGATGCCCGCGTGGTCGGTTCCCGGCACCCAAAGGGTGTTGAAGCCCTTCATCCGGTGATAGCGGACCAGGACATCCTGCAGGGTGTTGTTCAGGGCATGGCCGATATGCAGCACACCCGTCACATTGGGCGGGGGGATGACGATGGAGAAGGCCTCTTTTTCCTCGCTCAGGGTGGCGGCGAAGGTTTTCCGCTGTTCCCAGAAGGAATACCACTTCTGCTCCACCTCGTGGAACTCGTAGGCCTTGGGGAGGTCGTAATGATTCGCCGGTCCGGCTTGCTTGTCAGGTTCCATTGATATGTTGTCGTAAAGTGCCCCGGCCCGTTGGGTTCTTTTCAGAACACGCTCCACGGTTTGGGCATGAAAATATGGTTATACAGATCCAGGGCATAGCGGTCGGTCATGCCCGCGATGAAGTCGCAGACTTCGCGGTGCACCCTTTCACCGATATCGTCCCGCGGTTCGAATTCCCTTGCCTCGCAGAAGCAGGTGCCGCCCCTGGGAAAATCATGCTCGAGAAAAAAATGGTACAGTTCCCTGATGATTTTCTGTGCCTTGACAAATTCGTTGTGCACCCTGTAGTTCCTGTATACGTGATCATACAGGAACATCCGCAACTTGGAAATGGTTTCCTCCATCAGGCCGCTCAGATGGAGATTCCCGTCGTCGCAGCGCAGGGTCTCCTCGACGAGGTCCTTGACCATGGCGTCGATGCGGCTTGACGTATCGTCTCCCACCACCCGGCGGATATCGGCGGGCAGATCGGATTCCCGGATCATTCCCGCCCGGAGGGCGTCGTCCATGTCATGGTTGACATAGGCCATGATATCCGCCACCCGCACAACCTGGCCCTCCAGGGTATCGGCAAGCTGCGCTCTGTCGCCGGGCAGAATCGCCCCGTACCCCTTGGAGTGCTTGATGATTCCGTTGCGGACCTCCCAGGTCAGATTGAGGCCGCGGCGATCGTTTTCCAGGACATCAACGACCCGGAGGCTCTGCACGTTATGCTTGAAACCGCCCGGGTGCAGTTCATTGAGCGTGAACTCCCCGGCATGGCCGAAGGGCGTGTGGCCCAGGTCATGGGCCAGGGCGATTGCCTCGGTCAGGTATTCGTTGAGGCGGAGGCAGACAGCCATGGTCCTGGCGATCTGCGACACCTCCAGGACATGCGTCAGCCTGGTCCGGTAATGATCTCCGGCCGGCGCCAGGAAAACCTGGGTCTTGTGCTTCAACCGGCGAAAGGTCTTGGAATGGATGATCCGGTCCCTATCCCGCTGAAAAACCGTCCGCAGCTCGCAGGAGTCCTGTGCTGCGTGCAGCCTTCCCTTTGACCGGGCACTCAGGCACGCATGGGGCGACAGCAGTTTCCTTTCGGTTTCCTCAAGCTGGTGGCGAATGTTCAAACCCATCTTTTCCGATGCCGCTGCTTTCCTATTACCATTCAGTCCTTCATAGCAGTACCGGGGGATGAGGACAAGGGTTTTCTTTGCCAACATCCCGGAATCAGGAATCAATATCAAGACAATCCGCCAGGAATAGGGCCGGGTGCAGGACCCGGACCGGAGCATGCCGGACCCCAAGGCCGGAGCGCCACTGCAGGAGGCAGCCGGAACAGCCCGTGACGACAACGGTCGCCCCGGTCTTAAGCGCGGCCTCGCAGGCCCTGGAAAAAATCCTGTCGCCCATCTCCGGATAGCCCAGATAAAACAATCCGCCCTGGCCGCAACAGTGCGGCCCTTCTTCGGGTTCGACAATGACCGCGCCTTCGACGCGCCGCAGCAGGGCCCGCGGCGCCTCCCTGTTTTCCCCTGAGAAGCGGAGATGACACGGTTCATGGTACAGAATCCGCTCCCTGCCGGGGGACCGGAACAGCGGGGCGGGATCCAGCTCAACCATGAAGGCGGAAAATTCCCTGACCCTGCGGCTGAACCGTTCCGCCTCCTCCCGCCATTCGGGATCGTCGGCAAAAAGTTCGGCGTACTGCTTCAGGTGGGCGAAACACGAGACGCAGGAGGTCAGTACCGGGCCGGTCGAGGCGGCAAATGCTTCGATATTTTGTTTTGCCAGCCGGACGGCCTCCTCCCTGTCCCCCGCCGACCACGCCGCCAGGCCGCAGCATCCCTGCCTCCGGGGTTCGACGGTCGAACCCCCGGAAAAACGGCGGACAAGCCGGCGGGTAGCGTCGGCAATGGACGGCTGCAGGTAGCGGGCCAGGCAGCCGACAAAATACTGGACCCCGGCGGCAGCAGGGTCAGGACCGATCGCGGTTTCCTGTTGTGCCGCCGCCCCGGTCGCCGGTTCCCCGTCCAGCAGGGCCAGCTTGAGCCGCAGGCCGCTGTCCCTGGGGATCAGCACCAGACGCTCCAGGGCCAGCCCGGTTTTCACCAGTCTTTCAAGCAGGACCGGACGAGCCAGAACAGAACGGACCAGGCTCCGGCGCAGGGGATGGCGGCCGTACAGAAAGGAAAAACGGGAACGGGCCTCAACGGTCAACCGCCGGATCGGCAATTGCCTGGGACAGACATTCTCACAGGCCCCGCAGAGCAGGCATTGGGCAAACAGGTCCTCATACGCCGCCGAAGGCCTGGCGGCCAGCTCCGTTCCCAGCAGATGGAGCCTGCCCCTGGCCGTCAGGGATTCGCGCCCGGTCACGCGGTACACCGGGCAGACAGCCGTACAGCTTCCGCACTTCGCGCATTGCCGTCCCTGCCGCCCGGTCAATGGCAGTCCATGGCCAAGCATCCCGCAGGCGGCATCAGGGCTGCCAGAGGAGATAGGACTTGATGAACTGATCAAGGCGGCCGTCCAGGACGGCGTCCACGTTGCCCTCCTCGTGGCCCGTCCGGTGATCCTTGATCAGCCTGTACGGCTGAAGGACATAGGAGCGGATCTGGCTTCCCCAGGCTATTTCCTTTTTGTCGCCGTGCAGGTTCTTCTGCTCCTTCTCCTTCTCCTGCCGTTCCAACTCGTACAGACGGGCGGCCAGCATCTTCATGGCCATGTCCTTGTTGCGGTGCTGGGAGCGCTCGTTCTGGCACTGCACGACGATCCCTGTCGGCAGATGGGTGATCCGGATGGCCGAATCGGTCTTGTTGACATGCTGCCCGCCCGCGCCGCTGGAGCGGAAGGTATCGATGCGCAGATCCTTCTCATTGATGTCGATGTCGATGGTGTCATCGAGTTCGGGCATGACCATGACCGAGGCGAAGGAGGTGTGCCGACGGCCGCTGGCGTCAAAGGGCGATATCCTGACCAGGCGGTGAATACCCAGTTCGGAACGGAGGAGTCCGTAGGCATGGCGGCCCTTGACCATGATGGTCACGCTTTTGACCCCGGCTTCGTCGCCGGGCAGATAGTCAAGAATACTGGTCGAAAATTCTTTTTCCTCGGCCCAGCGCAGGTACATGCGCATGAGCATGGACACCCAGTCCTGGGCCTCGGTCCCCCCGGCTCCGGCATGAATCGTCAGAATGGCATTGCTGGCGTCATGCTCGCCGCTGAACATGCACTCAAGCTCAACCTCGTCGATGCGTCGGCGAAGCTCCTTGATGCTGGCGGCGACTTCCCGCTGGGTATCCAGATCATGCTCATCGACGGCCATGTCCAGCAGCATGTCCGCTTCTTCCAGTTCGCGGAAATTCTTTTCCCAGGCCTGGATGATTTCCTGCAGTTGGCCGAACTCCTTCTGGACTTTTTTTGCCCGGGCCTGATCATTCCAGAAATCATGGGCAAGGGTCAGCTTCTCCAGCCGTTCCGTCTCCAGTTTCTTGCCGGGCAGGTCAAAGATGCTCCTTCAGGGCCAGCATGCGGTCCTTCAGATCCAGAAGCTGTTGTTTCGCCTCCCCGGATTCCATTATTGCTTCCGCCATTGTTCTTTCCTCGTTCAGTTCCCCGGTCCGAAAACCAGGGGTATTACCCCTTGGCGGGGCGATCTGCTCACATTCATCCTGTTGCCTGCCGCAGGCCGGCAAAGCCGCCGGAACCAGGTTATGCAGGGGTTGGCCGCCCCCTCGCGGCATAAAAAAGGACTTCTCCCCTGATCAGGAGCTGCACGGGGACAAAGGGGCCCAACCTTCAATTTTTCCGGCAACTGAATATATTAAACGTTCTGCCGCCAAGACTCAAGGGGTAAGAACTTTTTTTTCAGGGTTGCTGCCGCTGGAAAAGAAAGAGGATGCCTGCGACAGAGACCAGCACCAGGCAGGCCGGCCCGAAAAAACGGCCGAAGAGAGTATAGACCGTCCGACCTTCATAGAGGGGAACTTCCGCGGCCAAAGCCGCCGGTTCGAACAGAGCGGATTGGCTCACCACACTGCCGAGGGGACTGACAAAACCGCTGATTCCGGTATTGGCGGCCCGGACCAGGGAACGCCTGGTCTCCACCGCCCGGAAAACCGCCATGGCAAATGACTGATGCGGCGCGCTGGAGCGGCCGTACCAGGCGTCATTGGTGAGGTTCACCAACAGATTGGCCCCGGCGGCGACCGCCCTGCCGGACAGGCCGGGAAAAATGGACTCGTAACAGATAAGGGTTCCCAGCCGCATACCATTGACCTCCAGGGGCTCTCCGGAAACGCCCGGTGAAAAATTGCCGACGCTTTCCACCAGCGGCTCAAGGAAGGGCAGCAACCGCCGCAGGGGCACATATTCCCCGAACGGCACCAGGTGCTGTTTGTCGTAGCGCCCCCGCGGTTCGCCCTCGGGGCCGATCAGCAGGGCGCTGTTGTAATAGACAACGGCAGCCGGCCCCGATGGGTGCCGGACCTCGTCAAGGGTATAATGGGGGACGCCGGAAAGCAGCCATATCCCGTGGCGGGCGGCCAGTTCCGCAACTTCGGCGAAAAGGGGGTCGACGGCGGGATAAAAGGGAATGGCCGTCTCCGGCCAGACCAGCAGATCCGGCTTGTTTCCGGTGATAAGGGTCTCGGACAGGCGCCCGTAGATATCGAGGGTCGTCGATTTTCTGCCCGGTGTCCATTTTTCGTCCTGGGCGATGTTGCCCTGGACCACGCCGACCCGCACCCGGTCCCCCTCGGTCAGGACGCGCTCCAGTTGCGCCTGGCGAACCAGGGAATACCCGCCGACCAGCAGCAGGAGCGACAGCGCCGCGATCACGGCCGTTGCCTCGCCCGCCGCCGGCCGGCGGCGGGTTCCCCCCAGCGTCAATGCTTGGACAAGAAGAACGTTGACCAGAACCAGGCAGAAGCTTATCAGGTGGTGACCGCCGAGATCGGCCGCCTGGACAAGCCGGGGCGCGGAAGCGAGGCCGTAGCCGAGATCCATCCAGGGAAACCCGGAGAAAAGGACCCCCCGCAGCCAGTCAAGTCCGACCCAGAGGACCGGCGCCAGGTACAGGGCGGCCATCTCCCGGGACGGTCCGCAGCGCTCCTTGAAAAAGGCAAGCAAACCTGCAAAAACGGCCATATACACCCCCATGTACACGGCCAGCAACAGCAGGGCCGGGACCGAGAGCCAGGGGGGCAGTCCGCCGTAGCGCCCCAGAACGATGACTATCCAGTACAGCAGGCAGACATGGTAGAGGAAGCCGGCCAGCATGCCTGCCGCCGTGCTTTGCACGGCGCCGCGCCGTGAAACAATAAGCAGCAGGGGCACCAGGGCGACAAAAAGAAGAGGCCACCAGCCGAGACGGCCGGGCATGGCCGCGGCCAGTATAATGGCGGTGGCGAGCGAACCCGGGACGACTGCCCCGGCATTGCGCAAAGACCGGCCCAGCTTTTCAGCCATCGATGCGTTTGACGCGGACCGTTTTGATTCGCCGCGGGTCGGCGGCAAGGACCTTGAATTCCAGCACCCCCTCCTTCACCACCGTACCGATCCGGGGAACCCGGCCCAGTTTATGGATGATCAGGCCGCCGACCGATTCATACGGACCCTCCGGCAGTTCAACCTGAAAATATTCCTCCACATCCTCAATATCGATCCTGGCCTTAACAATGACCGTCTGTTCGTCGACGATCCTGAGCTCGTTTTCGTCTTCATCGTATTCGTCGTCGATCTCGCCGACAATCTCCTCGATGACGTCCTCCAGGGTGACAAGCCCGCGCACGCCGCCGAACTCGTCCGTCACTATGGCCATATGGGTCTTCCGGTTCTGAAAATCCCGCAGCAGGTCGACAATGGGCTTGTTCTCGGAAACGAAAAAGGGCGGATTGAGGAAGCCTTCGAGCCCCATGGGTTCGTCCGGCTTCAAAATGCAGATGCGCAGCAGATCCTTGGCGTGGAGAATGCCGATGATATGATCCTGGTTCTCGCGGTAAATGGGAATCCTTGTGTACCCTTCCTCGGAGATGATGCGGATCAGTTCAGCGACGGAGGTTTTTTCCTCGGCGCTGACTATTTCCGCCGACGGGGTCATGATCTCCGATGCAAGGGTGTCGCGGAATTCGAATATCCTGTTGATGAGCTTTTCCTCCAGGCTGCCGATGAGCCCCTGACCTTCCCCTTCCTCGAGCAGATCCTGGATCTCCTGCTCCAGCTCCTCGGTTGTGTCGGGCCCGCGATGCAGGTGCAGCAGCGTCTGGATCCGCTCCCAAAAATTTTTTTCCTGACCCTCCTCTTTTTTTTCCTGACCCGCTTCTTCTTTGTTGGGTTCCCTCTCGTCCTTTTCGTGAGGCTCCTCGACCTGACCGGAATCAGGGGGATTCTTTTCCGTTCCCACTCGTCTTTTGCTCCTTGTACTTGTTGATCTTCAGCTCACTTTCTCCCCCGATTGCGCCGATCATGTCAAGAAAGTTTTTGCCGGCCTCCGCAAAAAAACACCCCCTCGGGTTTCTTCATTTTTTTTCTCCGGTCTGCCCGGAAACAGAATGATACCGGCCCTCCGGGTGATTTTCCAGCCGGTCGATGCACTTTCTGTCTTTCAAAGTCGATAAAGGTGGAGTAAAGTGTACGGTTTAATTACAAGCAAGTCCTGCCGGAGAACAGTCCGGCTCCCCGGCCATTTGGCGCGACAGGGGCGGGATATTCCTGAGCACGACTATCCTGATTTGATTATGTCAATATAATAAGAGGTTTCTGGTGCAAGGCAAGGTTCTCATCGCTAATCGTGGCGAAATCGCCATCCGGATAATGAACGCCTGCAAAGATCTGGATCTTGACTATGTGGTGGTGTACACCGACGCCGACAGCGACTCCCAGCACGTGCGGATGAACAGGAAGGAAGGCCTGGACAAAAACGCCTGGCGGGTCACCAGCTACACAGATCCCAATGATATACTGGCCATTGCCGATCACACGCTGTGCACCGCCATCCATCCCGGCTACGGTTTCTTTTCCGAAGACTACCGTTTTGCCCGGCGGGTGACCATCCGGGACCGCCCCCTTGTCTTTATCGGTCCCAGTTGGGAAGTCATCAAAGACCTCGGCGACAAGATCAACACCAAAAGACTGGCCAACCGTCTTCACATTCCCACCATTCCCGGCACCGACAGCCCGATCTACAACGAAATGGAGGCCGAAGAGATCGCCCAGAGCCTGTTCGACGTCCAGATTGAACAGGGCATCGACAATCCCTCCATCCTGGTCAAGGCGGCTGCCGGGGGCGGGGGCATGGGCATAGAAGAGGTTCACCGGATCGAGCAGTTCCGCCGGGTGTACAGGCAGGTGCAGAATTACGCCAAGCGGCAGTTCGGTGACGGCGGCGTGCTCATCGAACAGTGTCTGCGGGATTTCAATCATCTCGAGGTCCAGCTTGTCTGCTCCCGCCACAATGAGCGGCTCCACTTCGGCTCCCGCAACTGCACCATTCAGTCAACCGGCCGCCAGAAGCGCATTGAAGCGGCCCCCGGTTTCGACGGTTCCTGTTTCGCCTACGAATTTGACTCTCAATCGGTCCTCGACAAAATTGTCAAATATTCCCTCAAGCTTGCCAACCATGTCCGTTATGACAACGTGGGCACATGGGAATGGATCGTCAACCGGGCCGGGCAGCCGTACCTGCTGGAGGTGAACGCCCGCATCCAGGTCGAAAACGATGTGTCGGCCAGGATCAGTTATATCTACGGCGATCAGCCCAACCTTATCCGTGAACAGATACGGCTGGCCCTGGGCGAACCGATCGGGTACAACCAGAAGGACGTCAAATTCAACGGGGCAAGCATCGAACTGCGCATGGTGGCCGAGAACCCCCAGCGGGATTTTGCCCCCTGGATCGGCACCATTACCCGGTTCGAGCTGCCGCAATTCGAATGGTCCACGGTGTACACTCATGTACCGAGTGACCGGCCTTATTCCATTCCCAGCGAGTACGATCCGAATCTGGCGCTCGCCCTGGTCTGGGGGGATTCCATGGATGAAGCCAAGCAGAGGGCATTGCAGTTCATCGAGCAGACCGTCATCGAGGGACAGGACAATGCAGGCAATGGAATCATTACCAATCTCGACTACCTGCGCAGCCATCTGGACCGGTTGCTGACCTTTTAATCCAACCTTATGAATGACCTGACCAAACGACTGAAAAAAATTGAGCAGCGCATAAGCTACCTCATCCATATCAAGAATACCGGCAGCTGGGGCAATCTCTCCGGCTTCCAGGCCGACTGCGAGAACCTGAAAAAGTCCATCTATGATATGGACAGTGAGAGTCTTGCCGCCAAGCTGGAAAAACTGGAAAACGGCATATCCTTCCTGGAAGAACGGTGCGAGGAGGGTTTGACCCCCATGGAGCGGGTCCGTATCGTCCGCAGCCCTCTGCGTTTTACCCTCAAGGATATCCTGGAAAACGTCTATGAGGAATACACCGAACTCGGCGGCGAAGGGGAATTCAATATCGATCCGGCCATGATGGTGGCCAAGGCGACCATTGTCCGGCGGATCAAGAAAAAACCCTACACCTCCTCGGTCATGGTTATCGGCCAGGAAACGGGACACGGCGAGGAATTCCGCAACGGCGGTTCCTGCAAACCATGGGGCAACGAAAAGGCGCTGCGCTACATGAAGGTCGCCGAGACCGAGGGCATCCCCATTCACTTTTATATCTTCACCCCGGGCTCGTACCCCATTGAGGATTATCCGGGTGCGGCCCAGCAGATTGCCCGCAACATCTATGCCATGACCAAGCTTGCCGTGCCGATGATTTCTGTCATTTCCGAGGGCGGCTCCGGCGGGGCCGAGGCGATCGGCCTCAGCGATCTGCGGCTGATGTTCTCCCACGGCTATTACTCCGTCATCTCACCGGAAGGAGCGGCCGCCATCGAAGGCAAGGTCAGGGAGGGAAGCAAAGTTCCGGCCGAACTCATCGTAAAATGCGCACAACAGCTCCATATCACCGCCGAGGAAAACCTGCAGCTGGGAACCATCGACCGCATCATCCAGGAGCCCCCCCTCGGCGCCAGGAGTGACGACTTTGCCTTTTTCACCATGGTCCGTTCGGAAATCATCCGAGCCACGGACGAAGTTGTCCTGCGCACCAAGAGTGTCCGCGGTTTCAGGGCCTACGAGGTTAAGAGAAAAAAGGCGGGTAAACCCGAGGAGGCACCGCAGATAGACATCCCCTGGGCCCTTGACAGAGGAGAAATCAAAAAACTGCTGGTCCAGCGATCCAAAAAATACCGCAACCTGGCCTTGAACGGCTTCACCACCCAGAGCATGCCGGCGGAAAACATTTTTCGCACCCTCCAGTCGGCAACGGAAAAATTATATTACACGCTGCGCTACGATGTGTTGAAAAACCAGCAGAAGCAGGCCCAGAAAGTGATCAAGGAGGTTTCCGGCGAAGGGTCGGCGTTCATCCGGGGAGTCACCGCTCCGTTTACGGCGGTGTACGGTCTTTTCAGCCGTTCGGAGAACAAAAAGCCGGCCGCGCAGCCGGTGGTCATCACCCCCTCCTCCCCCCTCACCCAGGATCCCATCGAACTGACCGACACCTACACCAGCCCGCTGGCCAACATCGACCGGACCATTACCTGTCCCAACGCGGAGAAAAACAACTGCCAGGACCACTGGGTCCCCGACCTGTACGGCGAATTCGGCGGCGTGTGCGACAACTGCGGCCATCATTTTCCCCTGGAATATCAATGGTACCTGAAGAATATCTTCGATGCCCGCTCCATCCGCATCTTCAACAACAACATCGCCTCGCAGAACCCCCTGCAGTACGAGGGGTTTGACCTGCGGCTGCAGATGGCCAAGAGCAAAACCGGGATGAACAGCGCCAACATGACCTTTCATGCCAAGGTGATGGGCATCAACCTGGTGGTCTCCATGCTGTACTCGGACTTCCGCAACGGTACCGTCGGCGCCGCCGAAGGAGAGAAATTCGTCCTGGCCTGCGATACGGCCAAGCGCAAGAAGCGGCCCCTGCTCGCCTACGTCCACACCACCGGCGGTATCCGGATCCAGGAGGGAACGCTGGGGGTGATCCAGATGCCTAAATGCACCATGGCCGTCCGTGAATACATTGACGCCGGGGGTCTGTACATCGTGGTTTACGATAACAACTCCTATGCCGGTCCGGTGGCGAGCTTTCTCGGCTGTTCGCCCTACCAGTTCGCCATCCGCTCCAGCCGGATCGGCTTTGCCGGCCAGCGGGTCATCCGCGAAACAACCGGCACCGAAATCCCGCCCGACTACCACAAGTCGCGCAGCGCCCTCCGGCGTGGACATATCCAAGGTGTCTGGGACCGCCGCGACTTCAGAAAAAACCTGCACAAGGTCCTGCAGACCATGGGCAGCCCCAATCTCTATTACAGGTAGCACTTGACGCTCAACGCATCCTGTGCTAAAGAAAGGACGATTTCATTCTCCCCGCAACATCGGGGCCGTTAGCTCAGTCGGTAGAGCAGTTGACTCTTAATCAATTGGTCCGGAGTTCGAGTCTCCGACGGCCCACCAAATATCAAGCACTTAGCCATCACCGGCTAAGTGCTTTTTTATTTCTGTGTGTGAAAATGTGCGGAAAAACCTCCCAAACTCAGTAATGTCCGGTTAGGAAATTGCATGAATTTTCATTCGTTTGCGGAGCTTTTTACTTCGCCTTTGCCATGGTCCCGTTGGTTTACGGCTTAGTTGTTCATAAACCCACCACCTCTGGTGGTGGACCCGGATAGGTTCTACCGATCCGGCGAAAAATAAAATAGGCTTCTCCTCCGGGAAAGCCCCTTTGCAGGAGCAAAGGAGGAAAAGCCTATGCATGAGTGGGAAAGTTTATCGCATGTACGATGGGATTGCAAATACCATGTAGTCATCGTGCCGAAGTATCGAAAAAGAGTTC
>OMKS01001081.1_pt1 | contig 24963 bp, 27 predicted proteins | sample 1674721 | NCBI WGS metagenome assembly OMKS01 (sample SAMN06264996, study PRJEB25208) | sediment metagenome | isolation source: hot spring sediment | place: USA: California | collected 2014-09-02
AAAAACCAAATATTACACCTAAAACCTAATAAAAACTTCGTTTCACACCCAAAAAACCTAATTAAAACTAAGGTCTATTGAAGGTATTGGACCGACTTATACAAAGAAACTCGTTGCAGCTGGAATTAAGACCACCGAGGATCTACTTGATGCGGGCGCAACCGCAAATGGGCGAAAGGAAGTTGCTGAGAAATCTGGAATCTCCGAAACTTTGATTCTGGAGTGGGTTAACCTTTCTGATCTGATGAGAATCAAGGGTGTAGGCGAGGAGTACTCTGACCTGCTTGAGGAAGCAGGAGTAGACACCGTAGTTGAACTAGCCCAAAGAAACCCAGACAATCTTTATGCTAAGCTGCTTGAGGTAAATGAAGAGAAAAATCTTGTTCGACGATTACCAAACTTAGAAGATGTAACGTCGTGGGTAAATCAAGCTAAAACGCTTCCTCGAAAAATTGAATACTAGCGCACCGGTCATTCTTTTGCGCACGCAGTTAAATCGTTACAATACCCGAAAACCGAGTTCAAGTTCTCGAAGTTAATAAACAGGAAAGACCTCGCAACAGAAGCCGCGCAGCAGAGGCAACATGCTTTATTTATCGAACAACAAAACAGGGAAGAAAATAGGAAAAGGCATGTTTGCGTACGCTATATATTGGAATTGTACCAATTTCATAGCAAAAGGAATACAATCCAAGAAGGAAGGTCTAAGAACAGAAATGCCGTCTAATTTGAGAGAACGCTCAGCGATTCCGCAATCCTTCAATTCAGTTAATCGCATGCGAATCGCAGAAATCGCGGAAACAAAAAAAGAAAACCCCGCCGTCAAAACAATCACGTTCGTGGATAAACTGTGTGGAAAGGCTGAGCCAGGTCAGTTCATTATGGTTTGGATACCTGGAGTCGATGAAATTCCAATGAGCCTTTCATCAATAAACGTGGATGGGGTCACGTCGATAACTGTGCATGGAGTTGGGGAAGCCAGCAGGGTTCTTAATCAAAAACAAGAGGGAGACCTGATCGGAATACGGGGGCCATTTGGCAACGGCTTCACTCCAGTAGAAGGAGATGTGATGGTTGTTGGAGGCGGAACCGGGTTAGCACCACTTATGCCCTTAACTGAAAAGCTTGTGAAAGTTGCCAACAAAATAACCGTAATGTGTGGCGCTAAATGCCAAGACAATCTCCTGTTTCTTGACCGTGTAGACAATATTCGTTCGGAACAGGATTCGGAAATTGTTGTCACCACAGACGATGGAAGCTACGGAATAGAATGTTTGGTAACAGAACAGGTAGAACAGAAACTAAAGAAAGAAAAGTTCGACATGATTTACACCTGCGGTCCAGAACAGATGATGTACAGCATGTTCCTCCTAGCAGAACAACATAATGTTCCTCTTCAGGCTAGTCTGGAGCGGATAATGCGTTGCGCCATCGGATTGTGCGGCAGCTGCCAAATCGGCAAACTGAGGGTCTGCAAGGACGGGCCAGTTCTGGACTCTGAACATCTGAGAAGCGTCAAAGAGGAGTTCGGGAAATTTCAGCTAGACTGGACAGGAAAAAGAATCAAACTGTAAGCAATCACACATGCAGGAAACTTTCGGATGGTTTACCCCAAAAAGGTCTATTTCCGAGACCACGTTTTCCTTGTTGACGAGCACGTTTACGAGCCAGCCGAAGACACTTTCCTGTTAGCTGAAAACATGACGGTTACAGAGGACGATACGGTTTTGGATATGGGCACTGGCTGCGGGATTCTAGCTGTGTTGGCGGCGGAAAAAGCAAGAAGGGTCTTGGCCGTTGACGTAAACCCGCATGCCCTTCAATGCGCAGCTAGGAACGTGGAAACTAATGGCGTTAAGGAGAAGATAGAGTTTCGGCATGGAGACCTATTTCAGCCCCTCAAACAAAATGAACGCTTCAGTTTGATGCTTTTCAACGCGCCGTATCTACCCTCTGAGCCAGATGAGGAAAGAAGCTGGATTGGAAAAGCTTGGGCGGGGGGACGAAACGGAAGAAAAGTCGTTGACCGATTCGTGATTGATGCCCCCAACTTTTTGGCTGCTGGAGGCAGAATTCAGCTTGTTCAATCTTCGCTCTCTGACGTAGACAGGACAATTGAGATGTTCGGCGAATTGGGTTTGCGGGCGGCAGTTGTTGCGCAAGTTAAGGTTGCTTTTGAGAGCATATTTTTGGTTGAAGCAAAACGCTAGGTGTTTTGACCTAGATTAAGCTTCAAAGTCGCTGTTTTTGGCTAGAGACGAAAGCGCAATAACCCCGGTAAACCAAACAATAAATGTTGAATACCACACTGGGAAAGATGTCGCATAACTACAGATGATGTTATGGTATATGGAGATAAGAAATAGGGATATCCAGCAGCCTGCAGTCCAAAACAGTTTTGTGTGCTTCATGATTTATACAGAGCTTTCGTGTCCGTAAAAGAGTTAGGAATTGTAAATAATGTTCCAGAATACTGATCCAAAATGGCGATGTTTTCTGTAATCAGAACTCTTTAGGTAAGAACTTATTTTTTGGTTTCAGGCTTTCTTTCAAACAGCCATGTTCGAAAGTGGAACATAATCACGTCTTTTGTGCAGGCGTTAGACGCAAGGTACTCGCTGAAGGATAAGCCTCTGTCTCTAAGAAACTCTCGGAAAAGCGCCTCTTCTTCAATGTTGGCGACGGAAAAACGATCTTTAACACTGTATTGTACTCTGAAACTCTGTGGACCCGCAGGTTCAGTTGCCTTCACTTCTACACTGAAGTCTTCGCTGATGTTCTCTAGCTCGTAGATGAAGTCTTCAAAGTAGTCGTTTACGCCGCAGCTTTCGCAGAATGGCCCCTTAAACTCGATGATGAAGCAGTCTTTTTGTATTCCAACAAGTTTCGCTGTTGCTTCAGGGCTCCGATATCTGTTGTAAACTTCTATTGCCCTTAAAACAGAATCATTCAGATGAGCGCTCACAATGTCTTTCATCAAGGTTCCCCTGCAATCTCCAAAACTTTTCCGGATATTTCAAGTTTTCCAGTCTTCACAAATATCTACGAGTGCCCAGAATGGTTACCAAAAAGAAAGACGTCTTAGATCGCCTCAAATTTGACTCTTCTTTCATCACCAATTCGTTTAGCTAAACCCATGGATTCAAGCTGGCACAGTCGCATGTGAACGTATGCCCTCGCATACCCCAACTTTTCTGCTATATCTTTTGGCGTTGCAGGTTCTCCAAAGGAGTACAGGGATATGTAAATCTTTTTTAGCGGATCATTGAGTTTAACTGCGGTCTCCAGAACTTTTCTCGGCAGTTTCTTTACATCTATCTTAAGCGTCATTTTGAGTCGCCAGAATTGTTGTTGTCTCCAATGTCGCTGTGAGTTGTTTGATGCGCATTTTCTTCTTCCTGTTTTATTCGTCTTTGGATAGTATTGTTGCGGGAAATTAAAAGAGTTTCTATGTACGGTACTTTGACGGTAAATAATTCGTTTCTTCGTCTAATCTATGAAACGTGAGCAAGAAGGGACAACGTTACCCAACAACAGTGTAATAATTGTCAGGTATAATTTTTTTAAGAGAGAACAGAGAGTTGTCTGTTAGCTCTTGAGGGATACGTTTGTCCTACTATGTTTACATTCTTCGCTGTAAGGATGGCAGCTACTACACTGGACACGCAAAAGACGTGGAAAAACGATTTGAAATGCACAAGAAAGGACGAGGAGCAAGATACACCCGAATGCATGAACCTGAAAAACTGGTCTACCTCGAAGAGTTTGAGAGCCGCGGCGATGCCATGAAAAGAGAACGGCAAATCAAAACGCTCAGCCACAACAAAAAACAACAACTAATAAACGACAACAATAAAGGTAAAGGGGTACCCGCTAAAACAAAGCTGCAGAGTGAGTAAGCCGATAAAACGCTCAGATGGGAAAAAATAAAAGCTGAGAAGCTGTGAGGGCTAAGATAACCATGGTCCTATATGTGGTGTATAGAGCTCCCGTAGAATCTACGCATAGAAGCGCAATTCCCAATCGACTGAAGGAGCTTGGCTGCCAGCAGTTGCATCGGGCATTCTGGAAAATCGATGAAAAGAAAGCCCACAGAGTCCTAAAAGTTCTGGAGAACAATCAGCCCATACTTCTGAGACGGCTAAGGGAAATCAAGAATCCACAGTTGGCCCGAAAGAAGGAGTTCACCGGGTTCGGAAGCCTAGTATTGGTGATGTTTAAGCTTCCAAAAGACGCTAACAGGGAGAAAGTGAAAAATTTTCTTAGAAGAGCACCATGCATACGTTTACGCCGCTCTGTTTACGCCTTTTGCCAAAAACACCGCTTCTATGACAAGGAACAGAAACTTGTTGACGCTTTGAAATTCGCTAACTTCATCAGATCACTTCAAGGGGAAGTTAAAATCATTTCGCGGGTGGTAATCGTGAACAGGGAATCGGCTAAGAGACTTCTGCAGGAAACTATCGAGCACGTTGAAAAAGAAGTTGTTAAAATTGTTGAGTCCTGCAAAGAAATCTACATGAAAGTCCGCGATGGAAACGATTTGGTGCTATTACGTGACCGTTTTTCTAGAATCAGAAAAAGGCTCTCAGTTTTGAAGAAGGTTGCTGCCTTTTATGAAGGGTGGCTCAAAATAGACCTTTCAAAAAAACTGATGAGAGCATATCACGCTCTAAGAAAGGTTAACTCCATTATTCAACGGAAACAAATATGAAGCATAATAATTTGCGCTTCAAACCATTTTGGTAACAGTTAAATGCAACGATGACCATATTATATATAAAATCGTCAAAAACCGCCGGGAATTCTACATCTTTTAGCTTCCCGCTGAAACGGTTGCCTGTGCTGGATGAAAATGAACAAGTCGAAACTATCAAGCAAAATTAGAGTGGTTTCAAACCCTAAAAAAGTTGAGAATTGCCCCGAAAAGGGACTGAAGTTCTACACAAACTATGCATCAGTAGTTTCTGAGACTTTAAGAAAACCAGTATTCCAGAGATTCCTAGACTGGCTAATCAGAAGAGAAAAAATTGAGAAAAACTCTATCAAAGATATTCAGGTGAGGGTTTTTCCTTTTCGAAAAGAAAATGGTAAGTCCGTTGCTGGAAGATGCAGTAATGAGGGCGTAATCCTCATTTTTCCCAAAAAACGGAGTTTTCTTCAGAAGAAGATGCAAGAACACAAAAAAGAGAAAGTTCGTTTTTATCTCAAAAGCAGAGCTATTGCTGCTTTGATACATGAGCTTCTTCATATAAAATATGATAGCGATGAAAGCAAAGTGAGACAGCTTACAAAGAAATACTTCAACATCTTTATCCGTCACCAAACCACAAACACTCAGAAGGCCCACAGCATCAAAAAGATATTATTTGCCGCTTAGGTTGCATTGATATTCAATACTTCCTTAAACGTAGCATTTTCTAGTAAATTACGGCGATAAATTATCGAAATTGTTGCAAATTCAAAAGTAATTCGGTCAATAAGCCAAAATTGGCCCATAAAACCCAAATAAACCTATAAGATTAGCTCATTCAAGCTTAAAATTTTGAATATATGCTTTTTTTACGCAATAACCTAAAATAGCCGCTTATATTCTAAAAAAAGCGGTTTTCACTCCCTTTTTCAGTTGCGCAAATCTTATTTGATTTTTGGGGCGTCGCTCTTTCGAGGAGACCTCGGCAGGAGGTGAAAAAGAATGGTGTTTGAAGAAGAAGATTGGGAAGACTGGGAAGAAGACGACGAAGAAGAGGAAGACTGGTAAATACTCTACAACGAGCGAGCCATTCCTGAAAGAGGGTGGTGAGCAGGTGTCTGGGAAGGGAAAGAAAAAGAACAATCAGTCATAGACCAACCATAGAATCTCCTAAACGAATTTTTTAAGTTTATTTTTTTACATTACACAAAACAGATGGCAGTCAAAAAGAAAATAAGAGATAGGTTAGCATCACTGCCTTCGGTATAGCCCTTTGATTTCGGCCTTTTCGATTGTGTGTTTTTCGACTTTTTCTATGAAGTTGCGTTTGTTGACGCCCTCTAAATGTTCGGTGTCGAGGGCATAGAGCGTAAAGAAGTACCTGTGAGTTCCTGAAGGCGGACAAGGTCCACCATAACTTTTTTTGCCAAAGTCGTTGTCCACCTCTTTGGTGCCCTCAGGTAAACTTTCGCGCTCAATTTCTCTCATGTCCTTAGAGATGTCGTAGACAAGCCAGTGAATCCACGTTCCTATTGGACAATCCGGGTCCGTGACGGCTAATGCAAAACTTTTTGTTTTCTCAGGAACGTCTTCCCATGAAAGTTGCGGAGAGACATCTCTTCCGTCGCAGGTGAATTCGGATGGGATGCTGCCGTTATCTACAAAATCTTCGCTTTTCAATTTCATTTAAAATCCCCAAATTTACTTTCGGGGCGTCTCATAAAAAACTTGTTGGAAAGGTACACCGCGAATCTTTAGGACGGTGACAAATTATATCTAGGCAAACTGCTTTAGTATTAAGCATCGGGTGTTAAGGGAAGGATTTTGATGGAAGAGCTTAGAGAGGTTGGAAGAGTGGCGCATTTCTTCAGCAAAATCAACGTGGCAGTTATAGATTTAACGGACACCATCTCGGTTGGAGACCAGATTTTCATCAAGGGACCTACCACAGACATTGAACAGACCGTAGATTCGATGGAGATAGAGCATGAGAAGGTTCAGCAGGCGACGGCGGGTCACAGCGTCGGAATGAAGGTGCAAGGTCGAGTAAGAGAGAACGACGTTGTCTACAAGGCAGCGTAAACTCTGTTACATCTTCTGACTTCACAACACATATCTTCGCAGGCACCGTAGTTGATTAGAGGAAGGTGGCTTTATGTTAGAGACTATGCCCGACGCAAGCCTCCAGAGTCTCATCAAGTTCTTGAGAATAACAGGAATTCTGAAACAGACAGAAAGAACAGGATGGGTCGAAGTTGGAGTTTATCAGCCTGAATCCGTTGCAGACCACACCTTCAGAACCGCATTTCTCTGCATGCTATACGCGGACATGGAAGACCTAGACCCATTAAAGCTGGTGAGGATGGCGCTGATTCATGACCTCCCCGAAGCCGTAATCGGCGACTTGACACCCTCACAGAAGACGGCGGAAACCAGAGAGGATGAAGAAAACGCCATAAATCAGATATTGAGTCTTCTGCCCAAGAGTCAGAGAGAAAAATACTTAGAAGTTTGGAAGGAATACCAAGAAGGAGAGACAAGAGAGGCGAAAGCGGTGCGGCAGCTTGAAAAGATTGAGATGGCTCTGCAAGCCAAGGAATACCAAAAACTGGGGACAGACGACAAAAACTTGGAGCGCTTCATCAAATCCGCAGAAGAGGCTACTGTCTGGCCCGAGTTGAAACGGCTTCTTTCTTGCGTTTTGGAGGAAAGGCAACATGAGCTTTAGGGAAAGGTGGACAAAAGAGTTCGCCAAAACGCTGACAGAGGAGGAAAGAAAAGCGTTCAATCTATGGATGGACTTTTCCCAAGGAAAAATCTCGGAATCTGAATTCCAATCCAAGATGGACATTAAGATTATGCCCAAGATGCTCGGCAAACTGAGTGCAGCCAGAATGAATGCACTGGAGGACGAGGTTGAGCGCCTGAGAAAAAGAGTGGCAACCTTAGAAGACAGGAAAAACAAAAAGTCTTAAAACAATCTCTCATCTGCAGAATTATTTGCGAGTGAGCTTACGAGCTTTTCTGTCACTGCCCTGCAACTTACGGGAACGCTTTTCTCTTCTCAGGAAGTCGCCTATGTCCAGAATGTTCTTCACAGCAACTTTGTTCGCGTCAGTCTCTTCACGAAGATTGCAGGCTGTTTTGCCGAAGCCTAAGCATTCATTGTGTTCGTTCAGAATCAGCGTGTAGTCGCCTTTCTTCAGGTTGTTTCCCTTGAGTATCCCCTTCTTGAATATGTCCCGTCCACAGATGAACAGCCAAGCCGTCTTCTTGTCAACCACCAGCTTGTTCGCCTTAACCTCAGCCATCATTGACAACAGAAGAAAACTTGGAAAGAAGCTTGCGCCCTTCACTGCTCCAAGATAGGCTCCAGCATAGAAGAAGCTTTTGGGAACCTGCTGTTTCAGTTTCTTAGACAACAGGTAATCTCTGTTTCCGTTCCTGACGATGCGGCTCTCATCTAAGGCGATGGCTGCATTGAATTGTGCCACAAAATCTTTGATTTCCTTCATGTTCGCCGCGCCTCCCTTCTGAGTTTGCAGACAAAAAAGCCTTGAGTTTGCCCAGGCCAGATTCTCCTGCACTTTTCTATGGAGCGGTCAAGGTCTCTGCCGAAAACGTTTGTTAACCCCTTTTCTCCGTGACAGCTGATTTCTTCAACGTTTACATCTAAATTGGCTATCGTCCAGTCAATGTTCAACTCGTTCTCTTCTGGCTCCAGCGAGCAGGTAGCATAAACCAGTTCTCCGTCATCTTTTGTGACCTCCACTGCCCCTGCCAAGATTTGCCTCTGCCGCCGAGCATTCCGCTCCACATCTTCGGGGCTTCTTTTGCTGAACCACTCCTTGTCGGTTACGTAGTTGCCTGAGCAGGGGACATCCAGAAGAACACAATCAAACTTCATGTTCAACTTTGAGGCTTCTCTTGCATCCATCTGGTAAACCGCCGCGTTTGTCACGCGGCAACGTTCCAGCTGGTTTGCCAGCGCAAACATTTTTCGTTTTTTAAGTTCAAGCGCCACGATTATGCCGCTGTTGTTCATGTTGTTTGCTAACTGAACGGTTTTTCCGCCCGGAGATGCGCAGGCGTCCAGAACCGTTTTGTCTTCCAGTTCAGTGAATAATGTGGCGGGGATTTGGGCGGCTGCCTCCTGAATCGAGTATAAGCCCAGAAGGTATTCTGCTGTTGCGCCAACAGAAAAGGTGCTTTTGCGTATCCAGTAGCCGCCTTCGAGGAACGGTATCTTTTCCAGAGATATTCCCAGAGATTCTAGCCTAGAAACAACCTCGTCTCCGATGGCGTTCATGGTGTTTATTCGGATTGCTTGCTTGGGCTTGACTTGCCTGTAGGTCCACCCCATTTTCCTGTAACGGTTAACGAAGAATTCTTTGCCAGACATCAAAAGGAATAGACTGGGTTGTGCTAAATAAAGTTGGTTTTTGTTGCTTCCAAGTTTTCCACGAAAAAGACTGTTTTCAACAATGTACCTCTATTTGGAGCCTAATATGCAGTGGTACCGCAATAGTGCCGTTCAGTCACTACAGATTTCATTGTTTGCGGCTTTTTGGAGTGCAACCTGAAGTTTTTCCGTCGAGTTTATCGCATGCTCTGCAGGATGGCGAAGGGGTTGCCTTGTTCGTCTACGGGAACGGTTTCAATCATCCAGTATTCTATGGGTCCGGGGCACCGGTAGATTTTCCAGCCGAACAGTTCTGAGTAGAAGTTTCTCATTTTCTCCATGTCTTTTGCGGGAATTTCGAAGTGCACTATTGTATGGTCTACCATGTTCTATACACCCACAAGATTCTACTGGGAAAAGAATAAAAGGTTTTATAGTGCCCGCCTGTTTCTGTCTTGTGTTTGTGTTAAAAAACGGAAGGTTAATCTCTTCCCTTTTCTGTTTATGTCGCATAATTCCTTTAATAGAGGAAAATGTCTCCTCCTTTATGGGGAAAAAGAGGCGCCGGATAGCAGATGCTGATTCAGGAAATTATATTGGAGAACTTCATGTCCTACGAGTACGCTCGGATACCCTTCAAAAAGGGCGTCAACGTAGTCTGCGGTCCAAACGGCGCAGGCAAATCTTCCATTCTAATAGGAATCTCCGTGGCGCTGGGGCAGTCCTCCACTGAACGCTCCAAACGGCTGAGCGACCTGATCAGATACGGAAAAGACGAGGCACGCGTCACGCTGGTTCTGGACAATTCGCCACGGAATGGACGGCGCCCAGTTTCCAGAATAAAAACAGACCAAATATTTTTGACCCGAACTTTGAGGCGGGACGGAAAATACTGGTTTGAGCTGCAGAACACCGCCGCAAACAAGGTGGAGGTTAACAGGCTTCTCTCCAAGTTTGAGGTTGACCCCGACAACATGCTTATCATCATGCATCAGAACATGGTTGAACAATTCACTGTGCTCTCAAACCAGGAAAAGCTGAGGATGGTGGAGGCGGCGGTTGGCTTTGAGTCTTACCGCCAAAACGTTTTGATGGCACAAAAGAAGTTGAGCCGCATCCTAAGCCAAGGCGACTCTGTGGGGAAGCTTCTGGAGTCAGCCGAGCAGACCCTCTCTTACTGGCGAGAACAGTATGACCGCTACCAGCAGAAAAAGCAGCTGAGAATCAAAAGGCGGTTTCTTGAACGGGAGCTAGCGTGGGCTGAAGTGCTGAAAAGAGAGAAAACCGTCGCCAAACTGAAGGAGCAACATCAGGAGAGGCAAAACAAAATCAAGAAAATCGAAGGCGAAACCGAAACCGCCGCTGAGCATATAGATGTGCTTCAGAGTAAACTGGAAAACTCGAAAAAGGCGTTGAGAAGCCTCTATGAAGACCGATTGGCACTGGAACGGGAACGAGCCAAACTGGAATATGCAGCCTCAACCGCAGACCAAGCACTAAAAGAAACAGAATCTTGGAACCAAAACCACCGAAGAGAAATGGAAAACATCTTAGACAACATCAAATCCCTTGAAGCCGTCATCCGCGAAAAAACAAACCCCATGGACCTCACACCCCAACTTGAAGAAATCAAAGCAAGCTACGACACTCTGGAAGACTCGTGGAGCCAACGCTTCAACATAAGAAACGAAAGCCTAGAAAAATCTGCTGAAAACTCCAAGCAGCAACTCACAGAATTGTACAGCCAAATTTCAGACATCAAAGATAGGGCAGACATTCTTGATGCTGAGATAGAAAGCCTAACCTCAGAGGTTGTGGACCACAAGATAAGCTTAGCACTGTTACAGTATCAAAAGGAAAATCTCACCAAAACCATGAGGCGTCTAGATAAGGAGCTCAAGCAGGCTCTCGCCGACTTGGATGAATATGTCAGCAGGGCAGAGAAGGTGGGACAAAGGCTTGTGCCCATGAAAAACACGATGGACATTCTGGAGGAGCTCAGAGTAACTGACGGGCACCTCGCCGCGCTGGCGGACGTTTCCGAGGACATAGAACGCATGTACGAATCATACTCCAAGCTTTATTTGGAGCTCAAAGAGAAGGCTCGTTTGGTTGCAGAAAACCGTGAGAAGGCAATGGAGGAAGTTAACGCCAGAATGGACGCCTGGAGAAACGTTATCCACAAGCTTCTCGACCAAGTTAACATCAAATACAGGAAGATTCTCTCTGAAGCATACGCGGTTGGAGAAGTAAAACTGATAAACGAGCAGGACATCGAAGACGCTGGTCTGGAAATTTTTGTGGGCTTCAAGGGAGGAGCCCCTGTTCCACTCAACGCTTACACTCAGAGCGGGGGAGAAAGAAGCACCGCCACCGTGACTTTCCTTCTTGCGTTGCAGCAACACGTTCATTCGCCCTTCAGAGCCGTCGACGAATACGACGTTCACATGGACCCAAAAAACAGGGAAATCATCGCCAACCTCATCGTCTCCTCAGTCGCCGATTCAGATTCGCAATACTTGGCTATCACCCCCAGCCAACTCACCTTCACCGACAAGGACGTCCACCTCATAACCGTCCAGAACGTGGAAGGAGCCTCACTCATAAAAGAGGTAACATGACTTGTCCACAAACGATAAGAAACTAAGCGGCGAACGCCTTCAACGCATCATCGAGCTGTGCAGATCAGTTGAAGAACGGGGAGTGGACCCTTTTGCCGTGGATGTGGACGACATCATAGCAACGCTTCACAAATGTTTCCCTGACTGGGAATCTCCAGAAGAACTGACGCTGGACGCGGAAGCCGTACAATACTTGGCGTCCGTTATACAGAATCAGGGAGACTGGGTGAAGCACAGATCAACCTCACTTTACACAGACCCATTCCTGCTTGAAGAAAAAATCCAGAGATTGGACAAAGAAGAGCTTGTCAACCTTTTCACGAAAGCTTGGAATCCCGTCATCGAGCTGGAGCAGCTCTCCATCCCCAGCCTGGCTGAAGCCATGAAATACTGGGGTGACCTCGCTCCCATAGATGAAAGATGGAAAAAAACTGTTCCCATGCAGGTGGAGGCTGGAGCCACTACGCTGGAAGAGCTTGTCAGGCTGAGAATTTTGGCTGAGAAAACATTCTTTGAGGAACTGGAGGCTTTCTGGACAGAACTCAAACAAAGAGTGGGCGAAAACGGGAAGATTCGTTACTGGGATTTTGTTGGCGCCGACGCCTACAAAGAAACGTTGGACAGAGCATACATGACAAGTTTTCTGGTAACCTACGGTTATGCAACATTGGAGTTGCGTCCCCTTGAAGAGGAGATTTTCATCAAACCCTTCACAAAACCGAGGACAGAGTTGGCAGACAAGAAGATGGTTTCTGTCCCCATCTCAGTAAGCCACGAAGAATGGACAAGATGGAAAGAGGAGAAACAGTGATGAAGAGGAAAGCCTACTATGCAAGGAAAATCAAGAGGGCGGCGCAGCTGCTCTTCTACAAGCGGCACATGAAGCCAGGCGTGAAGGGATGGGAACTGAAGAACGCATTAGGGTCGGATTACCCGAAAATCCTTAAGGTGCTGGATGATCATCTCGAGAAGCTGGACCTGCAGGTTAAAACGGTTTTTGAGGGCGAAGAACCCAAGGAGAAGCCGACACTTGAAGAACTGAACAGGGCTAGATTTTTCGTCACTCTCCGAGGCGGTTTGCCAGCGAAGGATGCCAAGATGATGGGCTGGCGGATAGACGACATTGCCGGTTTGGCTGTTGCTATTTCCTACATTATCTCCAAGAGGGGGAAGGCTCCCCGCGAAGAAGTGGAGGACATGCTCCGCAGTAAGCTGCCGGGCTGGAGAGTGGACATGAATCTGAAGCGTTACATCAGGTATGGATACTTGGCTGAGGACGAGAACAACATGCTTTACTTGGATTGGAGAACCCGAGCAGAAGTCGACCAAAAAGAGCTTGTTGAGTTGCTTTTATCAAAATAAAAAAGAGGTTAGTTACACTGTGCTTTAAACAGTGAACTTTCCTATTTCCGTGTTTGCAGTTTCTTTTTGTAGACAAGCATCGTGAGTGCGACAAAGGCTAGGGCAGTAACCATTGTTGTCCATACTGGAAATTCTGGAACCAGTGCGTACTCTTCTGATTCTGCGGTTAGGCTATAACTTGCCACTTTCTCTATTTGATGCGCGTAAATCAGTTGGATATCGAATGTGCCAGTTTGGTCTGGTGACAAAGTTGTTGGTTCTGCAGATTCCTCGTTTCTTCCAACAACTGTTCCTTCAGAGTCATAAAATGTTGCGTGAACCTTGACGTCGGTAGCGGTTGTGCTGCCTGTGTTCCTTATTTCGCCTGTAACATGTAAGAAGTCCCAGTCATCCATGTGATCAGAGAAAGATAGTATCTCAAGTCCCTCTTCTTTTCCTGCTTCGCGGTCTTTCCAAGAAACGGTTAAACTGTAATCGTCGACAGCCAACGACATATCATCCTCAAACAGCATAACATAGAAAGGCGATTTTCTTCCCGGAAGCAAAACATCCAATGTTGCATACCCGATTCTAGTGTCTATAATCTGGTCTTCCGCGTCATAAAATGTGGCATTTACTTTAGTGAATTCGGTTGCCATGTCTCCAGTGTTTTCGACTTCTCCGACTATATACAATGTGTTAAGACTGGTGTAGAAGCTGGAATGTGTAACTATTCTGACATCACCCGCCGCTTGAACTGGCTGAACAGAAACAGTCATGAAACATACTGCAACAAAAAGGAAACTCGCAAGCAATACGGCATTGTATCTCATTTTGTTTTTTACCTCTTAACCATCAGACGATGTTGAAGTTTAAAAATTTTTAGATTAACCATGTAGTTTGAAGGAATAGCAACAACTGTTTTCGTTAAACAGTTCAGTTTTGCAAAAGACCCTTACTTCCTTTTTTGTTTAGTCGAAATTCGGACAATAATCAGCCTATCGTAATGATCAGTTTTTGTGCGCTCATTAAACGAAATTGGATAAAACATTTATGTAAAGCAACGAAGATAATGGCTGAATTCCTGATGCAGGACGCCTTATAATGGATGAATCCGTAAAATTCAACACTATGCTTCATATGTCAATATGTGACAGCTGTAACATAACAGAAGGACGGTGAAATCATCCTTGAACCAGACAGGAATAAAACATAATCTGCTTTTCCTTTTTTTGGCAGCGCTTCTCTTCACCGCTTCCTTTTCATCGGTCTCTTCTGAAGTTTTGGCTCAAGAGACAGTTGAGGCTGAACCAGAATATTTCATGGGAATCCAGATTCTTGAAAGCCAGCAACATGTAATCTTGGATGCCATAAAAAAAGTGAAGGAACTGCAGCTCGGCAACTTGATTATCCTTCACCCCATGGATCAGGGATGGGATTTAACGTTGATAGAGGAGTCAATCAGGGAGGCAAACAATCTGGGACTGTACACCATGTTTGAGCCTTTCAACTTTTCAGACCATGAAATCCGAGTGTCCCCTGAACAGTTTGCGTCATGGAAAGCAAAGTATCCCCGCCTTTTGGGCGTCATGGTTGCAGAAATCACGGGAAAACAGTCCGACATGAATCTGTGGTTAGACAACTCAACTGGAACAATCAAAACCCGGCTTCAAGCAGAACAGGTACTAATCGAAACCATAAACTCCCGAATGCAACTGGCAGAGTTCAAGGAGAAGGGCGCCAGAATATTCCTTCAGGAAAACGTTATCGGCTATGCCGCAGCAAACACGTCTTACTGCGACGTTTTCATCAGCAAAGTATTCAATGCTCCAAACACAGAACTGATGATAGGCTTGGCCAGAGGAATGCAAAGAACCTATGACATACCTGCATGGGGATTTTTTGTAGACACCTGGAGAGAATGGATACTGCCTCCAGCAGATTTCACGGGAAACGACGTCGAAATGGCTCTTTATGAGGGATGGTTCTATGGAGCAAAATACTTCTTCTTTGAGCAGGGCAACTTTTTTGGAACACTTGATCGTGATTGGCCCAGAAAATACATCATTCTGGATGAGGATGGCACGTTAAGTGAGTATGGAAAAGTGATTCAAAGGTTCTATGCCTTCCTGCAAAACGCGAACAAAATGGGGTATGAGCAGCCAGATTACCGTGCACCAATTGCGGTAATGATGGGACAGAGCGGATGGAGCAGCCGAGGACCAGACTGGGGTTTCTGGGACCAGACCGACAGGCAGGGAGACTTCGATTACAGACTATTGAATCTCTTCTTCCCCGGAATCGGCGACAACTGGCAGATTGGCGGTGCTCGAACAGGAAAAGAATTTACGGGGTTACCCTTCGGGATGGTGGACATCATCTCCATCTACGCTCCACCGTCTGTACTAAAACAGTATAAAGTTGTTATTGGCTTGGGGTGGAGTCTGATGACCGACACCATCGCCAGCAACATTGAAGAGTACGTCGAGGGTGGCGGAGTTTTCCTCTCGTTCCTAACCTTTACCCATGGTAACGAAGCAGTGGATAACCTTGAATCCCCTTACGCGTGGACTGAAAGTTTTGCTTACCTGTTTGGTATTCACGTATGCCCTCCCAGTGTCAGCCAACTGGACATGACGGCTGACACATTTTTGCATAGTATAGCCTTCACTCGAGACACTTTCTGGTATCCATGGAGCGGAAAGACCTACAGCTACTCTGACCCAGGTGAAACGGATTATTGGTTCTATAAATTCAAATATGAACTGGCTGATAGTGAAAACACCAGAGTACTAGCGTGGGTTAATGGGAACCAGAGCGGATATAATGCTTTCATTGTTGAGAACAAGAAGGGTAAAGGCTACACTTACATTATCAACACGCGTAATCCCAATTCTCTGCCGCATGGCGTTTTAACCGATGCTCTAACAGAATTCATACACTACCTCTGCACATATTATACGCGGCTTATGTCCTATCTGCCATATCCCAAAACTGAGTACTGGCTGAGCCATGGACAGGCTGACAGAGCCGTCTACCTCATGCATGACAACTCCACGAAGACACAGAACTTCACATACTACGTTAGACCATTGGATGCAGGCTTAAGCCTTGATGAAGAGCACATAATTTTTGAGTATCTTAACAGCGAATTCTATGGCGTCACTGAAAAAAGCATAATTCCGCTTAACGTGACCTTGCAGTCAAGCGAAGCTAAACTCTTCTTGTTACCTGTAGATGACGGTGAGCCTCAGGTGCTATACTCGGATGCTCTTTTAACTGCGGCTCCAATCTTTGCTGACCAGCGCTTAACAATTGCACTCCAGGGTGTTGAAGAAGCAACAAACATGACCATGATTTATTGTGGAGATTTTGGATGCCCCCGATACCTCCTCGGAGTACCCTTTAGTCCTGCGCAGCTCTATGACAGCGCGACCAACATTTTGACAATTGTCTCCGACACTGACATCACCGTCGGTTGGGATAACGTATCGGGCTTTTCTGTGGTCTCAACAAACGTTTCTTTAACAGACTTTTCATGGAATTCACCTCTTGGGACGCTAAACGTTTCCGCGGAAGGACCCGCCGGACAACAAGGCTCCATACAAGTGCAGATAGGAGAAACAGAACCTTACCACATCAAGTTCGACAATGTGGAGGACGCAACATGGAGTTACGACGAATCATCAGGTATTCTGTCCGCCAACTTTTCGTTTACATCCGAGACAGCTGAAATTATCTTGGGCTTCAAACAGATTGAGGTGGACCTTGTGTTTGTTAGTGATGCGCGGGCTGATGTCGGTAGTGCCCAGACCGTTGGCTTTCACGTAGCGTGGATGCATGATGGTTCTGACGTGGCGGGAGCAACCGTTGAAGTTAATGGCACCGAATATGTGACAAACCAAACAGGGTGGATAAGTTTCCATACCAGCAGTGATTCTGTTGGCAGACTTGTTTGGAGCGTTACGGCTGTAGAATATAATGGCATAACCGATTACGCCAAAGCCGTTGCTGGCGCCTCCATCATCTGGGACAGAGTTAATGTTACGGATTGCATCGTAATCGATGATGCTGTTCAGGCGGGTTCGTCGCAGACCGTGTGGCTGACGGCTGAGTACGAGTACGATTCCTTAATCTTTGACAATGCAAGAGGAACGATTTTCCTTAACGGCGAGCCTATGAGCTGGTCTAGCCAGAACTCTAGGTGGGAATACAATGCAACATCAGACATCTTTGGTCCACAAATTTATGAAGTCACAGCGTTTGACGATGAAAGTTTCGGGCTCACAACTATCCGCAACCAAAATGAGGGCATTGAAATAATTTGGGACAAAATTGAGGTAACTAAGATGGAGTTCGAGACGAACGCGTTGGGTGTGACGACCATAAGAGTTTATGTCGCCTATAGTTACACCCAGAATCCGGTGGTCAACGCAGATGTTTCGGTGAATGGGAAAGCATGTAGCCAAATTGGGCAGGGGATATACGAGTGCGAAATAAACGATTGGAGTCCGCTTCAGAGTATCCTTTTTGAAGTGGAGTATCCAGACTTTGAGCAAGCCACCGAAACCGTATCCACGATTCATTTCTCAAACACAATATTTTACGTAGTAATAGGTTCGGCAATTCTTTTAACGGCAGCATTTTTTGTGCTGAAGAGAAGGCGGAGACAACAAAAACCTGAAACGGTATCTTCAGGTACGCCAGTGAACATAAGGCTTTTATCTGTTAACTTGAGGAAAGGGGATGGGTAAAGTGAAGAAAGTGGATTGGAGAATCATTCTATTAACGGCACTGGCTGCATTCATAGGCAGCATTGGGCAGCTGGAATTTAAGCAGGGAGCAAACGTCCTCCAGTGGGACATCAAGATGCTACTCACAAATTACCATCTAATCGCTGGAGTTGCGGTTTATGCGTTGTCCACTGTCTTATACATTTACGCCTTGAACAAGGGCAACCTCTCCATACTCTATCCCATAATCGCCACCTCCTACATCTGGACACTAATATTCTCCAAAATTTTCCTCAAGGAGCCTGTGGGATTAACCAGCTGGGCAGGCGTCTTCTTCATTCTGTTGGGAGTTGCACTTATAGCAACACAAGCAGGTAGATAACCGTTGATTGTGATAGCGGTTCCAGCCTGCAACGAAGCAAAAAACCTGAGAAAATGTGTAGAAACACTTCTGAACGAAGCCTCTCGATTAGGAGAAGACTTCCATATTGTAATAGCTGAGGATGGAAGCACCGATGGAACCGACATCATCGCTCAAGAACTGGAACAGACATACACACAAGTTACCCATCTACATTCGCCCCACAAACTGGGAAAAGGGTCAGCGTTGAAGCGGGCGTTTAACGAAGTAGAGGGTGACATCTACGCCTTTATTGACAGCGACCTTGCGACAGACATGAAATTTTTTCCCAAGTTAATCAATTCGATACGGGAAGGAAACGATCTGGCGTTAGGGTCAAGATACATGGAAGGCGCCGAAGCTCACCGAGCAGTTTTACGGGAAATTCCGTCAAAAATTTACAACATGCTCATCAGATTGTTGTTCAAAGACAGCGTTTTAGACCACCAAATCGGCTTCAAGGCATTCTCCAATCGACTAATAAAGGATATACTCAACGAATGTAATAGCACCGGCTGGTTTTGGGACACAGAAATCATCATCCGAAGCGTAAACAAAAATTACAAAATTGTTGAATTTCCAGTCGATTGGAAGGAAAAGAGCAACGATAAGGGCTCTCTAAAGATGGTTATCGACGTTACCATGCAAAACGTGATTGGAATCCTTGAATTGAAGAGGCTACTCCAAAAGTGAACAAAGGATTAATCGATTGTAACTGAGAGAAAAAGGAAGCTGAGCATGTCACCCTTTTATGGGGGGGTACAAAAATTTAATATTACCTTAAAAGAGTTAGACAGGACAATCATAGGTACGGGTTAAAACTTGGCTTCTGCTCTATCAAGGATTGCGTCGCGATTCAATAGATGGCGCCTAGCATTCATTATCTTTCTTGTAGTGTACGCGGTTCTCATGTTGCTCTACTTAGATTATGCGCCAGTCCGCTGGGACGAGACACCGCACCTGTATGGTGGACTGCTACTGAGCCGTGGAGAGTTTGGAGAATACTTGCGAGAAAGCGCTTTTTATCCCCCACTATTCGATGCTACAACGGCTCTGTACTTCATGACAATAGGGGTAAGCGTGCTCTCAGCCAGATTAGTTTCAGTTACGTTTGGTCTCCTCTCTATCTGGATTGTTTTCGAGTATGGCTACAAACTGTATGGACCAAGAAACGCTTTCATTTCAAGTGTTCTTTTGGCTTCGATGCCAGGATTCATTGTATTGTGTAGAATGGCGCTAATCGAAACCATGCTAATGTTCTTTTTCTCCGTTTCATTGCTTCTGTTCTTCTCGTGGATGCGCACAAAAAACGACAAGATGCTAATTCTGACAGGAATAACCTTCGGCTTAGGATTTCTTGTTAAGTATCAGATGGTTGTCGGCGGCATAATCATATTGGTCAGCTTATTTTATTTTGGCAAACAGCGTCTCTCGATTAAGCTCAGCAAATTTTTGCTTATTCTAATAGTTGCAGGAGCAGTTATTGCGCCATGGGCAATTCTCACATATCAGCAATACGCCACAAAAATGTTCGGAAAATGGCTCTATGTGGCTGGCATGGGCAACGAGGAGAGGCTTGCATACAGCACACGATTTCCCACACCCATTTTTTACCTCATCGAAATGACTCAGCCCTACCCGCATAGGCACCCGATTGTTTTTCCTGTTTACATCCTCGCTTTGCTTGGGTTAGGACTCTGGTTATGGAGAAGAAGTGAAGGTGACAAGTTTTCTTTACTCTCATTCGCTGTAGTCTATCTTGTCTTCACGATAATTACAAGCAAGGATTGGCGCTACATAACCCTAGTTTTTCCAATCTTGGCAGTCTCCGCTTCAGAGTTCATTCTGTTCCTCTGGGATAAGGTGAAGGATAGGCTGAGAACACCGCACATCAGCTTCCGCCAAAAGAGCCTCACCAAAGTTGCTGCAGCAGCTTTAGTAGTGGCGGTGAGCGTTTCGGTCGTTTACAGTTCATGGGAAGCCTACTTGTGGGCAGAATTTGATCACGTCAATATTCCTGTTGATGAAGCAAGTCAATATGTGGTTGAGCGGGTAACATCAAACGAATCAATAGTGGTGCTCTGCGGCGGAAACTACTTTAGCGCAGACATGGTGGAGTTTTATTTACTGGTATATGATCCAAATCAGGAGCAGCCTATGCAGTATCCTGAATTGGCGGTTGACGCCTACAAGCCTTCTTTCAATTTCACTTGGCTGATTGAAACTTCTGAAGAGATGAATGTGAAATATTTGTTGTTGTTTGAGCACGGCAACATAACATTTTATGAGACAGATTTGAGGTCTCAAGATGTGTTAGAGGCTATGCTTGACACTGACAGGTTTGTTGTGGAAAAGGAATTTGGAACTTTTCCCCGCCGGATATATATCCTGCGATTTTTGTCTAACTCCTGAGTGAACATGAAATGATGCGAAGACGTGACCGAAAGCTCGCCATAGCCATACCCGTTTCCGTAGTCTCGGACATTCCTCATCTGCGAGAGAAAACCCTGAAAATCGGTTTGATTGGCAGAGCAGCAGCCATTTTCCGCGTCAACGAAATTGTTGTGTTTCCTGACGTTCTAGGCGCCGACCAGAAACGGGACATGCATCTGATTGCCACTCTTCTATCGTATGTGGAGACGCCCCAGTACCTGAGAAAACGGCTCTTCAAAATCAAGCCTGAACTGCGATATGCAGGTATTCTTCCGCCCTTACGCACGCCCCACCATCCCCTAGAAAGCAGAGCAAGAAAACTGAAGACTGGAGAATACCGCGAAGGAGCCGTAGTATCCGTTACCGATTCAGGGTCGCTTGTGGACATTGGCGTCGAGCGGCCAGTGCTAGTTAAGGACCAGAAGCTACCAGTGAACAGAAGAGTTACAATCGAAATAACAAAAGCTGGCAAGCACCCCAGAGTATCATTGGCGGACAGGAAGGAGATTGAAGCTTACTGGGGCTACACTGTGACGCCCTCAAAAGTTTCTTTCGGGCAGCTGACTAAAGCAGGTACATACGATTTGGTGATTGCCACATCCAAGATGGGAGCTCCGTGGATGCAGGTTGCCGATGAGCTTACTGAAAGATGGAAAAAAGCAGAAAACGTTCTGGTGGCTTTTGGTGCTCCAACTCAGGGGCTTCAGGAGATTGCAGCGCAGGAAAACCTTAGTTTAGACAGGGTTGCCGACTTCACGGTTAACACTATTCCAGTTCAGGGAACCGAGACGGTTAGAACCGAAGAGGCACTATATGCCTCTCTAGCCCTCCTGAATATGGTGTGTAACTGAAAAAGGGTAAATGGAATCGTCGCTTGTCCACGATGGTTATGTTTGGGTTGTGGTTGTGGGGCGACTTCCCAGCTCAAGCGAAACTAATGCTGTTGCGTTGTCCCTTACCACTGTCAAATCGATTGTTTGCCCCGGCAAAGTATACTCTTCAAGGTAAGCGGAGAGGTCATCTATGCCTGTTATTCGTGTGCCGTTAATGGCGATTACTATGTCCCCGCCGATAACCACCCGTTCATCCCCGATTCTGACCTGCTCTGTTCCGCCCTGTAAGCCCGCTTTGTCTGCTGGTCCCCCGCTTGTAACCTGAGCAATCAGCCACCCATAAGTGACGTCAACGTCCATCACTTCGGCAATTCTGTAATTCATGTCGGTTCCTGAGGCGCCCAGCCAAGGATGATTCTCATAGGACCCCTTGTTAATTAAGTCCTCGATTTCTCTTAGGATGGTGTTGGATGGTATCGCGAATCCCACTCCCTGCGAATTTTCCACAATGGCTGTGGCTATGCCCACAACTTGACCTTGATAATTCAGAACTGGACCCCCAGAGTTACCGGGATTAAGGGGAGCCGTGGTCTGGATGACGTTGGGTATAACGTATCCGCCGGTTGTTTCTGCAGACAGTGTTCTGCCCAACGCGCTAACGTATCCTGTGCTCATTGACCCGGCTAAGCCGTATGGAGTGCCCACGACTATAACTGGGTCGCCAACTTTCAAGTATGATGAGCTGACAATTTCGAGAGGAAAATATTCCTCTTCCGGAGCGTCCACAGAAAGCACTGCCAACTCCGCGTATGGGTCTAAGCCGAGAACCGTTGCCGGGTAGGCGTTGCCATTAGAAAAGGTCACGGTGATGTCGATTGCGCCGTCGACTACATGATAGTTGGTGACAACCACCATCTGTCCAGTGAAGTTGTGGACAAAACCGGACCCTTGAGCCTGCGAATAGTATGCACGCCCAAAAATGTCATAGCCCGACAGCACCATATCGCGGATTACCACAACTGAATCAGCAACTTGCGCATACAACTGCGAAACTGAAACATTATCTCCCGAAATGACGGTGACGTTTTCGTAGGTCACATTTTGTGGGGATTGAATTTGGGAGAGCTGATTCTGGAGTAACGTCACCTGATTTTTGAGGGCATCAATGTCTTCTGAAGTGGCGGAATAGCAAATCCAGTATCCAAATGATCCACCCACAAGTAGGCTGGCTATGACAATAATTACTATCAGAAGTGTTGAGGTGCGTGGATTTGTTGGTTTTTCAGAGGGCTCCAACTATAATCCTCCTTGTCTATTCACTGCATCGAATTCATCGGATGAAGAAAAGGGGTTGAAGATTATTTTTATTATGCCGCGTCTTTCCAGCCGCTCCATAGCCTCAAGGAACCGGTGGTGCTGTTTTCCATTCAACCTAAAATGCTCCAACATATCCTTTACCGAAGATCGGGTGCATTCACAACGTTGAAACTGCCGCTGCAGATAATTTACTACAAGCCGTTCTACTACTCCACATTTCCAGGTGGTATTCCGAAGTAGAACAACGAACGCTTTAGGCCGCTTTTGAGGCTTATTTCTAGGGGTACAACCCAAATTTTTCACCCTTTGAATATGTGTCAGATTCGAATCAACATGTTTTTGATATTAAAGCGTTTTTCAGAATTAGACCAAAATTTGTCTTCTGATGAAAATCTGCGGGGCATTGTTTGAAAATGGCTTAGTATTCTGGGGCAACACCAAATTAGCTCGCTCAGTGTGGAATGTTGAAATAAATTTAAATATACAAAACAAGGAATGTTGATGTAACTTCGCGACTGCAAAAGAAGCTAAAAAGGTTGAATGCTTATTGAAGTGCCCACACTGTGGTGAAGAGATTCCTTACGAGGATGTCAAGTTTTGTCCAAAATGTGGCAAGTCCCTTGAAGTGAAACAGACAAGCACAGATTTAGTGCTTGCCGCAGCCATGTTGACGATAATTTCAGCCGCATTTTCCGCTGGCGTGGGGTATCTTGGATTTGAACGCTATCTGTTGTGGAGTTCTTATACTGAATATGCCCATCTGACATCCGGTTTCTTGGTCGTCGGGCTTCTCAGCATTGTAGTTACTATGTTTGGCATTGTTGCGGGTATATTTATGCTGAAAAAGCAGTACGTTAACGTTTCAATGTTAGTGGTTATTCTTCTGTTGATTTCGGCATTCGGCAACTTCATAGCCCTTTACTATTATCGGTTTCCAGCTGCTGAACAATACGGCTTCATGGAAATCGCACTGTTTTGTGAAATAGCGATAATCATATTCTCAATCTTGAGCGGAATGTTTATTGCTGTATCAAAGTCTGAATTCACATAAGCCGATAATCAGGTAAATTCTTCAGCCATCATTCATCATTTGGAAACACAGCCCAAAGTTTCCTATCAATACTGGACTTGAATAGTTTCTAATGAAAGCGTTAGACGCTTAAAAAGAGGGAAAGGAGAGGGGTATTCTGGATGATTCGAAAGTTTTAGGTTAACTCATGATTTGAATAGGCTGAAATCTAAACTCCAAGAACTGTAGCTGCAGATATTATTGACGGTGATGCAAAAGCTTTGTTTTTTCCAATCAACGCCATTCACCTCCGCCTCAGTTAGTACGCTCTACCTCGATGGCTGATAATTAAACGGTTTTTCAGAATTATACCAAAATTTAACCCGAATCTAACCGCAAAAAATGAACAATGACAAGCCACGGCGAAGCCGCAACATATCATAAATCAGAAACACAACGACATTTATTATAGCCATCAGAATTATCTTCAATTAAATCCTGTTGTTTCCTTGGAGCGGTATGGATGGCTGTTCGTGTTCGCCCCTTGAAATATTTGCTCGGTTGGCTTATCGCGGGAAGTAGAGGCGGGGTAACCCGCGCCAAGATAATTGAGACCTTACGGGAAAACCCGCAAAACGCAAATCAACTGGCGAACTCGCTTGAAATGGATTACCGAACGATAAGGCATCATCTTAAAATCCTACAGGAGAACAGGTTAATCACTTCCGCGGGAAACGGGTATGGTACCACCTATTTCTTGTCCATAGAATTGGAGGAAAATTATGACGTTTTCGAGGAGATTCTGAACAAATTGTGGAAAAAACAAAAAAGGGAGAAAGAGAAGTGAACTTGCAATGAACAAATACGTGAAACTCTGGATAATCTTGGCGATTGTGTTAGTGGTGGCTGCGTTCTCAGATTTTTTTGCCATCCAAAGCACCCCGTCTCCGCCACCATCCATATTCGACACCAGAATGCCCTTTGACAAAACCAACCTTGAAAGAGATTACTCATACATGGGGGACATAGAGCTATTCTACAAAATCAAAACAATACTTTCCTCCGTCAACGCCACAATCCTAGTTTTGCTACTGGCCACATACGTTGACATGTACAAGAAAATCCAATCAGAATTCACAATCGGGCTGATAGTCTTCTCACTGATTTTGCTGCTCTATGCC
>OMKS01001082.1_pt1 | contig 24941 bp, 17 predicted proteins | sample 1674721 | NCBI WGS metagenome assembly OMKS01 (sample SAMN06264996, study PRJEB25208) | sediment metagenome | isolation source: hot spring sediment | place: USA: California | collected 2014-09-02
GCTGAAGCTGAAGCGGACTTCGTCGCCGCGTGGCCTGAACCTCAACCGTGGTTGCCATGGATTTGGTATGCGCCACTTCTGGCGTTGACGCTGGCACTCGTCGCCACTTTGCTTGTACTTGATCGCAAGCGTTGGGTCTGCTTGAGCGTTCCATTGCTTACTTCCGGGTTGATTGTCGGCGTGGTCGGGATACTGGCGATATTGGAACTGATCCAACCGCCGGATATACGCGCGTTATCCGGCCAACCTTTCTCCGCTGCGACGGTTAATCTGTTTATAATGTCGTGGTATGCCCTGTTGCGCGTTATCGGGCCGACCTTTCTGATCGGCGGGATGCTGGCGCTGGCGCTTGGTTTGACGTGGCTCGTGTTGATTTTCGAAGGCTGGCCTGCGAAGATCGTCACGGTGGCAATGGTGCTTTTGGCGCTGTGGGGTGTCGCTCAATTTTATCCTGTGTCTGTATTCGTCCCGCTGACAACAGCGCGCCCGGCGCTGGCTGTCGGGGCTACGCCTACGCCCTGGCCGACCTTCACCAGCACGCCAACCTTGACGCCGACGCCCTACTACTGGCCTGTTGCCGCTGGAACGCCTGTGCCGACGCCGTCCGGCTCGTTTGCGATGGACGCGAGGCTGCTTGGTTGTTATCAGGCTGCACCGGAACCGGTTCTGGCACTGGATGCTGCCGGCGGCGAGGTGCATGCTCTGCAATCCGCGACCACGTCGCGCTATAGCTTCCCGGTGCTCGCGCAAGTGGCGCGGGTCGCCAATGCGCCGATCGCTGATGCATCACAACTCGCGGTGTTCGCGCTGTCTGATTCCGGCGAGCAGATTGCCGTGGCGGATGGGCACGATCTTTACGTCTACGCGTTTCCATCGTGGACGCGGGCGTTACGTAGCCGCGTCTCGACGTTTTCGCGTATTCAAACACTGGCGTATATCAACAGAGAAAAAGCGCTTCTCGAAGAAAGCGTACTTCTCGAAGGGGAACTCGTTCTCTCCGAGAAACTCCTCGTCTTGGGATTGGAGAATGGCTATCTGTGGGTCGTAACTCCGGAGACGGGCAGGCTTGTGTGGTTCCTGTCCGCGCCAGAGAGTCCCGTGACAGCACTGGCCGCGCATCCAACGCAGCCATTGATCCTTTCGGGGGCTGCCGACGGGGTGGTGCGCTTGTGGGATATGGCGCGAGGCACGGAGATCGCCGTTTTCGAAGGTCACACTGCGGCGGTGCGCTTTATCGCCTTCGCGCCGCAAGGGAATTACGCGTTGTCTGTGGATGAGATCGGGCAGTGGATCGTCTGGAACGTGGTAAAAGGAACCAAAGTGCGCCAGCGGCGGCCTGCGCTCGACGGCGAGCTTTCGGCATTGTTGTGGACAGACAACCTTGTCCTGGGCGGCACGACCGCGGGCGACCTGCTTTTTGCGGACGCCAACCTGACCATGCATCGCTTAAGGGTCACTGACGAAGCCATCACGGCGATTGCATTGGATGCTTCCGGCGCCGCACTGATTGGCTCCGCCGGCGGCGAAGTTTGCGTCTGGGGCGTCCTCGATCTGCCGTGACCCGTGATACGTGATACGTAACAGGCTTTTCACGCATCGCGCTTCACGTATCATCATGCGTTGTTACTTTCGAGGTTTTTTATGATCGAACCAATACGTATTCTGCATTTCGCCGATCTTCACATCGGCATGGAAAACTACGGACGGATGGACCCGGAGTCGGGGCTCAACCAGCGCGTAGCAGATTTTCTGGAACGCCTGGACACGATTGTGGCATACGCCATCGACCATGAGGCTGACGTAGTGCTTTTCGCCGGAGACGCCTTCCGCACGCGTAGCCCCAATCCTACCCACCAACGTGAATTTGCGCAGCGCATCCGTCGTCTCTCCCGTGCGGAGATACCCACCGTGCTGCTCGTGGGCAACCATGACGTGCCGGTGATGGAGCAGCGCGCGTCGAGCATCGACATTTTCGCCACCCTCAACGTGCCTTATGTGACTGTCGCCGCGCGTCCCGATTTGCTGTGTATCGAGACACGTCATGGTCCGTTGCAGCTCGTCGCGATTCCTTATCCGGTACGCCAGCGCCTACTCACTCGCGAGCAGTTCCGCCAAATGCGTCAGGAGGAACTGGATCGCGCTGTGAGCGAGGCTGTCGTTAGCCTCATCGAAGGTTTTGCAGCGCAACTCGATCCCATGATACCGGCGGTGTTGGCCGGGCATTTCTCGGTCGATAGCGCACATTGGGGGTCGGAGCGCAATATTATGATTGGGCGTGACGTGGCAATCCCTGTTTCCGCGCTGGCTGACGCGGTGTGGGACTACGTCGCTCTGGGCCATATTCACCAACACCAGGACCTCAACGCCGGGAACACGCCACCGGTGGTTTACGCGGGAAGCCTGGAACGGGTGGACTTCGGTGAGGAGAAACAGCCCAAAGGCTTTTGCTGGGTCGAGGTGCAGCGCGGAGCGGCGACGTGGCGCTACGTCGAGGTCCCGGCGCGGCCTTTCGTCACCATCCGCGTGGACGTGCGGCGCGAGACTCGCCCGTTGCGCGCCGTCGAGCGTGCCGTCGCCGAGCATGATCTCACCGGCGCGGTTGCCCGGCTGGTCGTGCAGATGACGCCAGAGCAGGAACCGCGTCTCAGAGATGCCGATCTGTCGCCGTTACTGTCCGCCGCCTTCTTCGCGCAGATCAACCGCGACGTGGAACGTGCCGCCCGTGATCGGCTCGATGGCCTGGAACCGGACGCGATGACGCCGCTGCATCTCCTCGAACGCTACTTGCAGTCCAAGGGGAAGCTGTCTGAGGAGATCGCACCTTACCTGGCCGAAGCGCAGACCATTTTTGCCGAAGATGCGGAGGCTTGACAAATCACCGAAATCTCCTATAGTCGAGGTAAATCGGTTAAGGAGAGGTGCAATTCGGCAGGAGATGGTGCGATGACAAAACCCTTACAGTGCCGGGTGATGAAGGCGCTTGCGGTGGGGGGCGTGTTGGCTGCCCTGCTCGTTGGACAGGTAGGGGCTTTTCATTTCCCGAAACGTGCAGTTCAGGAATCCGCGTCCTACTCCGAGCCGTCTTCCGAAACCGCCGTCTTGTCCTCCTATTGGAGTTCCAGAATTCTACGCTGGGAGTCCCTGATTGTGCAGGAGGCCAACCGGCGCAGCTTGGACCCTGACTTTGTTGCATCCCTCGTGTGGCGTGAGTCCCGTGGTGATCCCAACGCCGTAGGGCCAGGCGGCTCTGTCGGCTTGATGCAGATCATGCCCAAAGAGGCCGGATTCTCCTGGCGACCTTCCAAAGATGTCCTCCTAGACCCTGGTATCAATCTCTTTTGGGGTACGCGCACGCTGTCGATCATCATCCGGCAGGGCGATGGCGATATCTTCAATGCGTTGGCGGCCTATAACGCCGGTTGGGAGCAGATAGAGTATCGTAGACCGCGCAACTTTGCCACGACCATCCTTCGCGATTATGCGCACGCGGTTGCTTCCCGCTGTGGGGTGAGTGGTCGTTGGGTCGCGTTCTTTGCGGTAGAAAGTAGCTACACGCATGGCCCTATCTGGGTGGCGGATTCTGCTCGTTCGGACGTCTATTACTATGGGCGAACGAACGCTATTCCCGATGGAACGCCTCTTATCCCGAACGTCTCGCCAACTTCTGTGATCGCACATTTTACATCTGAAGGAACCGGTGCGCCCCACAGTGTAGGGATCTGGCTGTACAACGTCGCTCAGGATGCATGGGATGGTTGTGCTTTGTCCCAGCAAGTTACGGCAGCGTTGCCACCGACCGCGACGCCCGTGGTACTCCCTGCTGCACCTACAGCGACGCCGGAAGCGGTGACGGCCGCAATTGCCGCCGCGACTGCGACTGCGACCGCGACTGCGACCGAACCTGCGCCCACGGCGACGCCGATTGTGTCTACAGCTCTGCCAAATTCAACGGTCGCGCCATCACCTACGCCGACGCTGAGCGGCGAACTCGTTGTTGCCCTGAATGCAGTTGTGCTTGACAGCGGCGCGGAGTTGCGTCCAGGAGCCACACTGTGGTGGAATCCGACAACGACGCTGCCGGAAGGTACGACTGTGCGCGTGTTGGGTTACAATTCTGACACGCCGGACTGGTTGTACATCAGCGCATCGGACGGCGAAGTACTGGGGTGGACACAGGCCGCGAATCTGCGTCTTCCCGGTTCGCTTCAGAGATTGGCATTGATTACGCCGATTCCAACCTTGACGCCCTCGCCGACGGCGACATCGAGTCCTACGCCTACGCCGACCGTCGCGTGCGATGGCGGCCCGTTGCGTGCCGAAGCCTGGGCATTGAAGGCTTACCGCAGTCCATTGGGCGGCTGGATAGCCGTCATCTACGCAAAGGGCCATGGCGGGAACTGCGAATATACCTACACATGGAATGTGGACATCGAGAAAGGTCCGACGTTCGGCTCCGCGCTTTTCGAGCTTAAGCTTGACCGTTATGAGGCGCTCGTAGGCACGGTCACGGTGCGTTCCGGAGAGGAAGAAGTGACGGTGGGGGTTTACGTGCCGTCACCGTAAAATCATTCTACCTGCTGATCGTAACAAGGCCAGGATGATATCAATCTTGGCCTTTTCTGTGTATAATTGAAGGATGATTGATCGGCAAAAGCTTATTATTGTCCTTGGCGTCGCTTTTTTAATCGGTGGCGCCTACGGGTACGTCCTCGATTTGCTCCTTTTCTATGATGATGTGCCGATTCTATCCTGGTTGGCGCAGCATACCTGGTTGGATATCTGGTTTCAGCCGGAGGCGGGATATTATCGCCCGTTGACTTTTATGATCTACAAGTTCGGGATGACGTTGCCCGGAGAGAGCGGCCGTATCTTTTTGCACGCAGTTAATCTGGCGTGGCTATTTATCGGGGCCGTGCTTGTGTCTGAGATAGGCTGGCTGTGCACAGAGGATGCGCGCCAGGCCGGGATTGCAGCGGCGTTGTATGCCGTGTTTCCCTTGATGAGCAAAGCCATCCCGTGGGTCACGGCAATGGGGCATCCGATGGTGGCGGCTGTGGTGTTGGGTGCGGTCTATTGCGCATTGCGGGCCGAGAAGAGCGCTCGCTCGCGTTGGTGGATTCCAAGTGTGCTGCTGACGGGGCTGGCACCTTTCGCCCACGAAAGCGGAGCGATGTCGGGCACGATTGTGGGCGGCTTCGTAGTGCTGCAATTTTGGGGCCGTGAAGGTTTCAAACGGCGGTTGGTCTTTGTGGGCATCGGATTATGCCTCAACGTTGCGGCTGTAGTTTGGCGTTCTCGCCTGCTCCCGATGGCTGGTATGCAGCCTTTGACGTTCGCGGCGCTTTACCCGAAGGCGCTGTTTTTTCTGCACGGTCTGTTGTATCCAATTGCACCAGCGGTAGGGTGGCTGGTACGAACCTGGGGATGGCATGATTTCACCTTGTTGGTCATTGCGGCGGTTCTGGTGCTTTTCCTCATGGGGATGCTCGCACACAAAACACGTCTCTGGGCGTGGTTCGCTCAACTGCTGTGCTGGTGGGCGTGTTCGGCGCTGCCGGCGCTGCTGTTTTTCGATTTTGCCGCCTTGTACGTTGCGCCGAGGCTCTACGTCTTTGGTGCGGCGGGCGCCGCATTGCTGTGGGCCACGCTCATCGTCAAAGTTGTTGACTGGCTGCCCTTGTGGCCCGCTCGTTGGCTGGCGCTGTGCCTTTTGGCCGGGAGTATCGTATCCCAAAATGTAAGCTATATTGCGAAGCAGCGTACGTTGTTTGTGATGCTGAACTCCTTGTACGAAAAAGTGCTCGATGTTGTCGCCGATGCCGACCATTACCCCCTGGCTTTCGTCAATTTGCCTTACCAACTGACCTGGCAAACACAGACGTACCCGTTGGCACAGGAGGGCGTGGTCTTTGTGCCGTGGTACGCGAATCTGACCGGCTTTGTTGCCGTCAACGGGGGGCAGGTTCTGGGCGATATCGACGTGGCGGTGTATGGCTCGCTGCTCAGAGAGACCGATCCGGCCATGCTACCGGAAGGCAAATGGCTGGACGTGTTGGAGACCTATCCCTTCGCGCGCGCGCAACGGACGGTGTGGGTGACATCCCTGGACGAAGCCACGACGACGACACTGGCTCTGCGCGAAGCCGGCGCGGTGATGGCGACGCACACTGCGCCGGAGCACGTTCCGCTGGTGCAGTATGCGGGTGGCACGGAGATCGTCGCTACGGATGCGGAATGGCTTGCGCCTGATCTGTGCGCGGTGACGCTGTTGTGGCAATCGGTTGGCCCGATGGAGGCCGAGATCTTCGTCCATGTGCGGGATGGTAGCGGCGCGCTGGTCGCGCAGGCCGATGGTCCGGCGTTGGGCGGTCTCGCGCCGATTTGGGCTTGGCCGGCCGGCGACGAGATCCGCGATGTGCGTTATATTCAACTTCCGGCGGATTCCACGCCCCCTTACACGGTGCAGGTGGGGATATATACCGGCGAAGGCCGGTTCGCGGCATTTGGTGAGGCGGGCCGTTTCCCGGACGATGCCGCAACAGTCATTGTCATTCCTGCGTATGAGGAGGTCGAGGCGCGATGAAAAATGTAGACATATGCGTTCACTCGGCGACACAACTGTGCGTGATCCCGCCGCAGTCTGGCGGCCCACAGCGTGGCGCGCACTTAGGCGATGTGGGACTCATCGCAGATGGCGCGGTCGCCATCGCCGCAGGCCGCGTGGTGGCCGTAGGGTCGACCCGTGAGTTGGCAAGCCGCTTCCACGCGACGCAGGAGATCGATGCCAGTGGCAAGGTCGTGTGTCCCGGCTTCGTCGATCCACATACGCACCTGGTGTGGCTGGGCGACCGCGCGGCGGAGTTCGAGCAGCGCATTGCCGGGGCAACGTATATGGAGATCATGGCGGCGGGTGGCGGGATTATGTCGACTGTGCGCGCCACGCGCGATGCCTCGGTCGACGAACTGGTCGCGGCGATGCGGCCCCGGCTGGATCGGATGCTGGCCTACGGCGCGACGACCGTGGAGGTGAAGTCGGGCTATGGCCTGGAGACCGGCGCGGAATTGCGGCAGTTGGAGGCGATTGTCGTGCTCGATCGCAGCCATCCGGTGACGTTGGTGCCGACGTTCCTGGGGGCACATGCCGTCCCGGCCGAGTACAAGGGCCGCGCTGACGCCTACGTGGATGTGGTGATCCACGAGATGCTACCTGCCGTCGTGGAGAAGTCGCGCGCGCTGGGATTGGAGCGCTTGCCTTTCTGCGACGTTTTCTGTGAAGACGGCGCGTTCGATCTGGCGCAGAGCCGCCGCATCCTTGAGGCGGCGCGGGCGTGGGGATTCCCGCTGAAGATCCACGTCGATGAATTTGCCTCACTCGGTGGGACGAGGCTGGCGGTCGACCTTGGCGCGACGTCGGCGGATCATCTGGTGACGCCGCCGCCGGAGGACATCGCGATCCTCGGTGCGTCGAATACGGTGGCCGTGTCGTTGCCGTGTACGCCGTTCGGCCTGGGGCACCACGACTACACGCCCGCCCGCGCGCTCCTGAAGGCAGGCGCGGCGCTGGCGCTGGCGAGCGATTGCAATCCGGGCACGGCCTGGAACGAATCGATGCCCTTCGTGATCGCGCTGGCGTGCCGCTACCTGCGGCTGACGCCCGCGCAGGCCCTCGTCGCGGCGACGTTGAACGCGGCGTGCGCGCTCGATCTGGGCGACCGGGTGGGGAGCCTCGCGCCAGGCCACGCGGGGGATCTGCTTGTCCTGGATCTTCCTGACTACCGGCATTTAGGCTATCGCTTCGGCACAAATCCCGTAGCGGTGGTCGTCAAGGGCGGCGAGATTGTGGCGATGAACGGGCAGGTGGTCTACGCATGACTGGCGCAGCAGAGGACGATCGCAGCGCGACGTTTACGCTGCTGGTCGAAGAAGACGGCGGGCGCCTCGATAGCTTTATCGCGGAAGCGTTGCCGGAACTGTCGCGCACAGCAGTGCAGCGCCTGATTGACGCGGGAGATGTAATGGTGAATGGCGCAGTATCCCGTTCGTCGTACAAGGTGCGGCGCGGCGACACGGTGGTGGTGCATGTGCCCCCCGCGCAGCCGGTAAAGTTGTCCCCTGAAGCCTTGCCGCTGGATATTTTGTACGAGGACGCGGACATTCTGGTGGTGAACAAGGCGGCGGGGATGGTGGTGCATCCGGGTGCGGGGCATTATTCCGGCACGTTGGTGAACGCGCTGCTGGCGCATTGTGATGACTTGCAGGGTATCGGTGGCGAACTGCGGCCCGGCATTGTGCACCGGCTGGACAAGGATACGTCCGGTGTGTTGGTCGTTGCCAAGCACGACCGCGCGATCCACGCGTTGCAGCGGCAATTCAAGCAGCGGGAGGTGCGCAAGATGTACGTTGCCCTGGTGATCGGCAACGTCGAGCAAGCCGAGGGTGTCATCGATGCGCCGATCGCACGGCATCGCGTTCACCGTAAACGCATGGCCGTCGTCGCCAGCGGTAAGCCCGCCCGCACGCGTTGGCGGGTCCGTGGGCGCTACCGCGACGCGCACAACCGTACCTACACACTGCTGGATGTGCGGTTGTTGACCGGGCGCACGCATCAGATTCGCGTTCACTTTGCATGGCTTGGCTATCCACTGGTGGGGGATGCCCTCTACGGTCCGGCGCACAGCCCGCTACCCGCCCCGCGCCAGTTTCTCCACGCACGCGCGTTGACGTTGCTGCATCCGACGACGGAGGAAAAGATGACCTTCTCCGCGCCGCTGCCGGACGATCTGGCCGATTTTCTGGCCTCTCTCTCAGCGGATGGGCAACCATAGGTCGCTCGCGGATTGAGCAGGTTTCTCCACATGAAGACCAAAATTCTGCTTCATCTGCTGATTGAAAAAGGTGCACGTACATCTTGATTTCATTTGACGATTAGGTCAATTTCAGGTATCCTTTACACGTGAAAAAGCAGCGGCGCGAACGGAAAGTTCGCCTGGATCTTTTGTTGGTCGAGCGGGGGCTGGTCGAGAGCTGCTCACTGGCGCAGCGCCTAATTCGTGCGGGTGAAGTGCAGGTCGATGGGCAACTGGCCGATAAACCGGGCGCCGATGTGCCGGAAGATGCCGACATCAGCCTCAAAGTCAAACCACGCTTTGTGAGCCGGGGCGGCGAAAAGCTCGCGGCGGCGCTGGAACGTTTTTCGGTGCCGGTGGCGGGGAAAGTCGCGGCGGACATCGGCGCTTCGACGGGCGGATTCACGGATTGTTTGTTGCAGTACAATACGGCGAAGGTCTACGCGATCGACGTGGGGTACGGGCAACTGGCGTGGAAATTGCGCCAGGATGCGCGGGTGGTGGTGATGGAGCGGGTGAACGCCCGTTATCTGGCGACCCTGCCGGAGCCGGTAGACGTGATCGTGTCGGATGTATCGTTCATCTCGCTGCGCATCATCTACGCGACGGCGGTGCATTGGCTCAAGCCCGGGGGTACCGTGATTTCGTTGATCAAACCGCAGTTCGAGGCCGAGCGCAAACGTGTTGGCAAAGGTGGGGTGGTGCGCGATCCGGCGGTGCACCGGCAGGTTTTGGAGATGGTGACGGCTGATATGGCGGCGCTGGGTCTGGGTCTGCGCGGACTGATGGTTTCTCCACTGCGTGGCCCTGCCGGCAACGTAGAATTTCTGGGATGGTGGACATTGGGCGCAGGCTCCGGCGACGTCCAAACGTGGATTGACCAAACTTTGGGCACTTTCTCATCGCTCCCAGTGACCTGACTAGCAGACTGCCCGACTATTTGACTAATTTAGGAGAAGGATGGATTCGCAGACTATTCGGAATTTTAGCATCATCGCGCACATCGATCACGGCAAATCGACGCTGGCCGACCGCTTACTGGAAGTGACCGGGACGGTCGAGGCACGAAAGTTTGCCGGTGGGGAATCGCAGGTGCTCGATAGCATGGACCTTGAGCAGGAGAAGGGCGTGACGATCAAAGCATCTGCGGTGCAGATGCGCTGGACGGCCGCCGATGGCGAAACGTACGAGCTGAACCTGATTGACACGCCCGGGCACGTGGACTTCACCTACGAGGTGAGCCGGGCGTTGGCGGCGTGTGAGGGTGCGGTGCTGGTCGTCGATGCGACGCAGGGCATTGAGGCGCAGACGTTGGCTAATCTGTACCTGGCGTTGGAAAACGATCTCGAGATTGTGCCGGTGATCAACAAAATCGACCTGGCGACGGCGGATGTGGAGCGGGTGGCGCAAGAGGTGGCGGAGTTGATCGGTGTGCCGGTAACGGACGTGATCTCCGTTTCCGCCAAGGATGGAACGAACGTTGCCGCGGTTTTGCAGGCCGTGGTGGATCGCATTCCGCCGCCCAAAAGCTCCGATGCGGATGCGCCATTGCGGGCACTGGTGTTCGATTCGCACTACGACTCGTACAAAGGCGTGATCGCGTACGTGCGCCTTTACGAAGGTCAGGTGATGCGCTCAACACCGTTGTTGATGATGGCGACTGGTGCAAAGACTGAGCCGGTGGAGGTAGGCGTCTTCAGACCCAGCATGGTGGAAGTTGAAGAACTCTCCGCTGGCGAGGTGGGCTATATCGCCACCGGCTTTAAGTCGGTGCGCGAGGCGCGCGTCGGCGATACGGTCACGGAACAGCGTCGTGCAGCAGCGGAACCCCTGGCGGGCTACCGTCCCGCTAAGCCGATGGTCTTCGCCAGCCTGTACCCTTCGGAGGCTGACGATTACGAAAACTTACGGGATGCGCTGGAGAAGCTCCAACTCAATGACGCCTCACTCACGTACGAGCCGGAGACGTCGCAGGCGTTGCAATTCGGTTTTCGCTGTGGTTTTCTGGGTTTGTTCCATATGGTCATCGTTCAGGAACGGTTGGAGCGCGAATACGCGCAAGACCTCGTCGTGACCGCACCGAGTGTGGCCTATCAAGTCCTTTTGACGAGTGGTGAGGAGATCGAGATCCACCGCCCCGCCGATTTGCCCGACCCTTCGTTGATCGATGAGGTGCGTGAGCCGTGGATGAAGGTGCAGGTGATCACACCAAATGAGTACCTCGGCGCGCTGATGGAGATTTTCCGCCGCAAGCGCGGTAACTTCTTGCTCACCGAGACGCTGGATCAGAAGCGTGTGCTGTTGACGTTTGAGGTGCCGCTGGCGGAGATGGTGATCGATCTGCACGATCGCATCAAATCGGCGACGCGCGGCTACGCTTCGATGGATTACAGTTTCGACAGCTACCGCGTCGATGATCTGGTCAAGGTGGACGTGCTGGTGAACAAGGAGCCGGTGGATGCACTGGCAATTATCGTCCACCGCGATATGGCCTACGAGAAAGGCTCACTGCTTATCCGCAAGATGAAGGAGGCGATTCCACGGCAGTTGTTCGAGGTGCCGATTCAGGCGATGGTGGGTGGTAAGGTGGTAGCCAGGGTCAATGTGCAGGCCTTGCGCAAGGACGTGCTGGCAAAGTGTTACGGCGGCGACGTCTCGCGCAAGCGCAAATTGCTGGAAAAGCAGAAGGCCGGGAAGAAGCGGATGAAGGCTTTGGGCAACGTCATCATTCCGCAAGAGGCATTCCTGGCGATGTTGCGGCTGGATGAGGATTGACGGAGGGAGTGCATGAGTGCGTTAGCCGACGCCTGGCGGAGAATTCCTTTATCACGACGCAAGCAAATGGTTCTGGTGTTGGTTTCGTTGTTCGTTATTGCGTTGATCGTTTGGTCTGCGCGAACGGTTTTGGTTCCCTACGCTTTCGGCCTGATCCTGGCTTACGTGCTTGCGCCGTTGATTAGATTTTTCGAGCGCGGGTTTTTATGGCTGAGCCAGCGGCGCTATTTGGGCTTTTTGAAGCGTCCTGCGCGGGGATTGGCCATCGGGGTTGTGTACTTGCTCGTGTTGGCGGTCCTGGTTGGTTTCTTTTCAGTCTTGGTCCCTGTCTTGATTGAGCAGGGCAAAGCGCTTTGGGAGACCAGGGATACCATCTGGCAGTACATCTACCAACTCGGTGAGGATGCCGTCGAGCAATATCGCCTGTTGCCGGAGCAGGTGCGTGAACAGGTCGATGAAAACCTGAACAAGTTTGGCGAGCAAATCGGCAGGATTATCCAACAAGCTGTGGGCGGAACGGCGGTCGTGATCTCCTACACCTTCAGCCTTGTGCTGGCGATCTTGATTATTCCCTTTTGGACGTTCTACCTGCTGCTGGACTCCCGTAAGCTAGGCCAGACATTTGTGCATTCAATCCCCATTTCGATTCGTCAGGATGTACTGAAACTCGTGACGCTCATCGACGCGGTTTTCGCTTCCTACTTACGCGGACAGCTTTTCCTGGCCCTCATCATCGGCGCTATCTCGACGATTTTTCTGGGGATTGCCGGCGTGCAATTCGCCTTAATCCTGGGGGTTATCGCCGGTATCTTTGAATTGATCCCCAACATCGGCCCAATCCTTGGCGCGATCCCGGCGATTCTCGTCGCGCTGGCGCAGAATCCAACCCTGGCGCTGGTTACGGCGATCTACGCCGTCGTCATCCAGCAAATCGAGAACATCTTCATCACCCCGCGCGTTCTGGGGCGGAGCGTGCAGTTGCATCCGGTGTTGGTGATGGTAGTGCTGGTCATCGGCAGTGAGTTAGGGGGGCTGCTTGGCCTGTTCCTCGCGCCGGTCACAACGGCTGTGCTGCGCGATGTTTTCCGCTATCTTTATTTCCGCCTTGAAGAAATCCCCCTTTCTCCTAGTGAGGCTTTGGAAAAAGTGTGGGAGGCAGAGGTGTTCGACATGCGGGTCTGAGGATTGAAGATCGTATTTTATCATAAACCTAATAGAGGAGTGTGTTTGTATGGCTGACAAAGTTCGTCTAGGCATCGTCGGTGTAGGGCAGATTGGTAAGAACCATCTGCGAAATTATCAGAAGATTGAGGGGGCCGAAATCGTAGCGGCGGCGGATATTAATGAGGCTGAACTGAGCCGCGTAGCGCGGGAATTCGGTATTCCCAACACGTATACGAATTTCCGCGAGCTGTTACAACGTGATGACATCGTCGCGGTGGACGTGTGCCTGCACAATAACTTGCATATGCCCGTCACCGTGGCGGCGTTGGAGGCCGGCAAGCACGTCTACTGCGAAAAGCCCATCGCGGGCGCGTACGCCGACGGCGTGACGATGGTGAAGACCGCGGAGGCGACCGGCAAGATGTTGCACATCCAGTTGAGCACGCTCTACACTAAAGAGACGAAGGCCGCTAAATATCTTATCGACGGCGGGCATCTGGGCAAGCTCTACCACGCGCGTTCGACCGGGTTCCGGCGGCGGGGTCGCCCCTACGTGGATGGTTACGGCGCGCCGCCCTTCGTGCAGAAGCGCAACTCCGGCGGCGGCGCGTTCTACGATATGGGCGTTTACCACATCGCCAACATCCTTTACCTGCTCAACAATCCCAAAGTTCTGCGTATCACCGGCAAGACGTACCAGGAAACCCCCATCGACCCGCGCCGTTTGGAGATCAGCGGCTATGATGTGGAGGAGTTGGGGATGGGCTTCGTGCGTCTGGAGAATAACATCGCGTTGGACATCGTCGAGGCGTGGGCCATTCACCTGGACGCCTTTGAAGGCTCGTACATCGTTGGCTCAGAGGGTGGGGTGAAGCTGGATCCGTTCGGCTATTACCTCAACATCGGCGATCTGGCGATCAACGGTACGGCTGATCTGGCCCAGTTCGACTACCGCCTGCACAACGTTCACGAAATCGGTGATGTGTACGACAGCTCTCAGCATCACTGGATCGCGGCGCTGCAAGGGCGCGTGGAATTGCTGCCCACAGCGGCAGTGGCTCTCAACACAATGCTGATCTCTGAGGGTATTTTCCTCTCCGAGAGGCTGGACCGCGAAGTGGTGGCTGACGAAGTGTTGGAGATGTCGAAGTCTACGGCGGTGAAGCTGTAGGGCTTGAAGCCTAGCATTTTAACACGGAGACACAGAGAGCACAGAGAAGGTCATAAAATCTCTGTGTTCTCTGTGTTTTCTTTAGAGGGAGTGAAAGACGATGAGTGAGCGATTTGTCGAACGTTGGGACATTTTTGAGTTGGCGCTGGACGGCTCTGCGGAGGGTAACCCTTTCACGGACGTGACCTTTGGGGCGCGCTTTGCCTACAAGCACCGCGTCATCGACGTGGACGGCTTCTATGACGGCGCGAATAAAGACCATTCGTCCGGCGCGTACAAGGTCCGTTTCATGCCCGACACCGAAGGCGCATGGACGTATACGACGCGCAGCAACGTCGCCGCGCTGGATGGCAAGACCGGGACGTTCGCGTGTACGCCGGCATCGCCGGGCAACCACGGGCCGGTGCGGGCGCGCGACACGTACCACTTCGCCTACGCGGATGGCACGCCGCACTTCTCCGTCGGCACGACCTGCTACGCGTGGAATCATCAGGGCGACGAACTTGAGGAGCAGACGCTTGTGACACTCAAGACCGCGCCTTTCAACAAACTGCGCATGTGCGTTTTCCCCAAGCACTACACCTTCAACCAAAATGAGCCGCCCTATCACGCCTTCGAGCCTCTCCCCCCCTCGGGGGGAGCCGGAGGGGGGGATGACGGCTGCCGCTTCGACTTCACCCGTTTCAACCCCGCTTTCTTCCGCCACCTGGAACAGCGCGTGGGCGATTTGCGCGATCTGGGTATTGAGGCCGACATCATCCTTTTCCATCCTTACGACCGCTGGGGTTACAGCACAATGCCCGCCGAGGTGGACGACCGCTATTTGCGCTACGTCGTCGCGCGGCTGGCAGCCTACCGCAACGTGTGGTGGTCGATGGCCAACGAGTTCGATCTAATGCGGGCCAAGACCGAGCAGGATTGGGATCGCTTCTTCCAGATCGTCCAGGAGAGCGACCCCTACCAGCACTTGCGCTCCGTGCACAACTGCCGCGTATTCTACGACCACAACAAACCCTGGGTGACGCATTGCAGCATCCAACGCTCGGAACTCAACCAGGTCAACCAGTGGCGCGCGTTGTACAAGAAGCCCGTCGTGGTGGACGAGTGTTGCTACGAAGGCGACATCCCCAACAACTGGGGCAACATCACCGCGCAGGAGATGGCGCACCGCTTCTGGGAAGGGTTCTCGCGGGGCGGCTACGTAGGCCACGGTGAGACGTACCTGCACCCCGACGACGTCCTCTGGTGGTCGAAGGGTGGGGTGCTCCACGGCGACAGCCCGGCGCGCATCGCCTTTCTGCGCGAAATTATGGAGCAAGGCCCTCCCATTGATCCGCGCGGCGGGTCCTGGGATTTGAACCAGTCTGCCAATACCGGGGACTCCTATCGCCTCATCTACTTTGGCATCAACCGCCCGGCCTACAAGGACATCACCTTACCGGAGAACGCTGCTTACACCATCGAGGTGATCGACGCCTGGGAGATGACGATCACGCCGCTTGAGGGCGTTTTCTCCGGCAAATGTCGCGTTCCCCTGCCTGCCAAGCCCTACATCGCGCTGCGGGTACGTAGGCAGTAACTTGAATTTGATGGAGTCTCGCATGAAGTTCGATGAAACGTTCGACGTGCTGGTCGCCGGCGCTGGTGTGGCAGGCGTGGCGGCGGCGATGGAATGTGCGCGGGCCGGGCTGCACACCGCGCTGGTGGAGAAGACGGTGTTCGTGGGCGGTCTGGCGACGGCGGGCCTGATCAACATCTACCTGCCGCTGTGCGACGGCCTGGGGCATCAGGTCACGTTTGGCGTCGCTGAGGAATTGTTACACCTTAGCATCAAGTATGGCCCTGGCGATGTGCCTGACGGCTGGCGTGAAGGACGTGGTCGTTACCAGACGTTGTTTTCGCCCGCGTCGTTCGTGCTCGCGCTGGACGAGGCGCTTGAGGACGCGGGCGTCAATCTTTGGCTCGATACCCTGTTCTGCCAGCCGGTGATGGACGGCGAACGCATCGTGGGGATCGAGGTGGAGAATAAGAGCGGGCGTGGCCTCTTGCGTGCCCGTTGTGTCATCGACGCGACCGGCGACGCGGATGTGGCCTACCGTGCGGGCGCTCCGTGTGCCGAGGCCGGCAACTGGCTCTCGCTGTGGGCGATCCAGGCGTCGTACGCCAGAGCACAGCAGGTCGTCGCGCAGCCGGAGAAGACGCCGCTGCTAGACTGCATTCGTCTGGGGGCAGATGCCTGGGGGCATGGTATTTCGCCGGACGTGGCGAAATTCTACGGCACGAATGGCGCACAGGTGACGCGCTTCATTCTGGAAAGTCGCCGCCTGTTGCGCGAGCACTACACGGTCGGGCACACAGCGGGTGGCGAAACCGGCCGTCACAAGTGCTTTCTCGTGACTTTGCCCGCGATGGCGCAGTTTCGCACCACGCGCCATATCGTGGGGCAGGCGACGGTGGCCGGCGGGCAGGATGGTATCCACGTCCCCGCGTCGGTAGGGTTGGTGCCCGACTGGCGCAAGCCGGGGCCGGTGTGGGAGATTCCCTACGGGGCGCTGCTGCCGCGCGGCGTTACGGGGCTATTGGCTGCCGGACGCTGCATCTCGTCTGTGGGGGATGCCTGGGAGGTCACACGTGTTATCCCGGCGGCGGCGCTGACGGGTCAAGTCGCCGGTGTCGCGGCGCGGCTGGCAATCAGCGGCAACACAACGCCGGATGCGGTGGATGTCCGTGATGTGCAACGCGAACTGGCACGTTACTGCATCCCCCTACATACACATCGGTGATGTGCGCTAACTCTACATTTACGATGTGCTTATTGCGTTGGGGAGCAATCCCCGCACCTGTTCGGTGATCCAGCGGGGACGATTGGGGACATACACGGTGACGGCAACCAGCTCGTTGTGGTCAGCGTAATCGCATACCACGTGGACTGGGAGTGGTTCTCCAGGAATGGGGCCGGCGATCAACACGCGCTTGCGTTCGGGATACTGCTCCACGATGACGCCGTTAAAGATGGCGTGTAGCACCTCTTTGATCCGCAATCCCTCTTTGTGGGCTTCGCGGAGCGCGTGTTCGGACACGCGTAAGCGTTCCCACTGTTCGAGTAGATCCTCTGTGTCGGTGATGTCCACGATGGCTTTTCCCTCTGTGCAAAACGTAACGATTTTCCGTTTACCGAATTACGCATCACGTTTTTGTACCGGCAGCGTGAAATAGAACGTGCTGTGGCCTTCCTCGGCGCTCTCGAAGCCGATGACGCCACCGTGACTTTCCACGATTTGTTGTGCCAACGCCAACTCAATGCCTGCACCGGGATGGGCGCGTTCCAGGTTGCCGTGATAGAGCCGCTTGAAGAGCAATTTGCGCTCATTTTCTGGGATCTCCGGACCGGCATCTGTAATGGCAACGCGAATCATCTTTGCGCCTTCACGCTTAGCCGAGATGCGGACCGTGCTGTTTGCTGGTGTGAAGCGAATGGCGTTGTTGAGCAGTTTCTCGATCCCGCGCAGCATTTGGCGTGGATCGAGCCATATGTCGGGGAGATCGGCTTCGATGTCGGTGGCAAGCACAATGTTCTTCTTCTTGGCTGCCGGCTGTGCAGCAGCCATGGCGTTGTGTAGCATGTCGGCAATATCGGTCTCTTGCGTGTGCAGTTTTTCCGGATTGGCGACTCTCATCGCGCCCAGGTCGCGCACCAGTTGCGCCAGAAACTGCGCGTGTTCTTGGAGGTCGGTCAGGGCTTGGTTCTGAGCCTCGTTCAGCGGACCGAGTCCGCCGTCCAGCAGCAGTTCGGGATAGCTCTGGATGAACGTAACAGGATCACGCATTTCCTGCGCCAGATCGTCGAAGATGTGGGCGCGCTGTGTCTCCCGCTCTTGCAGAAGCTTGGTGATTTTCTCCAGTTGATCGGCTTGTTCCTGCGCTTGCTGCAAAAGCTGCGTTGCCATAATAGCTTTGCCTAGCTGGTAGGCCGCGATGAAAAGCAGACGTTGTTCGTGTGCCGTGAACGGCTCGTGCCTGGCGAGGATGATGCCACCCGTGGTCGTCTCTCCCTGCACGATCGGCGTTTCGAGATACGCAAGCGGGTGGGGGGTATCGATAGGGTCCGCGCCGTCTTGGATAACGATGCGATTCTCTGTGACATGTTCGGGCACGTCGAGAAAAGTATACAAATGCGATTCGATTTCGGCAAGTTGCTCAGACGGCAAAGTGTGATGGGTGTGCAATACCTGAAGCGACGCTTCGGTTAGCATGATCTCGGCGGCTTCGTACGGAATGCCCTTGACTAGTTCCCTAAGCATCTGCTGTAACATCTGCGGTAAATCCTGGCCCGTCATCGCGTGGGCCATTTGATAGAGCACGCTGTTGGCGCGCTCGCGTTCGATCATCTTCTGGTAAAGTTGGATGTTTTCCAGCGCAATGCCCAAATAAACACCTTCTGCGGTGAGGGTTTCGCGCAAATGCTCCGGGAGGCAAACCTTTTCCGTGCCGGATGCTTCACGCGTGCTCAGCGCCAGCCAGGCCAGCGTGTGTTGGCGGGCTTGCAGAGGGATGAAAAGTCGCGCGCCTTTGCCGTTGCCGTTGGCGTCGAATGTCAGCGCGTGTTCGCTTTCGGGACGCCGCGTGAGGGCGCGTGTCTCCGCGCTGAGGCGTTGCACGGCGCTGGCGCATCCTGTTTCCGCAAGCGGGATCAACGCGACGTTGGTTTCTTTGACGGCGAGGAAGACGCCGTTCGACCAGTCGAGATACTGCAAGGTGTGTTCCAACGCCGTTTGCGCTACCTGCTCGATCCCGTGCAGGGGTGCGACGGTTGTGGCCAGATTGAAGAGGAAAGCGCGTTCTTGCGACTGCTGGCGTGTCTGTTGGTGGAGACGCGCGTTGAGCAGCGCCGCCGCCACCTGATCGGCGATGCCGGTCATCATATTTTGCTCATCAAGCGTGAACGAGTGGCTGGTACGCGTCATCGCACTCAGTACCCCCACTGGCTCCCCGTTGATCAGCATCGGTACGAGGATGGTGCTGCGAATATTTTCGTCCAGAAACGCGGGCACGGCAAGGCGCGGTTCGTTCTCCCACGACTCGATGATGATCATCTCCCGGTTCAGCAGTGTCTCCCAGGCCAGACCGACGCCTTTGGGCAGATGGACCGGCTCGTGAGCGAAGGCTTTCATGCCACGTTGGGCGCGGATGACCAGTTCTTCGCGTTCGGGATCGACAACGCTAACGGCGGCAGCTTCGACGCCGAGCACGTCGCAGACGGCCTCAACCGCCTGCTGTATCACGCACTGCAAATCAAGGCTGCGCGTAACGCGTAAACTCACACTGCGGAGTGCTTCGAGTTGGCGTTGGTGTTTTTCCAGGGCAGCATAGAGCTTATCGATAGTTGACGTGGTATGCATTGGCATCTCTCCAAATGACTTGCCCGGCTCGAGATAGGTCAGGCGCTTTGTTCAAACCAATCAGGTTAGTATGAGAACATTATAGCGCACTTTTTACAGACCACAAAAGGTTGCTGTAGCCCCGATTTCCAAATCGCGTTCCTGTTTCTCACTATTCGTACCGCAGCGCGTCAATGGGGTTGAGAGCTGCGGCCCGCTGTGCAGGATAGATGCCAAAGAACAGACCGACGGCGGCGGAGAACAGCGTCGCCAGCAGGACTGCGTTGAGCGTGATGACGGCGCGGAAGCCCTCGTCGCGCAATACGTACGAGACGACTGCCGCACCGGTTGCCCCGAGCAAGATGCCGATGATTCCGCCGACCAGCGAAAGCATCACGGCCTCGGTCAAAAACTGCGCTAAAATGTCGCTTTTGCGCGCGCCTACGGCCTTGCGCAACCCGATCTCGCGGGTGCGTTCGGTGACGGAAACGAGCATGATGTTCATAATGCCGATCCCACCGACGAGCAGGCTAATGCCGGCAATCGCTCCCAGGAAGACGGTGAGCACGCCCGTGATCTGCTGGAAGGTACCGATGATCTCCGATTGGCTGATGGCGGTGAAGTCGTCCGGGTCGCCGGGGGCGATGCGGTGACGCTGCCGCAGGATTTGCGAGACTTCCTCTATGGCGGCGTTCATGCGATCCTCGGAGACGGCCTGCACGTAGATAAACGTGAGACGCGGCTCGCCCGTGTTGGTCCGTCGCGGAAAAATGCGGCTGAGTGCTGTGTTCAGGGGAATGAAGATGATTTCATCCTCGCTCCTGAAGTTGCTCCCGCCCCGTTCCTCCATCACGCCGGCAACGCGAAATGGCACGCCGTTGATGCGAATGATTTCCCCACTTGGATCGGGCAGGTCGGGAAAGAAGTAGTCGGCCGTCTTCTTGCCCAAAACGGCGATGCGCGCCTGCCCCTGGTTATCTCCCGGGGTGATGAAGACGCCGGTCTGTGTGGCCCAATCGCGCACGGCAGCGTAATCTTCGGTGACACCGTTGACGTCCACGGGCCGGTCTTTGCCGGGCGTGGTGATGCGCGCGGTCCCTTGAATGGTAGGCGCAACGCGCAGCACGTGGGGCGCTTCGGTAGCGTCGCGCAACGCTTCGGCGTCTTTCATCGTCAGGTATGCCGGGCGGCGCAGTTCCTGATCGAACGATCCGGGGATGATGAAGAACAGGTTGCTGCCGATGGACTGAAACTGCTTGGTGATGTATTCCTGTACCCCCTCACCCGCCGACATCAGCGTGATGACCGCCCCGACGCCGATGATGATGCCTAACATCGTTAGGGCTGCGCGCATTTTGTTGGCCGCGAGCGCTTTGAACGCCAGACGCAAGCTTTCCCAGAACTTCATGCGGCAGCCTCCTCGGCAGCGAGTTGGGCCTGGATCGGTTCGGCGACTGGTTCCTCTTTGAGCACTTTCCCGTCGAACAGGTGGATGACGCGCTGGGCGTGATGGCCGATGCGCGGATCGTGCGTCACCAGGATGACGGTGATGCCGCGCTCGCGGTTGAGTTGCTGGAGGATGTGCATCACTTCTGCGCCAGAAGCGCTATCCAGGTTGCCGGTCGGCTCGTCGGCGAGAATGATGGCCGGCTCGTTGACCAGCGCGCGGGCGATGGCGACGCGCTGCTGTTGCCCGCCGGAAAGCTCGTTGGGCGTATGGTGCATCCGATCTCCTAACCCGACCGCCTCCAACACCTCTCTGGCGCGCGCACGCCGTGCGCGTGTGCTGGTTCCGGCGTAAACGAGCGGCAGCATGACGTTGTCCAGCGCGGTCGTGCGCGGGAGCAGGTTGAAGCTCTGGAAGACGAAGCCCACTTTACGATTGCGCACCGTGGCCAGGTCGTCGTCGCTCATTTTGCTTACGTCTTTGCCATCGAGCGTGTACTGGCCCCACGTCGGCTGGTCCAGGCAACCCAGAATGTTCATCAGCGTGGATTTCCCGGAGCCGGATGGCCCCATAATCGCCACAATTTCGCCCTGGCTCACGCCGAGCGAGACGCCGCGCAAGGCATGGACTTCGTTCTCGCCCATTTTGTAGACCTTGTGCATATCGTTGATCCAGATGACGATGGGGGAGTGTTGCTCCACTTCACGCTTAGCCATAAGCCTCTCCTACCGTCCCGTCGAAGGTGGCCCTTGCATATCCAGGAGGTTGCGTGTTTCCGCGACCAGGGCCACAGTTGCACCTTCTGGCAGCCCGGAGGTGACAATCGTGTGCGTATCACTGCGTTGCCCAGGGGTGATGGGGGTACGCACGGGAATGTCGTCCACAACGCGATAAACGTACGTTTCACTGCTTGTTTGGTCGGTGCGCACGGCCCAATTGGGGACGAGCAGCACATCGCTGACAATGTCCGTTTGGATGAGGACACTCACCGTCATCCCATCTAGTACCAGTAGATCGTTAGTGTCGGCTAACTTCACGCGCAGCTTGTAGGCGATGATGCCACCCACATTGGTGGGCGTCGCGGCGATGCGCTCGACCGTGCCGCGCAGTGTGGCCTGCGGGTGCGCATCCAGCGTAACGCTCACCGGCTGCCCTACGGCAACTTTGCCGATGTCGATTTCATCCACGTTGACTTCGATGTACAACTCGGAGGTGTCCAGCAGTGTGATCGCCGGCAAGCCGGTGGGCGCAGCCGCGCCTTCCTGAATGTTGACCGCGGCGACGACGCCATCGAAGGGCGCGATGAGGCTGGCGTTCGTCAGCCTTTCTTTGGCCTGTTCCAGGTTCAACTCGGCCTGCTCGATTTGCAGTTCCGTCTGGCGGATTCTGTCCGCGTCGGGGCCGGCTTGCATGTTTTCGAGGTTCTGCTGAGCTTGCCGGTAAGCCTGGTACGCGGATAGCCACTGGCTCTGAATCTGTTGAATCTGGTATTCGGCTTTGACTTGTGTAATGCCGACATTGCCTTCAGCTTCCATATAAGCGGCCGTGACGCCGGCGCCGTAAGAGAGTGGTAACCCCATTTGATCGAGCCGCTCAATCGTGCCTTCGTACGCCTCTTCTATTTTCTCTGCCGCGTCCTGGGCTGTACGGATACTCAGACTGGCCTGCGCCTCCGCTGCTTCCTTGCTGATGCGCGCCACTTCGAGCGATTGTGCCGCGTTCTGGATCGCCAATTCGGCCAGGCGGACATCCTCCTCGCCGGCCGGCTTTTGCAGCGTTTCCAGATTGACGCGTGCCTGTTCGAGCGCAATCTCCGCCTGTCGCACGGCGCGTTCGAAGTCGGTTGTGTCGAGGCGCGCCAATTCCTGTCCGGCCGTGACGTGATCACTTAAAGCGACGGAGACGGATGTGACGTCCCCCGGCAATTTGAAGCTCAGGTTGGCCTTTTGATTGACGGCGACGTTGCCACTGGCGGGCACGGTGATGGTCAATTCGCCGCGCGTGACTTGCCCGGTGCGTAGAACATCGCCGGTGGCGCTTTGTGATTGCGCCTGTTGGTTGCGCCACCACAACACCCCTCCAATCCCGGCAGCGATGGCTGCCAGGATGATGAACCACGTGAATACCTTTTTCATCGCTAGCTCCTTGTGCCCCTATTGGCCACCTGACATCATAAGATTGAGAAGGTCGCGCTCTTCGGTGACCAGGACCACAGTCTCCCCGGCTTCCAGGCCGGAGAGGATCTCGGTAGACATTTCATTGTAGCGGCCACGGGTGATCGTGCGGCGTTCGGGAACGCCTTCGCTGCGTAAAACATAGCAGTACAAAACGGTTTCTCCGGTGGATTGGTCCGAGCGTATCGCCCAGTTCGGCGCGAGCAAGACATCCTCGATGATGCCGGTGAGGATGACGACGCTGGCGGTCATGCCGTCACGAATAGTAGCCCTCCCTACATCTCCCCCGCTGGGGGGGACACCTTCACTTTCATCCTCTCCACCAGGGGGGACGCCCTCCCTTTCATCCCCCCCGATGGGGGGGACATTTCCTCTTTCATCCCCCCCATCGGGGGGGACAGAGGGGGGGGAAAGCCGTACCCGCAAACGGTACGAAATAATCCCGCCGACGTTGAGCGCGCCCGGCGCGATGCTCTCGATGGTGCCGCTGATCACGCTGTTTGGATAGGCGTCCAGGGTGACCTCTGCCGTTTGCCCGATACGGATCTTGCCGATGTCGATCTCGTCTACCGTGACATCGACGTAGAACTGTGAATCATCCACCAGGGTAAAGGCGGTTGTCCCCACAGATGGCTGCACCCCTTCTTGCACGTTGACCACGGCGATCAAGCCCGCAAAGGGCGCGGTGAGGCGCGCTCCCTCCAATTGAGCCTGCGTTTGTTCCAGGTTCAGTTGCGCCTGCTCGATTTGCAACTCGGCCTGGCGTATCTGCTGCTCATCTGGACCTTCCTCGAGCTTGCGCAGGCTCTCGACGGCCTGTTGGTAACGATTGTACGCCGCCAGCCATTGTGCCTGCGCCTGTTCTTCCGTTACCTCGGCATTCTTTCGGGCGATGTATTCCTGTTCTTCGGCGTTTTCGAATCTGAGGCGCGCGTCTTCGCTTTGCTGGTTGCTGTAATCGTTGTAGGCCTGCTCACGGGCCCGTTGCGCCTGCACGATCATGGCCTGAGCGTCGGCCTGCGCCGTCTGTTTCCCAATACGTGCGACCTCGAGAGCTTGCGCCGCACTTTGCACGTTCAATCGGGCCAGGTCCACGTCTTCAGTGGCCACAGGTTTGGTGAGGATGTTGCGGTTGAGCGTCGCTTGTTCGAGGGCCAGGACGGCCTGTTGCACGGCACGTTCCAGATCTGTGATTTCCAGTTGCGCCAAGACTTCGCCGGCTTCCACCCGTTGGTTGACCGTGGCGTACACCTGATCGACGATTCCCGTGCTATTGAAGCGCAGATCGAGTTTATTGTTGACAGCAATGTTGCCGCTGGCGACCACTGTGATGCTCAGGTCGCCGCGTGTCACTTGCCCTGTGCGGAGGATGTTGCCACTTTGCTGTGCCGTGGCTTGCTCTCCACGCCACCAGAGATACGCGGCAATGCCCCCGCCGATTAGGGCCAGGACGATGATCCACGTGAAAACTTTTTTCATCGGAGTGTCCCCTCCTAAATATATGACCGGGGTCAATTTTGACCAGGGTCATAATTGACCCAGACATTATACCATAAAACTCTCCTGAAAGTTGCATGGATTCGCGTGGAAAGCGTACAAAAAAAGCCCCGTCACGGGGCTTTTTTCGTGTTGAGTGAAGACTCAGTAGATCGAAAAATGGCAAAGACTACAAAAGTCTCAGCACGTACTGTGCCTTGCGGACCTGGTGTTTAGCGTACACATTAACTCAAACAGGCGCCTCGTGAGACTTTTGTAGTCTGGCTCCTGCTTAAATTTCGATCTACTGAAGACTGATAGCTGATGGCTAATCGCTGCTTAGAGCTTGGAGAGGGTCCGTTGCAAATAGGGAAGTAGCGCGTGTGCCTTGCCCGCGCCGACCACCACACACGCCATTGGTGCGTCGGCGACGTAGACCGGCACGCCGGTCTCCTGGGTGAGCAGTTGGTCGAAGTTGCGCAGGAGCGACCCGCCGCCGATCATCGTCAT
>OMKS01001083.1_pt1 | contig 24936 bp, 21 predicted proteins | sample 1674721 | NCBI WGS metagenome assembly OMKS01 (sample SAMN06264996, study PRJEB25208) | sediment metagenome | isolation source: hot spring sediment | place: USA: California | collected 2014-09-02
TTCCGATTTCGCCAGTTGTGCTCTTTCTTCATTTGGCTCGGAAGCTTGTTTTCTTTCATGTATTTTCTGGCCGTTCTTTCACTCATACCGGCTTTACATGCAGCAACTGAAAGAGTGTGTGACTGATTCTTCAACGACATTAACCTCCTGACCTGTTGATCCGTAACCATCCAAGCCTCCGTTTCCTTGTTCAGAGTTTGGATAGTTTATCAAAATTCTCTCGGAAAAACCGGCAATTTTATTTGTCGTTATACTGCAAAAATCAATGTCGTTAATCAGACAGCATCGCTTCACGTTGCAATCCCTGTTCATCCGCATCGTAATAGTCCTTGCTCAGCAGGTAGAATGTATCATCAATTTTGCTGACCGCCCGTTCAACACGATCCAGCTTTTCTAAATCGTGAGAATAAACAGAGACTGTGTATTTTTGCAATTGTTTGAGTATTTTCATTTTGTCTTTAGGACTGTAATGTTTTTCATGAAATTCTTCAATGAGTTGCAGTGCATCGCCATACGGCACGACAATACCAGTCTGGACACCGTCAATTACAGAAAACTCTTCTGCCGCCGTTCGAAAAGCACTGGGCAATCCGGTGTAATTTTCGTTGTTACGGTTCCGATAAGCAACTATTCCCAATGGGTTATTACTGAGCAAACTATAAATTGTTGTTAGGCTATTTTTAGTATTATAATCCATTTTCATTTTCTGGTCGTAAAAGAAATATTTGTAAAACAAATTAATCACTTCATCGCTCAACAGATTGGCACCCTGTTTTTCACGGAATACTCTTGCCGTAATACTTTTTCCCTCTTTTATTTCCGGTAGTCGTAAAAGTTTTTCGTTTTCGACATCGACAACAAAGACCGATTGCGGCGTTAAATTTTCTTTGTTGCGGTTACAACGCCCGGCGGCCTGGATAATGCTGTCAAGTCCCGCTTCTGCACGAATGACACAGTCAAACGACACGTCCACACCAGCTTCAATCAGTTGAGTACTGACGCACAACGTGACCCGTTTTGTTTTTGGATCTAAATTTTCCCGTAATCGGTCAAGAATGTCCAAACGATGCGCAGGACAAAGATCTGTTGTCAAAAACGCTTTCTCACAGAGAATCGGTTTGCATTGTTCATACACACCACGGGCATCGCCTTTTGTGTTAAGAATAACAAGTGTACTCTTGCCCTGTTCGATTTGAGTTTTTACAAGCTCTGCTATTTGTTTGTGATCCATTGCCGATTGAGTTTGATCTTCAATGTGAACCCGCTCAAAAATTTTTAATTCTTTGGGTGTGATGCTGACAATATCCGATTTATCGGATAATAACACAGGTCGTTCTGTCTTATGAAGATGAGGCTGCGTAGCCGTACAGAGCAAAATGGTGGATTTTCCGAAGGTTTGCAGAAAATTAACGGCACCGTTAAAGAGATGAGTACACTTTATGGGCAAAGCCTGTATTTCATCAAAAATCAAAACCGCCTCTGACATATTGTGAAACTTACGAAGCTTTGATGCCTTATTGCTGTAGATCGTCTCCAAGAACTGAACCATTGTAGTCAAAATTATCGGGCTATCCCAACGGGAAGTTAGCATGCGGTATTCTTCTTCTTTATCATCCTCATCCAGCGGTTCCATATTGGAGTGATGTTCCAGAATCAACTCTCCGTTCTCATCCGCAAAAACCTCATGCAGTTTCTCGGCGGTTTGATCAAGAATCGATAAATACGGAATAACATAAATAATGCGTTTAAGCTTATGCGCTTTGGCATGCTCCAATGCAAACCGCAAACTTGACAAGGTCTTCCCGCCACCAGTTGGAACAGATAAAGTGTAAATTCCCTGCTGTCTACAGCCTGCTCGTTGGCACTGCTCTGACATACTTTTACGGATTTTATCGATATCATTTATTTCGGAGAATCCTGCAAGATATTTTTCTAACTGCTGAATCAGATTTCCCCAATCCGGAATTACTTCGCTAATTTCCAAACCCGCACTGTTACATCGATCTGCATCTACAACACAGGAATAAATCATCTTCGTCAGAAGATGAAGCATAAAGGGAAGGTTTAACTTTCTCTTTTGGCTTTTGTGGTAAAAATTTAAAATTTCCTCTCTCAATTTTGCTTGGTCAATTTTGGGACTAAATTCATGTATGGCTTCTGCATAATGCAATAAATCCTCATCTTTATTGATTTTAACAAATATTGTTCTTTCCCCGTTGGTAATGTTGTCGAACAAACCTCCATGATGAGATGCAATAACATTACCGATAATATCCGCAATTACTACGTCATTGATGTTCTCAGTCACATACCTTGCTCCTTGCAAAGCGTGGATAACTTCACCTCGTGTTACATCTTCGCCTGCCAGACTACGTTTCAGATAGTCCTGAAAAGCATCTGTGTGTTTCCCCAAATCGTGCAGCATACCAGTTATATATGCAGTATATCCACAATCTAAAACACTGGCAAATGATTTCGCCAGATTAGCTGTAGATGTTAGATGGTTAAGCAGTTCCTGATTTTCACGCGCATAATAAGTCATACCTATCAACCTCGCCCATACATTTTATCAGAACAAAATGACAGACTTGTCAGCCAGTTCGACTACGTCTAAAATATGATCCTCCCGCGTTTGCCATTTTCAAAAGGTTCATTTGCAAAACACATGTGTATAATATGAATGTATATGTTTATCATCGTTCATATTTTACAATTACGACTTCATGGTTCACATTTCCAGAAATGTTTTAAGTTTTTTGCATGTTATTCCCTGACAGGCATCCGATCCAAACCTTCAGAATCGAACATGTCTTCAAGGTATGAAAGCAAAACGCCTACCCGGCGTCCATGAGCCATACGCGAAGCATATACGAGCATATACATAAGATATAATTGATGCAAAATCAAAGAAGTCAGATCACGAAATGAAGATAGGCATCATTTCATAAATTGTCAAGAACAGAATGCCTGCAGCTCTGTATTCCGGGATTGTGTTCGATCGGACGGGCTTCCTCCCGCGGCCGCGTCCTTTCCCGGCGCGGTTTTCTTTGCGCCTGCGATTGACATTCCCGAAACAAATAGGTAAATTGATCCGGGAACGGGGGACAAGAAAAAAACGTGAAACATCAAACGGGACAGGGGAAAAAATCCGCGGCCGGCCGCCGGATTCCGGAGCGAAAGAAAGGAATCATGAGAAAAACCCTATTCATCGGCATCGCGATGTGCCTCGGCTGTTCGCATGCGCAGGCGCCTCCCTTCGATGCGGAGCGGGCGTTCGGGTACCTGGAAGCCCAGTGCGCGTTCGGGCCGCGCATCCCCGGGTCCGAAGGGCATCAGGCCTGCCTCAAATTCCTCGCCCAAACCTTCGAACAGGCGGGCGCGCGGGTGCGGGAGCAGCATTTCATGCACACGGATCCCTGGTCGTCCCGGACCGTGCGGGCGACGAATGTGATCGCCACGTTCGGGACGCAGAAAGATCGCATCCTTTTGTGTGCGCACTGGGACACCCGGCCCGTGGCCGACCATGACCCGGATCCCGAAAACCGGACCCGGCCCGTGCCCGGGGCGAACGACGGCGCCTCGGGGGTGGCCGTCCTGCTCGAGATCTCGCAGGCGCTGTCACAACATCCGCCGCCTGTCGGGGTCGACATCGTCCTTTTCGACGCGGAGGACTCCGGAATCGACGGAGACATCCTGAGCTGGTGCAAAGGATCCCAGTATTTCGCCCGGAACCTGCCTGTCCCCTATCCGCAATACGCGATCCTGATCGACATGATCGGCGACAGGGATTTAACCATTCCCCAGGAAGGGTATTCCAAACAATATGCGCCGGAACTGGTCGATCGGGTTTGGCAAAGGGCGCGCGACCTGGGGCTCACGATGTTTCTGCCCCACGTCTCTCATTATGTGATGGACGACCATGTGCCCCTGCTTCAGGCGGGCATCCCGGCCGTCAACCTGATCGATTTCGATTATCCCTTTTGGCATACGGTGTCGGACACGCCGGACAAATGCAGTCCCGAGAGTCTGGGCGCGGTCGGCATACTGCTTCTTTCGTTGATCTATGAGTGAATCCCGACATGAATACCCGGCCCCAACACTGGATCGAGGTGACGATCTCCTGCCCTGAAGAGGCGCTCGAAGCGGTCTCCAATTTCCTGTTCGAAAACGGCGCCTCCGGCACGGAAGAAAGGCCCGGTGTGCTCGCGGGATTTTTCCCCCAGCCGGCCGATCCCGAGAACCTCGCCGCGATCCTCCTCCCGTACCTCCGGATACTCAATGATCTGGGTTTCGAGGTCGGTGAACCGGAATTCCGGATCGTCCCGCGTGAAGACTGGGGCGAATCCTGGCGGCAACATTTCAAGCCCATCCAGGCCACACCGAACATTCTCATCAAACCGCCTTGGGAGACGGTCGAAACCGAATCGACGATCGTCATCGACATCATGCCGAGAATGGCTTTCGGGACCGGGTCGCATGAGACAACCCGGCTCTGCCTCAGCCTCATGGAAGGCGTCCTCAAACCGGGACAATCCGTGCTCGACCTGGGCAGCGGATCCGGCATCCTGGCGGTCGCCGCGGTACGGCTCGGGGCGGAGCGGGTCACCGCGGTCGACATCGATCCCGACGCCATCGACAATCTTTATGAAAACGCGGATCTCAACGGCGTGGAAGACCGGATCGACATCCGGCTCGGTTCACTCGAAGCGGTGGCCGGGGAACGGTTCGACCTGATCCTGGCCAATCTCCACCGCAAGGCGCTGGAGCAGATCTTCCTCCTGTTCCCGGACCACATCCACCCGGAGTCGCGGCTGATCCTCTCCGGCATCCTGGATACGGAGGAACGCCTCATCGAAGAGATGCTCGGCAGGGCGGACATGCTGGTCCTCGCCAAACGGCGGCTGGGGGAATGGCTGGGCTATCTCACCGGGATCCGAAAGGGGCCAACCCCGAGAATCCGGGATTCCGCGACACGGGCGGTTCCCATGCCGGTTGAGTCCGCGACAACCGCAGGACGGGGCTGATTCTGTGATGCAGCGCGTCCTGATCCCCGCCGGTCTGGCCCTCCTCGTCGCCGGCCTGTGCTGGCCGGTCCTTTCCAGGTTGCCCCTCGGCCGGCTGCCCGGAGACATCTCCATTTCCAGGCCCGGCGTTAAAATTTTCTTCCCCCTGACCACCCTGATACTGGTCAGCCTCCTGCTGTCCTTGCTCTTCCGCTTTTTTAGAAAATAAAGAGGCATCCCATGATCTTTCCCGATCTCATCGCAAGAAAACGCGACGGCGAGGCCCTCACGGCCGAGGAAATTTATTCCATGGTCACCGGATACACATCCGGACAGATTCCGGATTATCAGATGAGCGCGATGCTGATGGCCGTTTATTTTCAGGGCATGACGGACCCGGAGATCGCGGCCCTGACCCGGGCCATGATCGACTCGGGCGACCGGATCGACCTGTCCGGGATCCCCGGCGTCAAGGTGGACAAACATTCCACCGGCGGGGTGGGCGACAAGGTATCCCTGATTCTCGCGCCCCTGGTCGCGGCGGCGGGCGTGCCCGTGCCCATGATGGCCGGGCGGGGGCTGGGCCACACCGGCGGCACGCTCGACAAGCTCGAGGCCATCCCCGGATTCCGCACGCAGCTTTCGGACGCCGAATTCCGGGACGTCCTCCGACAAACCGGATTCGCGATGATCGGGCAGACCGAGAAGATCGTGCCCGCCGACCGAAAGCTGTACGCGCTGCGCGACGTCACGGCCACGGTGCCGAGCATCCCCCTGATCGTTTCCAGCATCCTCAGCAAGAAGAAAGCCGAAGGCACGGATGCCCTGGTGCTGGACGTCAAGATCGGCAGGGGGGCTTTCCTGAAGAGCCGGAAGGAGACACACCGCCTGGCCGAAGCCCTCGTCCGGCTGGGAAACGCGCTGGGACTCCGCACGCGGGCGCTCTTGACGCGGATGGACCAGCCTCTGGGCCGCGCGGTCGGCAACTGGCCGGAGACGCGCGAAGCCGTCCAGACCCTGCGCGGGCAGGGACCCGAGGATCTGCTCGAGGTGACGCTCGCACTGGGGAGCGTGATGCTGGTCCTCGGCGGGAAGGCGGAAGGGTACGGGGAGGCGGCCGCGACCCTGAAGGGGCTCCTGGCATCCGGAGAGCCCTTCCGCAGGTTCCGGGAGATGACACGCCTGCAGGGCGGAGATGTCTCGTTCCTGGAGGAACCAGACCGATTCCCGGGATCCGCCCAGACCGTCGATGTCCCCGCACCGGAGGCCGGATTCGTTTCGGATATCGACGCTTTCCGGGTCGGACTCTATGCCATGTCCCTCGGCGCGGGGCGGACAAGGAAGGAGGATACCGTCGATCCGGCCGCCGGCCTGGTCCTCCACAAGAAAGCCGGATCCCCCGTCGAGAAGGGCGAAACGCTCGCGACGGTCTACACGAACAGGCGTGAAGATCCTGAACACCTGGGGAAACGCCTGCTTGAATCCTTCGCATTCAGTCCGGAGCCCCCGGATGATCCCGGTCCGCTCGTCGAGGAGCTGTTGGATGAGACCGGCAGGCATCCTTTTCAAACGAAAAAGCCTCTTCGGTGAAGAGGCTTTTTCGTTTCCGCGCGGGATGGAGCATCAGAAGACGGAACGTTGCTGCTGCTGAGCGGGATGCGTATGCGGGGAGGCGTGCAGCTCGCATTTATCCGTCGGGGCGAGCTCCCTGAAGAAGATTTCATCCCAGATCTTCGGGCAGGATTCCGAGGCCAGTTTTTTCGTTTCCGCACAGACCCTGGCGCGCACGACTCCCTGGGGTTGCGCGAAATCGGCGAGGGGCCAGCGGAGGGAGTCGTAGACCATCCGCATGAAGGGGGCCCACATCGGCAGGGCGACCACCGCACCCGACATCCTCTCGCCGAGGCGGATAGCGGGATTGTCGAAACCGACCCAGAATCCGGCGGCGATCTGCGGCGTGAATCCCTGAAACCAGGCGTCCGTGAAATCATTGGTCGTGCCGGTCTTGCCGCCCGCGGGTCGATAGAAGTTATACGTCGAGCGGGCCGATCTTCCCGTCCCTTCCGAAACCACCGTCGAGAGGATATCGGTCATGATGTAGGCCGTGTTCTCGCTGATCACTTCTCTGCGACGGGGGGCCGTTTCTTCGATGAGCTTGCCGTCCTTGTCCTCCACCCGGGTCACGGCGAGGGGTTCGACGCGCACGCCCCGGTTGGCGAAGACGGAAAACGCGGAAGTCAGTTCCAGCGGAATCACGCCGTCGGCGCCGAGGGCGATGGCGTCATACGGATTGATCTGGGTGGTGAAGCCGAACCGTTTCGCATAAGAAACCACGAGAGAGGGCTTGATCAGTTCCTGGACCAGGTGGACGGAGACGAGATTCAGGGAAAGCCGCAGCCCTTCCCGGAGCGTCGTGAGACCGCCCACGCTCAGATCGTAATTTTGCGGGGTCCAGCGGGTCCCGTCCGGCATGAAGAGGGTCACATTGGTGTTCATCAATTCCGTGGAGGGCGCAAATCCGTTGTCGATCGCCGCGGTGTAGACGATCGGTTTGAATGCGGATCCCGGCTGCCTGACCGCCTGCACGGCCCGGTTGAAACTGGATTGCGTGAAATCCCTGCCTCCGATCAGCGCGAGGATGTGTCCCGTCGCGGGTTCGATGGCGACCATGGCGACCTGGACCGTGGCATTCTTCCTGAACAGGGAGTCCACCCTGTCCTGATTTGTCAGGAATGCGTGTATTTCTTCTTCCGAATCCGGCCGGGGATCCATCCAGTCCAAAAAGCTTCGATTCCGGATCAGGCGGTTCCAGATCTGTCTTTCGAGGCCGGGCATATGCTTCCGGACGACGCTGTCCGCAAAAGCCTGGATCCGTGAATCGAGCGAAGTCCGGATGGTCAGACCGTCGGTATAGATGCCGATGCCGTATTTTTTTTCCATTTCCTGGCGCACGAAATCGCAGAAATAGGGTGCGATGGCACCGGGCGCATTCGGTGTCTCGATCACGTCGAGTGGAAGATTCCTGAGCGAATCATACTCGGCCTGCGTCAAATGACCGCAGACCATCATGCTGTACAGGACCACATTGCGGCGCCTGACCGCCTGTTCCGGGTGTCTGTAGGGAGAATACATGGCGGGCAATTGAAGGACGCCGATCAGGAACGCGGCTTCTTCGACGGTCACATGGTCCACATTTTTTCCGAAATACCGCTGCGCCGCCGATTGGATCCCATAGGCCCGGTGCCCGTAAAACATCTGATTCAGATACATTTCCAGGATTTCGGTTTTTGAATAGGTGCGCTCGATCTGTACGGCGGTGATGGCCTCCTGGATCTTTCGGGACCATTTCTTGGATTTCGTCAGGAATATATCGCGGGCGAGCTGGCCGGTGATCGTCCCGGCCCCCTGTTTTTTATATCCGGCCGCGATATCCACCATCGCCGCCTTGACGATTCGCCGGATATCCAGTCCCCAATGGTCGAAGAATCGCCGGTCTTCGGTCGCGATCACCGCCTGGATCAGGTGCTGCGGCATCCTTTCGATGGGCACCCAGATCCGTTTTTCATAAGAATGCAATTCATCCAACACCACGCCGTCCCGGGAAACGATTTTTGAGACCACGGGCGGTTCGATGCTTTCGAGGGTCGTGAGTCTGGGGAGTCCCCGGCCCAGGATGGTGATGATGATCCCCCCCCCAAGTATCATCACGGCCACAGTCACGACCGGGAAAACCAGCCACCGGTGCTTTTTTATGATTCCCATTGGGGCCCCTGTAACGAGGTTTCTTCGGTGTTCCATTTTCTCAGGGTCAGACGATCGCCGTCGAAATGGCCGTAGGTGAAAGATTCCATCCAGTCTCCTGTGTTGATGTAGATTTTCCCATCCACTTCGACGCATTGGGGACGGTGCGTGTGACCCAAGACGACGCAGTCGAACCCTTCCGAGAATCTGAATTGTGCATATTCCGCGTAGATCGCATCCCGATCCTTGACAGATCTGCAGTTTCTGGAAAGACGGGAAAGAGAATGGGCGAACGCGATTCCCAAATCGGGATGCAGGATCCGAAACAGCCGGTTCGATAAAGGATGTCGAACGATTTTCCTGATAAAACGGTACCCTTTGTCTTTCGGATTGACCCCGTCGCCGTGCGCTATGTAAAAACGTTTGGACCCGAGTTTCCGTTCCACCGGATCGACATGAGTCATCACGTTCAGTTCCCGGCTGAAGAAATTGCCGAGGGCGAAGTCGTGATTGCCCGCGATATAATGGATTTCGATTCCTTTCCGGGACAAGGCGCCCAGACGGCTCAGAATCTGAAACGGGTAACGCGGGATGACATGACGGTATTCGAACCAGAAATCAAACAAATCCCCGACAATAAACAGATGCGTTCCCACGCCGGCCACGGTCTGCAGGAAACGGAGGAACTCCCGGGTCCGGAGACAATCCGAAGCCGAACCGGCGGAGCCGATATGGGCATCCGAGACAAAATAGGCATTCATCGCGGCTCTTCGTTCAGTAAGATTAAAGTAATAATGTAGCCGTTCACAACATGAAATGCAATTTTTTTTTGTAAGTGTTTCAGGCGGGGCGGTTTGATCGCAACAAAACTGTTCATATTGGATGATCGGGACCGGAAACGTCCGCGGCGCATTCGGTCATTTTCGAAAAATCCGGAGTCGATTGCAGATGCGGAGGACGAGGCCTGTTTTTTGCTGTTAAAAAAGAGGCGGCGACAGAGCCTTCATGTCTTTTTCAAACCACAGGTATTGCAATGGGAAAGAACATACGATTCATTCTCTGGCTTTCGGGGTGGAGCCCATTCCTTTTTTCGCAGAATGTCCAGATGACTCTGACGGATTTGGTCGGACACGCCGAAAAGATCGTGAGAGTCCGTGTCGTTGACACCCGGGCCAGATGGATGACAGATCATCGTGGAACGCATATCTATACGAACGTGACCATCGATAGCCGTGATTATGTAAGGGGAAGAGGCGGCGGGATATTCTCTATTCAGGTGATGGGAGGTACTGTCGATTCGATCTCCCAATGGGTCAGCCATATGCCTGTATTTGAGACAGGAGAAGAAGCGTTCCTCTTTCTTTCGAATGACAATCAACTGATCGGAGGGAGTCAGGGAAAACTCCGGATTCAGGAAGACCGCGTCCATGGCGCCGGGGCGGGCATGGACACGGAATCATTCCGCGCGAGAATACAGGCGATTGTCGAACGCCGTGACCGGCCCGCCAGAGATCTCGAGAAATCCGTTCCATCCCTACAGGAAATCCCCCATCAGATGAACGTCATGCCGGCGAAGGAAACGCTCGGGATCGGCGGTTTTGATCCGCGTGATGCGGGTCAACGCATTCAGGAGATCCAGGATCCGACCGTCTTCGGAGAGCCCGCTTCGACACAGGGATCACAAGCGATCCTGGAGGAGGATTTCGAGGAATCATTCCCCGGAGCAGGATGGACCGTCACCCACTCCAGAGGTTATACGGAGGCTTACTGGGGAAAGGCGAATCACAGGTCACATGGAGGGTCGTGGAGCGCCTGGTGCGCCGCGGCCGGTTCAGATGCGGGCGTTCAGGGCGGAAATTACCCGGCGGACATGCGGACATGGATGGCCTTCGGGCCGTTCGATCTGAGCGATGCGACATCCGCCGATCTGCAGTTTCATCTCTGGAATAATACCGAAACCGATCCGGATTATTTTTTTTGGGGCGCTTCCATCGATGAATCAAGTTATTATGGATACAGCACGAGCGGCAATTCGGACGGCTGGCAATCCGTCAACTTCGATCTGACAGAGGTGTACGAACTCGGCAACCTGGCAGGGCGTTCCCGGGTCTGGATCGCCTTCTTGTTTGTGAGCGACGGAAGTGTTCAACATGAAGGCACATATGTCGACGATATCGTTCTCCGGAAGACGACCGCCGGCGAAGATGATCCGGTGATTCACGGATTTACGCCGGACAAAGCATCCGCGGGCACCGGGACCCGCGTGACGATTTTCGGATCGAATTTTGGAAACACCAGAGGCGGCGGAAAGGTTGAATTCTTTAAAAAGACCGGAGAGCCGAGACTGGCGGCGTCCATTTTTACCTGGTCGGACGAGCGTATCGTGTGTGGGATTCCTTCCGGTGCGAGCAGTGGTTCCGTTTATGTGACCACCGATGCCGGAAGCAGCACCCTTGCTCCATACGGAATCTCGTTCGGATATTCAGGATTTAAATGGAGCGGATCGGCGCCGCAGGTTTATTACAGGATTCATGAAAACAGCGGCGCAGTCAACGATGAGAAGTCACAGATTCAGGTGGCCGCCGAAACCTGGAACCAGGCTGGATCGCATTTTTCACTTCATTACGGAGGGTCCAGCACAGCGGCCGTTTCATCCAGTAATTTCATCAATGAAATATTGTGGGGAGACACAAATCCTCAGACAATCGCGGTCACGAGCATCTGGTACAACAACATCACTGGAAGGATCAATGAATGCGACATGGTCTTCAACCATACGCTGAACTGGAGTGATAACGGTGCGCCGGGAACTTACGATATTCAAACCATTGCATTGCATGAATTCGGTCATTATCTGAGTCTGTCCGATCTTTACGGTGACGTGGAGGACGAAGTTAACGATCTCGATAAAATAATGTATGGATTCGGCGTTCCGGGACAGATCAAACGGAATCTTCACGCCGATGATGTGGCGGGGATCCAGTCGATTTACGGCACCGTGGCATTTGCGGCATTGTCTGTGTTTCCGGTAATATATGATGCCCCGGCGGGAGGCGGGACGAGCCCGGTTGTTGAAGTGACGAGTTCCGGTGATGCCATCACCTATACCGTTTCAAACGATGCCGACTGGCTGACAATTTCCTCTTCAGGCGGAACGACGCCGGGCAGTTTTACCCTGACGGCTGCGGAGAACAATACGGATTCGACACGATCGGCCGCGGTCACGGTTACCGCGACCTCTCCGGCCGGTACGACCGGTTCACCATCGATGATAGCCGTGACGCAACACCCTTTACCCGTAGACACTTCAATTATCACACCCATATCCCCGGAGATTGTTCATGCGGGTGATGAATTCTGGGTGGATATCCGGGTCGGCGACCCGACGGCTGTCACGAACCTGTTTGCCGTGAGTTTTGTATTGAATTACACACAGACGGAAAATTTGGATTATGTGAGTGCGGAGGCGGGCCCGTTTCTGGGCACAGACCTTGTGTTTTTGCCAACCCCCGATGATCCGAACGGGAAAGTAAACATCGGCATTTCCCGGAAGGATCCGGCAGGCGGCGTCGACGGCGGCGGCGTGATCATGCGCGTGAAATTCCGGGCGCTGTCCACCGCGCCCGACGGGACGCAGATCGTGTTCAGTCTGACCGACATCACGGCGATGGATCCGGGCGGTTCTCCGATTCCTCTGGCACCGGACACCATTACGACCCGGATATCGGTACCGGCAGTCCTGTTGGTGAGCCCAACAGACTGGTCGGCTCCCGCGGCAGGAGGCACGAGTCCGGTCGTAAATGTGACGAGTTCTGGCACGGCCATTACCTACTCCGTTTCGACGGATGCGGACTGGATTACGATTTTACAGCCTGAAGGTACAACGCCGGACTTTTTCGCCATGGCGGCCGCCGCGAACAACACGGGTTCGACACGAACGGCCGAGGTAACCGTGACCGCGACCTCTCCGGCCGGGACGACCGGCTCACCCCGGGCCATTTCGGTGACGCAGGGTCACGACACGGGTGTCATGGATCCGGGCGATCTTCTGCCGGAATCCTATGCGCTGTATCAGAACCATCCGAATCCGTTCAATCCGGTCACGAAGATCCGGTACGACATCCCGAATGGAGGCGAGGTGAGGCTGAGTGTGTTTGATTTGATGGGCCGGCAGGTAACCACACTTGTCGAGAGACATCAGGAGGCGGGAGCCTATGTGGTTTTGTTTGATGCGGGTGAGCTGTCGAGCGGTCTATACTATTACCGTCTTCAGACGAAAGAGACCGTCCTTACGCGGAAGTTGATGTTGATTCGGTGACCGGTACGCAAGAAACGGGTCGCGACCATATTTTGAAAAAAGCGCCTCGCGCAATGCAGCGAAGCGCTTTTTTTATCAAATCAGAATGGAAACGTGTTTCAATCATCGGTAAAGCGACCGGTTTCCACCCTTGATAAAAAATTACGGACGTGTATCGTCTGTCAGGATACGGTGGATGTCACCAAAAGAATACACCGTGTAAGAAATAGAAGACAGGTCTGGCAATTTGTACACAGAAAAAATCCACTTACTTTTTTGACTAATATTTTGTATAATATATAGTTAATTAAACGATGGCATGTGTGGCATGGTTTTTGTTTATAGAAACACAAGTTTTCCATCCTTTGTGAAGAATAAGCAACAAACATTTCGAACCACTACGAAACGGTGTGTGTTGTTTGCGCGCCGGGTGAATTCGTTTACCCGTATCCGGTTTTAGGAGGACGGCAGCAGATGGTCAAACTTCGTGTCCTGTCTTATGCAAAGGTGAATCTGGGGCTTCTGCTTCTCGGGAAAAGACCGGATGGATATCATGATATTGCCACGTTGTTTCAACAGATCGATCTTCACGACACCCTGATCTTCGAGGAAACCGACCGTGATTTTGGGATCGACGTCGAAGGGGCAGACATTCCCACGGATGAAGGCAATTTGATTTACAGGGCATATTCCCTGATAAAAACCCAACATTCAATTCGAGGAGGCATTCATGTCACGGTTAAGAAACAAATCCCCGTAGGGGGCGGCCTGGGAGGAGGCAGCAGCAACGCAGCTATGACCCTACTCGCCCTGTGCAAAATGTTCAATCTTTCCTTAGAAGAAAAGACGCTTCGCCATCTGGGGATGCAGATCGGTTCGGATGTCCCCTTTTTTTTCTGGGGGGGGACGGCACTGGGTCTGGGACGCGGAGAGCGGCTGGAATCCATCACGATCCCGACGGATTACCGGTTGTTACTCCTGTTCCCCGATGTATCCGTGTCCACGGCATGGGCGTATCAACATGCGAGAATTGGCTTGACAACCGGAGAAAAAATGGCTAAATTTAGGTCGCTTTTGGGCAACTTTGATTATGAAGCTCTAAGAGATTCTCTGGTCAACGACTTAGAGCGTGTGGTGTTTGAAAGGCATCCGCAATTGCTACCACTCAAGGAGCAGTTGTATGAGAAGGATGCCTTTTATGCCGGCATGTCGGGCAGCGGTTCGACAATCTATGGTTTATACAGATCGCCTGATGTGGCCCAGAAGGCCCGGTCGTTCTTTTCCAAAAATGGTGTTCGCACCCTGGTCTCGCGACCGATGATGCATTCCCCTGTTGTTCAGGTTTTCTCATGACAAAAGGAGGAAACAAAACCCATTCAGGAGGGAATGCAGATGGAAATCACTGAAGTGAAAATCAGTCTCAGGCAAGAAGACAAGTTAAGGGGGTTTGCGAACATCACGTTGGACGACATGTTTGTGATCAGGGGTTTGAAAATCATCTCCGGGGGAGATCGCTTTTTCATCGCGATGCCGAGCCGGCGAAAAAAAGACGGGTCGTTCAGCGATGTGGCCCACCCGATCACAACAGAATTCCGGGCCAGAATGGAAGAAATGGTGTTGGAAAAATACTGGGAGGAATTCAACCAGTTTTCCGAAACCGATACGCTCGGGGTCTCGTGTTCAGCATATTCCCGGGATTCGGGTCAATTGACCTGAATGATTCATGCATTGTGGGACAAGTGATTCCAGGATATTTAAAACTGACGGGTTATATCAGAATGGTCGGCGGGTTGAGGCAAGCGGTGAGGGGCCAACGCACTCCCTGAGATTGAGTCGGGGAGTATGAGATCACGCAAGGTTATGAATCGTTCAGGTTATCATATCGCATGTTATTAAGACCATGCGCTTTGGGGCGTCGCCAAGCGGGAAGGCACGGGGTTTTGGTCCCCGCATCCGGAGGTTCGAATCCTCCCGCCCCAGCTTCGGTGCTTAAAGAAAAATGGGATAGACGTTACTCGACCAATGCCTGCCTCCGGTTCAAATTCCCGGTTATCCAGGAGGTTTTAAACCGGAGATGAGGGCGCGGGGCGAAGGGGAAGAGGTTCAGGTTTTCGATGAAGGTTTTTTCGGGTTCCGCAAATCGCGATCTCGCTGAAAGAATAGTACAATATCTCAAGATTCCTCTCGGTGATGTTGAAATTACACGTTTCAGCGATGGTGAAATCAGCGTAAAATTCAATGAGAGCATCCGGGGTGTGGATGTATTTATTGTTCAGCCGACCTGTCCGCCTGCCGAGAACATTCTCGAATTCCTCTTGATGATCGATGCGGCCAAACGCGCCTCGGCTAAACGGATCACGGCGGTCATTCCCTATTTCGGTTACGCACGACAAGACCGCAAAGACAAACCCCGCGTCTCCCTGTCCGCCAAACTGGCCGCCAATTTGATTTCTGTCGCGGGCACGGATCGCATCCTGACCATGGATTTGCACTCGCCTTCCATACAGGGTTTTTTCGACATTCCGTTCGATCATCTGTATGCGTATGCTATTTTTATCCAGAATATCAATTCGAAATCCCTGGACGATCCGGTGGTGGTCGCGCCGGATGTGGGCAGTTCGAAACGGGCGCGGGCCTATGCCAACCGTCTCGAAACGGATTTTGCCCTGGTCGATAAACGCCGGTCCGGGCCAAACCAGGTCGAGTCCGTTTCCCTGATCGGAGACGTCAGGGGGCGTGATGTCATCCTGGTCGATGACATCATCGATACGGCGGGCACCCTGTGCAATGCCGCCCAGCTCATGAAGGATTCCGGTGCGAATCGCATTCTCGCCGCGTGTACGCATCCGATCCTTTCCGGGAATGCCGTGTCCCGTATCTGTGGATCCGCAATTTCCAAAGTTTTCGTGCTGGATACGGTTCCCGTTCCCCCTGAAAAGATGTGCGACAAGATTCAGATTCTCACATCCGCCGAACTCTTCGGCAAGGCCATCGACCGGATTCACCGGGAAGCGTCCATCAGCTCTCTGTTTTTAGACAGATCGAGTCCTGTCACTCTTTAACGATAAAGGAAATCTCATGGCGGAAGTCACACTCCACGTTGAATTGAGAAGCGAGAAGGGCCACCAGAGCGCCAAGGCACTGAGGAAACAGGGCCGTCTGCCGGCGGTATTTTACGCGCACGGTGAAGAGCCTGTGTTGCTCAGCGTGAATCACAAGGAATTACAGAAGATGCTTCAGCAAGAAAACAATATTCTCGATGCGGTTTTCCCGGACGGGAAAAGCAGGAAATGCATCCTGAAGGAAATTCAGAAGAATCCGGTCACGGATGCACCCGTCCATGTGGATATTATGGGCATCAAGATGAGCGAGAAAATAAAAATTACCATTCCCATCGCTTTTCGGGGCACGCCGATCGGAGTCCGCGAGGGCGGTATCCTCGAGCATGCCCTGAGGGAGGTCGAGGTTGAAGGCCTGCCTCTGGATATCCCTGAACATCTCGAAGTCGATATTTCAGACCTCAAGATCGGAGATGGGATCACGCTTGGAGATCTGTCCGTGGATCAATTCAAGTTTGTCACGGATGTTCACCATCCGGTGGCTCAGGTAACCCTGCCCAAAGCGGCCCGGAGTGCGGCCGTGTCCGGCGAAGAAGAGGAGGCCGAGGCCGAAACCCAAGATCAGGAAGCGTGATGTCACCATGAAGGGCCCGTCGTCTTGCATGTGATCTTCGGGCTGGGTAATCCGGGCCGACAATACCGGAAAACACGACATAATCTGGGGTTTCTTGTCGTGGATCAACTGTCCCTGAAATGGGATGCGGTTTTCTCGCGGGGACATGCGTTATTTGAACATTGTCTTGTACTGCGGGATTCTCACCGTGTGATGCTGGTCAAACCGCAGACCTTCATGAATCGAAGCGGAGAAGCGGTCCGGCTGATTCTGGACGCGTATCGGATCCATTTTGAAAAGTTGCTGGTTGTAATCGACGATATCGCCCTACCCCTCGGCAGACTCCGGATGCGCCCGGATGGGTCGGACGGCGGACACAACGGGCTCGCCTCAATCATCCGGGAAGCGGGTTCTACCGCATTCGCGCGGCTCAGGCTGGGCGTCGGGTGTGACCCGGATGTCGATGCGTCTGATTATGTCCTGTCTCCATTCGAGAAAGACGAGGAACCCGAAGTTCAGACAATGATTATCAACGCATCGGATGCCGTGAGCGATTGGATACAACACGGTATCCTGTATACAATGAATCACTATAACAGATAAAAATGCATAATCCCTGCTCTTTTCCGGGTGAGAAAAGGGCCGAATGACCGAAGGGAGGTGAACCATGGTCAAACAGTACGAAACCACATTCATTGTGGATGCCCATCTGCAGGGCGAAGAGATCGAAGCCGCCGTCACCAAATACTCCCAGCTGATCGAAAAACAGGGAGGCAAGATCAGGCTGCTCGACAGATGGGGGAAACGCCGGCTTGCCTATGAAATCGACAAGAAACAGTACGGCTATTATGTGTACATTCGTTTCGAAGCCGAAGGAAGCCTGATCGGGGTACTGGAAAAAGAGTTTCGGATCGATGAAACGATTTTGCGATTCCTGGTCCTGGCCGTGCCGAAAGTGATGGTGCGTGCAGAGGCAGATGCGCCTGTCAAGCCTTTAGAGACTGAACAGGTTGATTCGAAATCGGAAGATGTTCCGGAAAAAGAGGGCGAATCCGAAGAAAATTCTGAAGAAAGTGAAGAGTCCTAAACGGCGTTGTCGGCAATGACCGTCTGAAGGAAGGCGCGTTTGTTCTTCTCTGCTCAGATTGGTTTTCGGTTTTTTCAGGAGACATGAACTCAATCCTCCCTTTCCTTTGAAAAAGTGAGGAAAGATTGATTGTGAATCCCAAAACCATTCTGTGTTAAGTCTGTCCAACCAGTCAGGAACGGAAAAAAGGGGTTATGGGTGATCATTGAGACTGTAACTGGAAGGAGGGAATAATCCTATGACGGATCTCCGAATGCCTGACATCAATACAGTGGTGATTGCCGGAAATTTGACTCGGGATCCTTCATTCAGAAAAACAACCAATGGAACACCGGTTGCCAATTTCTGGATCGCGTCGAATCGCAAATTCAAGGACAATACCGGTCAATGGCGTGAGAATGTTTGTTACGTCGGTGTGGTTGCATGGTACCGGCTGGCCGAGAGTTGCGCGGAAAATCTGGTCAAGGGGAGTGCGGTGCTCGTCGAGGGGGAGCTGCAGAGCCGTAGCCTGAGAACGGAGGAAGGCCGCAACCGGAATATCGTCGAAATCAAGGCCAGGCGCATCCAGTTTCTGAATAAACATGATGAACTGTCAGAATCGGCAGAGGAAGAGGGCGAACAGTCCTATTCCGGTCCTGATTTTGATATGAAACCGCCTGATTCGGCTCCGCATAATGAAACAAAGCCTGAACCGGATTCCGAGGCCCGTAATCTTATGCGGGGAAAATTCGATTTCGGGTATGAAGAGTTGGAATTGTAGATGATCCAAGGAGGATGCATTGATTAAACCAAAGAAAAAACGCATTTGCCGGTTTTGTGAAAACAAGGTGGCTTATGTCGACTACAAGGAATACAAACGCCTGGGTAAATTCACAACGGAAGTCGGAAAAATCATACCCAGGCGGACATCGGGGACGTGCGCAAGGCATCAACGGCAACTGAATCGCGCCATCAAACAGGCTCGCTATCTGGCCCTGTTGCCTTTCGTGAATGACGCCACCCAATAAATCATAGAAATAAGGCGGGGATCATTAATGAAGATCATATTGCGTTCCGACCATGAATCACTGGGGAAGGCCGGTGACGTGCTGACCGTAAAGGACGGCTACGGCCGTAATTTTTTGATTCCGAAGGGCATCGCGGTTCTGGCCACACCCAAAAATGTCAAGCTTCTCGAGGAAGAAAGAAAATTATCTGTCCGGCGTGAAGCGCGCGAGAGAAAGGATTTCGAAACCCTGGCCGGCGAACTGGAAAAAATTTCGGTGACCGCGTCCGTGGCGGTCGGCGAGGAGGACAAGATTTTTGGATCGGTGACGTCTCAACAGATCGCCGATCTCCTCAATGAAAAAGGATTTGACGTTGACAAACGGAAAATCGTGCTCGCTGAACCGATCAAGGCGCTGGGTGTCTATAATGTGCCCATCAAACTTCACAGCGAGGTGGAGGCGCAGATTCGACTCTGGGTTGTGAAAGAGTAATCAGGAAGTGGTGTTAACGGGGAGGTTGTTTCATGGAGAATGTGTTTCCGGAGTGTCAGAAATGTAATACCGGCGTACTCGTTCCGCTGTCCGATTACGGACGCGACGGTGCGGCCATCCGCTATAAGGCCTGGGTTTGTACCAATCCTGAATGCGGATTCAACATCCGTATCGACAACGGAGAAATCAGTTTCGGGAAGTCGGTCGAACCCTCACAAAAATAACAACAGTTATCCGGCGGACCGTCGTCCGGAGCCGCCGCGTTCTCAGAAGTCAGGGTACGATGAAAACGATCCAGCATATCAGGACATGGTTGGCTTACAACTATCAGGTGAAATTGTTTTCATTGATCAGCGCCCTTTTTTTATGGTTTTACGTGGTGACGGACAACTCGTATGAATACGCCGTCGAGGTTCCCCTTCGCGTCAGAAACCAGCCCGAGGGCAGGATACTCGTCCAATCGCTGCCTGAATCGGTCCGCGTGCTTTTCAGGGGAACAGGCAAGGCTTTTCTGGGGCTCGGATTCCGGAATAAACGCCTGGAACTGGATATTTCCAAGGCCGAAGACGCGACCCTCTACTCCCTCACGCTCGATATGATCCGAGGTATACCCCGGGCGGAAGACTGCCAGCCCGTTCAGATCGTGGGGCCCGATACGGTATGGGTGCATCTCGATCAAGCCCTCGAGAAGAAGGTTCCGGTTATTCCACGCCTCCTGATCGACCTTGCGGACGGATATACACAGGTTGGATCGATTGCACTCGACCCCGATTCCATCCGTGTTTCCGGCCCCAAATCCATCGTTCAGCAACTCGTTTCGGTGACCACGGACAGACGGGTATTTGAGAATATTTCACGCAGGGTTCGTGGAAAGATCGGCGTCACACCGCCCGAATCGGACCGGGTCGTCTATTCCGCCGAGACAATCCATTTCGAGATCGATATCCAGCGGATGCATGAAATCGAGATGAGGGAGATTCCGGTTGAGGCGGTGAACGTGCCGCCCGGTTTGAACGTCCTCGTGGTCCCCCCGACATTGTCTCTCAAATTACGCGGCGGTGTGGATCTCCTGATGCGTATCCGGAAAGAAGAGATCCTGGCCACGATCGATTTCGGGAGCCGGTACCGCTATCCGGATGACCGGATCCCCGCTTCGATCAACGTGCCGCGCGATGTGACTTTCTCGGATGTCCACCCGAAATTTTTCGAGTGCATCGTCGAGCGCAGATGATTCTCGGTATCGAAACGTCCTGCGATGACACCAGCGCCGCCGTGTATGACGGCCGGCGCCTCCTTTCCAATGTGATTTCGACGCAACTGATCCACCGGAATTTCGGCGGCGTTGTTCCCGAGCTCGCGTCGCGATCCCATATCCCGCTCATCCTTCCCGTCATCCGGCAGGCGCTGGACCAGGCCGGCATCTCCAAATCGGCAATCGAAGGCCTGGCTGTGACCCACGGACCCGGGCTCGCCGGATCCCTGTTGGTCGGGCTGAGTACGGCCAAGGGACTGTCCCTGGGCCTGGGTATTCCCTTCGCCGGGATCAATCATCTCGAGGGCCACATCTGGGCCAATGAACTCGCCCATCCGGAGATCAAACCTCCGTTTGTCGTCCTCATCGTCTCCGGGGGACACACTCAGGTCGTGCATGTTCCCGAATGGGGGACGTACCGTGTCCTCGGCAGGACACGCGACGACGCGGCCGGAGAGGCGTTCGACAAGGTGGGCAAGCTGCTCGAAGCAGGTTATCCGGGCGGTCCCGTCATCGAAAGGCTGGCCCGTGACGGCGATCCGGAAGCGGTCCGTTTCCCCCGCGCCTACCTCGGGGAGGACAGCCTCGATTTCAGCTTCAGCGGCCTCAAGACGGCGGTTCTGAATTTCGTCCGGAAGCACGGCCTCGAAAATGTCAAAAAAAACCTTCCGAATATCGCCGCCGGGTTTCAGTCCGCCGTACTGGATGTGCTGGTGGATAAAATCCTCCTGGCCGTCCGGCTTACCGGCGTGAAAACGGCCTGTCTCGCCGGCGGTGTGGCGGCGAACCGGGCCCTTCAGCAGCGCCTTTTGAACACGGCTTCGCAACAGGGCGTTTCGGTATTCTGGCCGCCGCCGGCACTCTGTTCAGACAACGCGGGCATGATTGCCCGGGCCGGATATTTCTATTTGTCACGGGGAGACGTGTCTCCGCAGGATCTGTCGCCCAGGCCGGCACTCAATCTCTGATAAAAAATTCATCCGGTTTAGCCGGGACATCAGCTTGTGACCATATGGCCCGAAATACAAATTGATTTCCTCGCCGATCGCGCCGCACTCTGGCTCGTCCTCGGCATTCCAGCCTGCCTGATCCTGTCCATCTGGGCCTATCGGTGCACCCTGCCGCCGCTTCACAGGGGAAAACGGATTCTTCTCGCAGCCATCCGGTTTTTTGCCCTCGCCGCCCTCCTGATCGTCCTCCTCAATCCGGTCGTCCATCTGCGGATTGTCCGGCAACGACCCGCGCTGATCGGCCTGTTATGGGACGGATCGCGTTCGATGGAGATCGCGGATGCGGGTGAAAACCGCGCGGATATCCTGAGACGCCTGTTCGTTTCCGACTCGCTGAAAGCACTCGGTTCCCGCTACCGGATGCGTTCCTTTGTTTTCTCAGACCGCCTCGATTCCATCCCGCCGTCCACCCCGGATGCGCTCACGTTTTCCGGTTCCGCCACAGACATCGCCGCCGCGCTGGACGCCCTGCGGGACCGGTATGCGGATCACCGCGTCGCAGCCGCGATACTCTTCACGGACGGACGGATCACCCGGGGGACCGATCCGGTGCGTGTCGCACGATCGCTCGGGTATCCGGTACACGCCGTGGTGGTAGGCGGGGCCGCGGAGAAACCGGATCTGATTTTAGAGGATGTCCAGGCCAATTCCATCGCCTATGTCGGCAATGTTATGCCCGTCGAGGCGGTCGTACGGGCGCCGGGACTGGATGGACGGACGGCGGAGATGGTGTTGCGGTCGGATGGACGGATCCTCGCGCGGCGACCGGTCGTGCTCCCCTCCGGGTCGGCGGAAAAACGCGTTTCGCTGACCTTTATGCCGGAGGAACCCGGATTCCGGAAACTGGAAGTCGCATTCCCTGCGATCGAAGGGGAATTCACCGCCGAGAACAACGCCCGTGAAATCTACATCCGGGTGCTCAGGCGCAAAATGTCGGTTCTTCTTTTCGCGGGAGCGCCCGGTCCCGACATCGGCTTCCTGCGCAGGGTGCTCTCGCGGGACCCCGATGTGTCGCTGACCGTGCGCACCTTCAGGGAGGACGGGGGTTTTTATGAAGACGGGACCCTGTCCCGATCCGTTCTGGAAGAGACCGACTTGTTCGTCCTCCTCGATTTTCCCACCCGGGATGTGCCGGAATCCCTCTGGTCGCCGGTCCGGCGTGTGCTGGAGGAGACGGATAAACCGGTTTTCCTGATCGCGGGAAGGAGGCTCGATATGACACGGCTTTCCCGGATTCCCTCCCGGATGCCCGTTCATCCGCCGGTCCGCCGGGACGAACGGGAGGTGCGGATCCGGCTGACCGCGGATGGGTCCGGCCATCCGGCCCTGGCGATCCACCAATCCATCGAGGAAAATCTCCGGGCCTGGGGACGGCTTCCGGTCGTGTATTCGGCATGGACGGCGGTCCGCCCCCGGGACGGTGCGCGGGTGCTTGCCGAAACCGATGATCCGGATCGCGCTTCCCCGGAACCGTTTCTCATCGCATCCGAAACCGGTTACGTCCGGAGTCTGGCCTTCCTGGGAACGGGGATTCACCGCTGGGACTTGATGATGCAGGGCATCGGCGAGGGGAATGCGCTGGCGACCGGGCTGATCGAGAAATCTTTCCGGTGGCTCGTTTTGCGCGAGTCAGAAAAACCGGTCCGCGTGGCCACGGACAAACGGGTCTACCAGGCGGGCGAGGCCGTTTTCGTCCAGCTCGAGGTGTATGACGGACTCCTGAACCCCGTGGACGACGCGGACCCCGACGGGACGCTCGACACGCCCGGCGGACCGGAAACGCTCCGGTTCACGCCTTCGGGACCGGGGTTGTACCGGACGGAGATCCGACCCCTGGAACCGGGCGATTACCGGATCCGGGCGGCGGCGTCTCTCGAAAACCGGGTGCTCGGGCGTGACACGACGGAATTCACGGTCAGCCGGTTTCATCCCGAGTTTCTCAATGTCCGGGCCGATCCCGAGCTCATGGCGGCCCTGGCCGCGGCGACGGGCGGGATTTCCGGCCCTCCGGACAGTTTGAGCGCCATCCTGGGGACGATGGATTTTGAACCGGAGAGGGTCGAGAGGATCCGCGAATTTGAACCACTCCATTCCGCGTGGTCGCTGGTCCTGATTCTTTTTCTGCTGTCGCTGGAGTGGTTTCTCAGGAAACGCAAGGGGCTTCCCTGAAGGATGCCGCCCGGTTTCGAAGGATTTTTCGGATTGACATTCTTTCTGCTTTTTTTTTTGTTTGTTGTTGCCTTGGAGGAGAAAACCCGAATGAGAGACGTCTGGATTGCGTTTGGATTGACGCTGTTCGCAGGAATGGCGACTGCGATTGGAAGCGTCATCGCGTTCACCGCGAAAAGAACGAACTATCGTTTCCTGTCGGTGGCAACAGGATTCTCGGCTGGCGTGATGCTGTATGTGTCTTTCGTGGAAATCTTTTTCAAGGGTGTTGATTCGCTGGTGGGACGCTTCGGCGAAACCGGGGCACACTGGATCAACGCGGGTTCTTTCTTTGGGGGAATGCTGCTGATCGGGCTGATTGACAACCTGATCCCGGCCGCGGAGAATCCTCACGAAATCCACTCGGAAGCGGAAACGCTGCCATTGCACAATCCTTCGGCGCCCGCACCAGATTTCGAGGCCTTGTCAGAGTCTGAGTTCAAATCTCCGGACGCACACGATCACGGGACGCATCACAAGCTTCTGCGCATGGGGCTGTTTACCGCATTGGCCATTGGAATTCACAACTTTCCGGAAGGATTGGTTACCTTCCTCGCGGCGCTCCATGACCCCGGCCTCGGGTTGGCCATTGCCATCGCAATCGCCCTGCACAACATACCGGAAGGAATCAGTGTCTCCGTCCCCATCTTCTATGCCACCGGCAGCCGCAAGAAAGCCTTCCTCTATTCGGCCCTCAGCGGATTGGCCGAACCCGTCGGAGCCATTATCGCATATGCAGCGATCCGCTTTTTTCTCGGTGGCGACACCGGGATGATTCCTCCGGAAGTCATGGGGGTCCTTTTTGGGGGCGTGGCAGGCATTATGGTGTATATCAGCCTTGATCAGTTGCTGCCCACAAGCCGGGCCTACGGTAAAGGACACGACAGTCTCTTCGGACTCGTTGCAGGCATGTTGGTGATGGCGCTCAGCTTGTTGTTGCTGATGAAGTAACAGAGAATCTCAACCAACCAGCGGCTCTTGCGGACGGACTACCGCCCAACGCAGAGCCGTGAATCATTGCAGCCATGACAAAATGACCTTCACATAGAACCCAGGAAACCGAAGCCTGAGTATTTCAGGCGTCTGCCTTTTATATTTTTCATACAAATTCTTTTTCCGTGTTCTCCGTGTTGCTTCTTTTTCATCCTCCCCGGACGCCGCCTTTCCCATCCAATATCCGGCATTATT
>OMKS01001084.1_pt1 | contig 24929 bp, 24 predicted proteins | sample 1674721 | NCBI WGS metagenome assembly OMKS01 (sample SAMN06264996, study PRJEB25208) | sediment metagenome | isolation source: hot spring sediment | place: USA: California | collected 2014-09-02
GAATAATATTTATTATTTAAGGAGTTGATATGTTAAAACAAACTTTTTTTATCTTCTTTGCTTTGTTGATAATCAGCTCTTGCGGCAAGGTAAAGCATTTTGATATTAGCGGTGACCTGCCTGGCCTCACCAATGAAAAAGTATATCTGCAGCTTCGGGAAGGATGGGAATATTTTACAATAGACAGTGTCAAAGCAGTTAATGGCGCTTTTCACTTCAAAGGCACAACACCTTTTCCTCGTATTTATGCCATTTGGATTCCAGCACAAAATCAGCGGTATGAATTTTTTCTGGAGAATAGGAAAATTCAGCTCAGCCCCAATCCCAATACAGAAAAAGCAATCAAGGTCACCGGCAGTGAGACTCAGCTTGTATGGGATGAATACCTACACAGTCAACAAGTTTACAGCGATGAACAATCTATGCTGGCTGCGGAGTGGCGCAAAGCAAACGAAGAAAACAATGCTGATAAAGTTGCAGAAATCGAGGCCGAATACGAAGCCAGTGAAGAAAGAGCAAAACAATTTCTTAAAGATTTTATTAATGCAAATTCTGCTTCTTGGTTTTCTCCCTATATCGTAAATCGTCTCTCCTACCAGTTTGATCTTGCTGAGCTGCAGACCCTTTTTTCATTGCTTGACCCGACACTTCGCACATCGCCTGATTACATAAAAATTGACGAACGAATTATCATACTTGAGAGAGTTAATATTGGTATGCCTCTCCTGGATTTTCGCCAGGAAAGCCCAGATGGCGAAACGATTGCTCCCTCAGATTTTAAGGGAAAGCTCCTCCTCATTGACTTCTGGGCCAGTTGGTGCCGCCCTTGCCGCATCGAAAATCCTCACGTTGTGGCGCATTATAATGATTATCATCATCTGGGATTTGAAATTCTGGGTGTCAGTCTCGATACCAACAGGGAGAAATGGTTGCAGGCAATCAAGGATGACGGTTTGGAGTGGCCACAGGTTTCGGACCTCCGCGGCTGGGAAAACCGAGCTTCTGAGCTATATGGCGTCCGCAGCATTCCCCATACGGTTTTGATTAGCCCCGAGGGCATTATTTTGGAGAAAAATCTCCGCGGCGATGCACTGAGAGCGAAAGTTGCTGAGTTGCTTTCATCATGATTGATTGGCTGGAAATTCTCGATTTTACTAAAACAATAGCGAGAGAAGCCGGACGAATTGTTCTTGAAACTTATAATCAGGACCTCTATGTAGAACACAAGGGTCGGGTTGATTTAGTTACTGAAGCCGATAAAGCAAGTGAAGATTGGTTAAAGCGAGTCATTTTTAGCCGCTTCTCCCATCACACTATCCTGGCGGAAGAGAGCAGCTACACGGGTGATTCATCAGATTTTTTATGGATTATTGACCCTCTGGACGGCACAACCAACTATGCCCACAGCTTTCCTATGTTTTGTATCAGCATCGCCCTGCAATATCAAAATGAGACACGTCTGGCAGTGATTTTTGATCCCTTGAGAAATGAGATCTTTTCTGCAATACTGGGCAACGGCGCCTATCTCAATGACAAAAAAATACACGTTTCAAAGACCGATAAATTGCTGGAAAGCCTTTTGGGAACCGGTTTCCCCTACATCCCAAACACTGCCTTTCATCGGAATTTTGCCCTCTTCCACAAAATCTATCCCCAAACGCAGGGTATTCGCCGAGGCGGTTCAGCAGCGCTGGACCTGGCATATACAGCTTGTGGACGCTTTGATGGTTTTTGGGAATTTGATCTGAAACCCTGGGATTGTGCTGCCGGTATGCTCCTTATTGAAGAAGCTGGCGGTTTGTGTACCCAAAGCAACGGCGATCCTGCATCGGCTTTTATTCCCGATATCTGCGCCAGCAATGGCCTGATTCACGCAGCGCTCCTTGAAAACTTCAGATAAGCAAACAGCCAAACCTTTGGCTTTGCTAAACGAGCCTTTCTCTGAGCGGATTGACCAGGGGAATCTGATATCTTGCACACAATTTTTCCCAGAGTGTTTCCCAGGCGCTGACAAGTTCCCTTAGATTGCCATTATTGATGACGACATCGTGAGCGCGCCGGCATTTTTCTGCTTCAGGCATTTGCATTCTCATTCTGCGCTTAATATCTGCTTCTGACTGTAAGCCGCGCTGCATTGCGCGCTGCAGCCTTACGGATTCATCGGCAGTGACCACAATGATGTGGGTATAGCGCTGAGCTGTGTCTGCTTCAAATAACATCGAAGCTTCCACTAACAGCGCAAGCTCCCCAGCCGCTTCAAGCTCTTGGAAAACTTTTTTGAAATAGTTTTCTGTAGCAGGATGAACAATACGATTCAAAATGGCCTGTTTATCCTGACTGCAGAAAGCCCGGGATGCCAGCTTTGCCCGTTCAAGTTTCCCGCCTGAATAGATATCCTCGCCAAATTGAGCCTGAATCGCCGCCCTGACTTCAGTGTCTTTATCCAGCAATTGTTTTGCTATGGCATCAGCATCAAAAAAGGGATAGCCACTCTTTTGAAATAGCGCCACAATAGTGGATTTCCCCGAGCCGATGCCGCCGGTAAGCCCAAATCTAATCATCAATGCGTGCTCAGCCTGGCAAAATCTCGATGATGCGCTTGGCAACTTCCTCAACTTCACCACAGCCATTGACGCTTAGCAGCAGTTTTTTATTCTGGAAGAACTGAATCAGGGGCGCCGTCTTTTCCTGATAGACCTGAAGCCGGTATTTTATTGTTTCTGGCTTATCGTCGTCCCGTTGATAGAGTTCTCCGCCGCAGGCAGTGCATTTTTCGCCGGCCGGCAGGCCCTCGGGATAATTATAGATGGCGAGACACGCTTTGCATGTCCAGCGGCTGCTGAGCCGTTTTATCAAAACATTGTCAGCCACCTCGATATAGAGCGCTGCTGTCAGGGGTGCATTGTAATTTTCCAGCATTGCTAAAAGCGCTTCAGCCTGTGGCTCCGTTCGGGGAAAGCCATCAAGAATATAACCGATCCCAGAAGCTTCAAATTGGGCTACTTTTTTTTCCAAAATGCCAATCATTATCTTGTCGGGAACCAGCGCGCCCTTATCCATATAGCTTTGGGCATTCAGCCCCAGATCACTTCGTGCCTTAACTTCATTTCGCAGCAGATCGCCGGTGCTGAGTTTTTCCATCTCATATTTCTCTTTTAGAATATCTGCCTGTGTGCCCTTGCCGGAGCCAGGCGCTCCCAGTAAAATTAATCGCATAAATCGTTTCCTTTCTCAAAATAGCTCATTATTCTCATTGTTGCATCTTATAATTTTATCACATAAAATGCAAGCCCTGACTCTATTCTATTTTCACTAGCTTTTTGAAGGCTCTGTTATCGGTCAACTTCTTAAAATCAGGGTCTCCCGCTGCCTGTTTTCTCAGTGACGGATTCAGCGCAAAGGTTTTTTCCAGCGCCTTTAGCGCAGCTTTTTCATCACCGGCAGCCAAGCGGATAACGGCCAGATCATAATGGACTTCTGCATAGTCAGGTGCATTATTCGCAGCGCGCTCCATATAGGGAAGAGCCTTTTGGTACTCTTTTTTGGTAAAGAGCGTCCAGCCCTCATTCCAGTCATAATTCATCATAGCAATTTTCAGCAAGCGGCCCAGCTCGAGAAAGGGCTCAGCATGGTCATCTACCCGAATATCTATCGCCTGATCTGTAAAGCCGCCATAGCCTGCACCCGCTTTCACTACCAAGAGGGCAGCGCTCTGCTTCCCGCGGCTGTCTCCGCCCTCTTTGTCCCCGGCCAGCAATGCTGCATAAAGCCGTTCTGCCAGACTCCCTTTTGTATTGAGAAAGACCTTTTCCATCGCTGTAATCACAGATTCTCCAGCTAAAATATTCCCCTGAACTGCATAGTTTAGGCCGCTTCGTCCGCCAGCCCAATTTAGGCAGTTTTCGCCGGTGTAGCTGGCAGACTGACCGTCAGCGCTGACGATGCCAAATTGCCGTTGAGACGGATTCTCATCATTGCGCAGCAAAATGTCTCTTACCTCTTTGGGGGTCAGGCCTTTCTCCAGCAGTTCCAGCCCGCGCCAGCCAAAACTGGTGTTTGCATAAGACTGAGTCGCCACAGCGCCTACGTCTGCTTTAGCCCATGGAACCACCACACCGACGCCAAAGAAGCGAGATGCCACTGCAATACCCACTTCACCACTCTCCGGGTCTGCAGCCACAATCGAAAAGGTAGAAACCGGCAAGGGCTGCGCAAAAAGCTCACCGGTCATAGCCAATAGGCTCACCAATGCTAAAAATACTCCGCGCCTTATCCAATGTAATTGTTTATTCATATTTTCCTCCTCATATTAGAAATTACACCAGCTTAGCGATTCTGTAAAGAGTTATTTCTTTTTTTCAGAAAATCCTGAAAAATATTCCATTAGGATGAAAAACGTTAAGCAATCTTTAAAAGCGCAATACAATATCCAGTATTGGCCTGATAAAAGGCTGATGCGCTCTCTGATGAGACGAATCCGATCTGCGGGAGAAACCCCAGTAGATTTTTAACCGAAGGCTTATGATTTTTTTTCACCGTGTGAAATTCTTTATACTGTAAATGAAAATAGTATGATTTTGCCGCTCAAAAACCAGATATTTACATCATGTGCTGGTGAATATGGCTACTGGATAGAGTTGGAAATTCCTATACGTATCACATAGATTCGGGGAACATTTTAAAGGCGCTCAGCTAAGGTGAACCTAAGCGTTAGTATTGGCGGCAAGTTTGGCTTGGCTGAAAGACGGCCTGATGGCGAAGCCTCTGGCAGCGCTTGCAGAATGCGCTCAGGAAGCCCTGATGATATGACGTGCGGGCGTATCTGGTCAGGAAGGGACTTTCATAATTGAATAAACGCTTATCCGCGAAAGTGAAACCGATGCGCTGAGACGCTATCTGATGGCCCAGTTAATTTACAGCTTCCGGAAAGCTAATTACCAGGGTGATGGCAGGGAAAGACGATTTATCCCACCGCGAGGATGATTTTGAAGCTGAGCTAATTAGCAGCCTGATTGTTGATGTATTGTGAGAGCTGCTTTAATCAAAATCGAAAACTGGAAGCTATCTTTAATTAGCTGGAGGCTTTATTCACTTTTCTTAAATGCTGAGAAATATAATGCCAGCGATGCCAGAGATAATTGCCAATCTCCCCCAGAGATTTGGAATTTCCCGCCAGATTAGCACTGAAGCCAAAGCTGTTACCAGGATAATCCCCACATTCACAGCCGGAAAAACCATCACCGCAGGAAATTGCTCCAGCGCACCAATGAGAAACCAACTGCTGAAAAGATTAGGCAGCCCCAAAATCAAACCCAGGCTAAAGCTTTTTTTGTGAAAGGGCAATTTTTTCAGCAAGGAGACAGCCAGTGTCAAAAAAAAAGCGCCGCTAAACAAAATCGCTAAAAAGAGGGCTTTCTCACCGGCTTTTTGCAGCTCCTGAAAGAGCTTCATCGAGAAATCCGTTAGCCCCAGGGAGATGAAGACCGCAATGAGGGGCCATAGCTGCCGTTTTTCACCTTGGGAATTGCGGCTTTGCATTGCCAAAGCAAAAAAGATAAAAGTAGCCAAAGCAAAGAGAAGCCCCAGTAGTTTCTCGACATTCAGAATTTCTTTAAATAATAGGATGCTGAGAAAAACCGGAATTAAAACAGAAAGCCTGCTGCTCACAGCCGAGAGCGAAGCGCCGGCGGCGGCCACCGATTTGCTCAGGAGATAAAAGCTCAGCACAAAAGCCCCAGAAAGTATTATAGCCAGAAAACTGATTTCCAATGAAGGCCACATTGCCCCCTTTCCCAGAGTCAATAGCCAGCCCGAACCCGCTGCTGTGGCATAATTTCCCGCCAGCAGCCACCAGCGCTCACCGCCTCCGCTGTAGTCTGCCTTAAGAATAAGCACGATGGAGGCGGAACATAATATGGTCAGTAAAAGATCAATCATTACAAAACATAATGATTATTTTAATAAGAAGCTTTAGAAAAGTGACAACAAAGGAAAGCTTTACCCTGTCAGTAGCACTATAAGAATTAAATCGAGGAGGAAATCATGAGAAGCTTGGGAATGTTCTTTCTTATCTGCCTCTTGAATGCAAATCTGTATGGATTTTCTGCAGGCTCGGGGAGCGAAAAATCAAATTTTGGCAATATGAATATGAAGAAAAAAGGCGCCAATCTATATATCAGTCACCAGGATAACAGCTCCTGTGAACTGGTCATTACCGAATCCTATGATCTTATCGTCGGCGGACAGCGGGTTTCTTTGAATCGCTATCAAAAAAGTCTGGCTCGTCAATATGTCGATGAATATGAAGACCTGGTGGAAAAAGGCAAAGCCATCGGCTGGGAAGGTGGAAAAATCGGCGCTCAAGGTGCGGCAATTGGAATAAAAGCCATTGCCAAGCTGCCAAAGATGCTGAGACACGATTATGACAGTGAAGACTATGAAAAAGATATTGAGTCAATGGTCGCTGAAATCGAAAGCAAAGTTGAAAATATCGAGCGGAAAGCCAAAAAACTGGAGCGGCAGGCAGAACGTTTTGAAGATTTACATATCAAGTTTAAAAATGAAGTACCGACCCTTCGATATTTGGACTGGTTTTAAAAGCTTTATAATAAATTGCGAAATGATTCAGGCAGATCATCCATTGATCTCCACTCTCTCGGAGTAAAAATCTTCTCCTGCCATTGAAAGCGAGGCGTCTCGCCCAGAAGCCAGCGAAAACCGCTGTATTCGCTGATTTTTTCTTTGATATAGCCGGAATCAAGTTCTTCTTCATTCAAGAGTATAGCAGATGGGTTTTCTTTGTTAAATTGTTGGTTGAGAGCTACAAGCAGAGCTTCCCAGGTGATAGCCGGCGCTGCTTCTGAAAGGTTTACCACTTTTGCACGACGGCTGGCTGTTCCCATTGAGTCAATTTCCGGATATGCGCCCTTGAGAAATTTGCTTAATCTGGAGAGGTCTGAATTTACCAAAAGCGTACCGTGATGGAGCAATCGTCCATTTTTTAAATAAAAAGCGCTGCCACTGAATTTTTTACCATGCCATAGCATATCCCGTTTTTCCGAAATCTCTGCTGTAATGCCCCATTCCGAAAGTGTGCGTTGTACTAAGGCAAAATGATGGCCTATGGCATCGGTGTCATTTTTCCCGATAAAGGAGAAATTGATATTGCCTTTATCCTGAAAAACAGTGCCGCCGCCGCTGAATCGCCGGCTGAGGAAGATGCCATTTTCTCGTAAAAGACGAAGATGGGTCTCCTGCCAGGGGTTTTGAAAGCGACCCATTGACACAGTGTCCCTATTGCGATAGAGTAAAAATGCACGATCAATATCCGCGTGATGAAAAAGATTGTTTTCCAGCGCTAAATGATAATAGGGATTTGAGCGCTGGCTGATATGAGAAATAATCATAGATAAACTTGGTGATTTTGCAGAAAAAATCCAAGAGATAAGGAAAAGGGGCTGAAATCAGCCCCTAGAGAGAAACGGGATAATACGATTAGATAGACAGGGAAAGAGAATATTTTGGCCTCAATCTTCCTGTGGATTAAAGACCCAGTGCAGATTGACGACCAGGAGCAGGAACGGAAATTCCATCCCTTTCCAACCCTCCCCCAAGTGTACAATTATTATGACACTTAGCATAATCCAGGCCAGCATTCCGGCGCCGACCCGCGTTACCAAGGGCTGCCTGATGATAGGCCCCAAAAATACTGCTAGTCCGCCCAAAACTTCAAATAGTGCCACCGCCAGTGCCAATATCCACGGCAACTGCATCATTTCTGCTATCCCGCTCACATTGGCCAGCTTCGGCCAGCCATGATAAAGAAATACAATCACCACAACCAGTCTCAGCAGCCAGTGAGTGTTCTTTTTTATGAAATCCATTATTGCCTCCGTTTTTTTTCACTTTCTGTGGTCATCTCATTGCAGACAACATTGGTCGTATTATAAAGCAGTAAGTATTACCTGGCAAGTTATTTATTGAAAAATATTATAAAAAATCACTGCTGGCGTAAATAATCTGGAAAGCTGATTTCTCCCCTTTATTTGCTGTGTATTGAAAACTGAGATTCGAGAATTCTCTTTTAATCCCCCAAATTTTTATTCATTGCATCTATCATTTTCTCTTTAATTTGGCTTGATCCGTCAGGGGACGGACAGGTCCGTCTGGCGTCGGAAACGTCCAAATTAAGCAACACTTCGACTCCGCTTAGTGACCGCATTTCGCCCCTTCGACAAGCTCAGGATACCACTCCGCTCAGTGACCGCAGTTCGTCCGTCGGCTGACGATCAGTGACCGGGGGCTGTCACACCCTGTAAAACGAGGTTGGAGGAGACGTGGAAAGCGTGATTTGGGAGAGAATAAACAGCTGTACAAGCTAAAACCAGTATCGTAGGCTTCTTTTTGTACTCCTCATCGCGGCACCTCTCTTTTCAACCTTCAAACACAATATTCTTTTTCCCGACCCCGTGAAAGAATATTTTACTTGGCGTGAATGCCTGAATTAAGGCAAGCAGTTTAATCTAATTTTTGGATGGCAAACATTTGTTTTGGACAGATGTGATTTTAGACTTTTAGTAGTGCCCTCAAATTTTATATAAAAACGGGGCTTGCTTGATATTTGAGCTTTGCTTTTAATGTTCATTAAAGGTCTCCTTTTGCAAAATTAAGTCATTTTAATGCAGATTGAGAAGAATTCGGTCTGTGAACATTTGAGAATTTGACAATCCAATGATTTGCTCCGGTTTTAGAAGGAGGACATTTTATCGTATCGTTCTGATGACGAGCACAGATGGATTTCCCTGATTAAGTGATTGAAATAATTTTCCTAAAAGCCTATATTCCGCCATGTATCGAAGCCAGATAAGAAAGCGGACCGAGACGGGATTCTAATGTTCAGACGGTTAATCTCATCCCTGCAAAGCCGCGCCGAAACGGAGTCCTTTCGCACTCGGGCTGGGCTTTTAGAAGGCTGGATCAGCGTCTGGGTCAATCTCGTGCTATTTATGGGGATTCTCGCCTCTAGTATTTCCCTTATTGCCGATGCTATTCACAGCGCGACAGACTCTATTTCATCGGCGATTGTCATTGCCGGATTTAAGATAGCAGCCAAACCGCCGGACCGGGAACATCCTTATGGTCACGGGCGGGCTGAGCTCATAGCCACCCTAATCATCGCTGTGCTGATTATTGTCACCGGTGTGGAATTCATCAAAAGCGGTATCGATCGCCTCCTCAATCCACAGCCCGTCAGCTATTCAGTCTTGGTGATTATTGCCGTCGGCATCACCATCATTGTCAAAGAGCTTTTGGGGAAATTCAGTCTGGAGCTGGGAGAGGCCATTGATTCCGATACCTTAAAAGCGGATGCCTGGCACCATCGCAGCGATGCCCTCAGCTCCGTCGTGGTGATTATCGCCCTTTTACTTTCACCAAGAGGCTTTATCTGGGCAGATGGAATCGGCGCGATGATTGTGGCCATTATTCTTATCAAGGTGGGCATTGAGCTCACTCGTAGTTCAGTGGATGATCTTTTGGGAAAAGCGCCGGATGCGTCTTTTCTCGAAAAGCTTCGGCAACTGGTGCGGGATATTCCAAAAGTGGAAAATGCCCATGACATCGTTGTGCATCAGTATGGGCAGTCACGGCATATCGGGCTTCATATCGAAATCAGCGCCGCTGTGCCGCCGATGGAGGCCCACGAACTGGTGGAAAAGGTAGAGCAGACTATTCGCAAGACGCTGAAGGCCGACGCCACCGTCCATTATGATCCGATTCCGGTGGATGATGCCCGTATTCCCGATGTCTGGCAAAGCATCGAGAAGCTGCAAAATGAAATTCCCGAGTTAATAGCGATTCACGACTTGCGGATTGTGGACAGCCATAGCAAAGTCACCCTGCTGATGGACTTGGTTACCGAATTTCCTGCCGATTCACAAAAGGCGCTAAGGCTGAAAAATGAGCTAACGGAGCGCCTGAAAGTCGATTTCCCTTATGAAGTGCATATTCACCTGACACCAATTCATAAATCAAGATAAGTGTGAGGAAAATTCCGTGCGGCTTGTTATTATTCTTGGTGTTTTTGAAGCGTCTTTTTTGCTGTTGCTTCTTATCAGCAAGCAGGTGAAACGCGCCTCGGATTTCTGGCTGGGAATGATTTTACTTCTCTATGTCCTCTCTATGGGTGGCGTTTGGCTGGAAATTCACAATATGGATGCCGGATTTCCCAGGCCGATGCTCATCAATACCGCCTGGCTCTGGCTGCTGCTTCACGGGCCGGCGCTTTGGTTTTATACCAAATCGCTGACCGATCAGAATTTTACTCTGAAGCCTGTGTATTTATTCCATTTGCTCCCTTTTTTCGCCTTTTTAATCTCGATTTAATTTTTCGCTTTGGTTCGTACCAGGCAATAAAACTTATAAGTTATAGTTTTGCAGCGATTTATGTTTTTATCATCGGTTTTTTCGGGCTTCGTGGCGGAGCTGTTTTTACAGACCCTGTCCACATTCTTGAGAATGTCTGACCGAAGCCTCAGGCTGCTCAAAATGATTTAGAAATCACAGCTTTTCTGGAGAAGCTAAAAGCGCTGCAGCCTCACCTTGACCCAGAATTGGCCTTGAATAAACTCGGCCAGCAAATGACAATGCCGCCGGAGAAAGTTTCTGAGCTGTTAAATCAGAAAATGAATCAGAACTTTTTTGATTTTATCAATAAGCTGCGAATAGAGGAATTTAAAAAGCGGCGGCAATATCCGGAATTTGACCATCTTTCCATCTTAGGACTGGCGCTGGAATGCGGCTTCAATTCCAAAGCTGCCTTTTATCGAGCGTATAAAAAATTTGAAGGCGGTTCTCCGAGCGCAGCAAAAATCAAACATTCGGCATAATAAACTTGAGATATTATGTAGGCATTCAAAACTTATGGATAAATAAACTTTAAGGTTAGTTTCCAGGCCGTTGTTGTGGCAAGAAAGCAGCCTGTTTTTGAAACTCTGTATGTGCGGATATAACAATATATTACTGATAGCTGTGAGCTAATTTAGCCGGATTAAGCACAAAATTCACTATTGATTTTAGCGCAGTAGATAATTCCTGTGTCAACCCGATAAAAAATATACCTGATAAGAAAAAGGGCAGACTATCTGCCCTTTTGAGAATGATTCTATAATGTTTTATTGGAGCTTGAAGCCAATCGGAATAGCAATCCAGACGCCAAGATTTTGATCTTTTTGTTTTGCCGGCTCAAATCTCGTGTTGCGGATAGCTTCGATGGCGGCTTCATCGAGACCAGTGTTGGGGATGCTTTTCAGCAGTTTGAATTTTTCTGCTATACCCTGGGCATTCACAAAGACCTGCACGATGACAGTTCCCTCGATTTTGGCTTCCCGCGCCTTTTCTGGATACTTGATGTTCGCGGCAAGCGCTTTAACGCCGCCAATCATCATGGGTGGCACGTCATAAGGGATGAATTTCACCGAATCATCGCCGCTTTGATTCAGGCTTGTTTTCTGTGAAAGCTCACCGGCAGGTTCGGTGTTGAATTTCGGCGCTTCCGCTTCCGATGACTGACAGGCTGCCACGGTCATCAGCGCGATGAAAATTCCCAGCACAAGAATGTGCATTTTTTTCAGTTGCATACTAAACTCCTTTTGATAGTGTTTATTGAGAAAAATAAGCCTTTGGCGCAGGCTTTCTTTGCCGCCGTCAATGCGCGAAAGCGCCAGGCTGAAGCTGATCGGCACGCTGTAGCGTCCAGCCGCTGCATTTAAAAGCGTCTGTGCATAATGCTTCGCTTCCAAACCGCTTGTTTTCAACGAATGGATATCGCAAAAAAGCTCCTGATAATCATCGCACTGCCGCCGGGCTATCCACACGGCCGGACTGAAAAACCAGAGCACGGAAATGAGGGTATGGAGTAATTTGTGAAGGTTGTCCCGCCGCTGAAGATGATGGCATTCGTGGGCGAATATCGCCCGCAGTTCCCTTTCCGGCAGCGTCAACATGGCGATGGGCAGCACCAGCACCGGCTTCACAATTCCATAAATAAAGGGGGCGCTGTGCCGGTCACTGATCTGTATGGAAAGTGTGGGATTGGCTCTGGGAAGATAGCGCCGCAGCTCTTCCGGTGCAGGGATGGTATCCAGCAACCGTTTGAAGCGGAATTCGTTTAGCAGGAGTGTAACCAAAATTATTCCCACGGCAGAAAGCCACAATGTAGGCAGAAGATTCAGCAGTGTCAAAGATTGCGAAGGTGCGCTTTCGATTCCCGGCAGCAGTGGAATAAACCCAGGCAGGGCATCGGGGAGGATTCCCGTCTGAAAGACGATTTGGAAAGGGAAGAGGTGCCGTAGCAGCAAAGCATACCAGAAAAGGTAAAAAAGACGGGGCGAGAGGCGCGTCGTCTTTTGGAGAAGGTAAATGGCCGCACTAAACAGAAGTCCCTGCAGCAATAGCATAGATACCGGCATCCATTGAATTGAAATCATTTTTGGCCTCCTTCCGATTCGCTGACGAGACGCTGCAATTCGTCAATATCACTTTCGGTGAGCCGTCCCGAATGGGCGAGATAGCGCGCCAACTGACTGAAATTGCCGCTGAAAGCCCGCGCTACAAACTTCTCTGTCTCCTGGTGAAGTATGGTTCTTTCACTGATGGATGGTGCAAAGAGATTTACATTGCCAGATTTCTCCTTTTCCAGAAAACCCTTCTCCGCGAGCCGTTCCACATAGGTCTGTACTGTTGTATAAGCCCGCTGATATGCTTCCGGCAGTCCGTCAACAATGTCCCGCACGGTGCTTTTCCCCTTTTTCCAAAAGAGCTTCATCACTTCCCATTCAAAGGGGCTCAAATTTTCTTGTTTTATCATCGTCTCTCCTTTCTCTACTACAACAATAGTAAAGATTATTTTGGAGAATGTCAAACTGTATTACTAAAAATGTAGTAGAAGATGAAAATTTATCTAAAAAAGTGAAAAGGTGGCTGCTTAAAAGAGCTTTTGGAGAATTTTTTCCATGATTTCAACAGTGCGGCTAATGTCTTTTTTGCTGTGGGCTGTGCTGAGGAAAGCGGCTTCGTATTGACTGGGTGCTATGTAGATGCCATTTTCCAGCAGCGCATGAAAGAATTTATTAAATCTCAGTAAATCGACATTGGCCAGGTCTTCGGTGCTTCGAATCGGTCCCAACGTGAAAAATAGAGTAAACATACTGCCGACCCGATTTTGTGAGAGTGGCCATTGATAATGGTTTATCCGCTGTTGAATTTCATTTTCCAGAAATGCGCCGGCTTCTTCCAATTTTTGATATGTTTTTTCTTCCAGAAGCTTCAGTGTTGCCAGTCCTGCGGAAACAGCAAGAGGATTGCCGCTGAGGGTTCCAGCCTGATAGACGGGTCCCGCCGGTGCGATGTATTCCATAAACTGCTTTTTCCCGGCATAAGCGCCGATGGGCATACCGCCACCCATAACCTTTCCAAAGGTGAGTAAATCAGGCTGGACGCCATATTTTTCATTGGCGCCGCCACGGGCAATGCGAAATCCGGTCATTACTTCATCATAAATAAGGAGGGCCTTATATTCTGTGCAGATTGCCCGAAGTTTTTCTAAAAATCCATCGGCCGGGGGAATGGTACCGGTATTGCCATTGACAGGCTCGACGATGAGTGCGGCGATTTGTGACGGATTATTCTCAAAAAGGCTTTTGACGCTTTCAAAATTATTGAATTGGGCCAGGAGTGTATCGGCCGCTGCAGCTTTTGTAACCCCAGGAGAATTGGGTACGCCCATCGTCAAGGCGCCGCTGCCAGCAGCAATGAGAAAAGCGTCAGCGTGACCATGATAAGAGCCGGTGAACTTGATGATTTTGTCTCTGCCGGTGATGCCGCGGGCCAGACGGATGGCGCTCATCGTGGCTTCGGTACCGCTATTAACCAGACGCACCATTTCAGCAGCAGGTACACGGCGGATAATTTCCTTTGCCAGCTCAGTTTCTAATGTGGTGGGAGCGCCAAAGCTTAGGCCATTGGACATGCTTTCTCTGACAGCTTCTAGAACAGCAGGATGAGCATGTCCTAAAATCATTGGCCCCCAGCTTCCGACAAAATCAATATAGCGATTGTTGTCTTCGTCCCATACCTGAGCTCCTTCGGCCCTGCGTATAAAGGGGGGTGTGCCGCCAACGCTCTTAAAAGCCCGCACTGGTGAATTAACCCCGCCGGGAATATATCTTTTAGCTGTTTCGAAATGGCTTTGACTGCGATAAAAGCTCATCTTATACTCCTTTTAGCCATTGGGCTGCTTCTTTGGCAAAATATGTGATGATGATGTCTGCGCCGGCTCGTTTCATTCCGGTTAGGCTTTCCAGGGCGGTCTTTTTTTCATCAATCCACCCTTTTTGCGCAGCGGCTTTGATCATACTGTATTCGCCGCTGACATTGTAGCAGGCGATGGGCAATGTGCTCTGCTCCTTCACGGCGCGAATAAGGTCCAGATAGGCCAGCGCCGGTTTGATCATCAGAATATCAGCTCCCTCTTTCTCATCGAGAAAGGCCTCTCTCAGCGCTTCCTGGCTATTGGCAGGATTCATCTGATAGCTCTGGCGGTCGCCAAACTGCGGTGCGCTGTCGGCAGCATCGCGAAAAGGCCCGTAAAAAGCGCTGGCAAATTTCACGGTATAGCTCATAATAGGCAGATGGCTGAACCCAGTCGCATCCAGCGCTTCACGAATGGCCAGCACAGCGCCGTCCATCATTCCGGAGGGGGCCAGCATATCGGCTCCGGCCTCGGCGTGACTTTTTACCTGTTTTGCCAAATTGCTGAGTGTCATATCATTATCAACATCGCCATCGCGAATGACACCGCAGTGGCCGTGCTCTGTATATTCACAAAAACAGACATCGGTAATGAGATAAAGTTCGGGATAATTCTTTTTTAGAAAGTGCAGCGCCTGCTGAATAATGCCATTTTTGTTCCAGGTGTCAGCGCCGACGGCATCTTTTTTTTCTGGAAGTCCAAAGAGGATGACACTGCGAATACCACTTTCAAGAATGGCTTCGGCTTCTTCGCCCAATCTGTCGATACTCCACTGAAAAATTCCGGGCATGCTGGGAATCTCATTGCGGATATTTTGGCCGTGATGAACAAAGACAGGCATAATCAGCCCGTCGGGATGGAGACGGGTCTCCTGCACTAGACGACGCAAAATAGGATTTCTACGAAGCCTTCGGGGTCGCTGTATCAATGAATATTTATCCATTTTTTCCTCTATATTTTTCAATGATTTGCTCAGCAATTTCTGATGCATTTTTGATGGAATCAGCGGCGCTAATGCCATTTCTGTAATTTCCGGTGAAAAAGAGTCCTTGGTATTTTGCTTCCATCTGATTCAACGCTTCTTTATAGCGGCCATAGCCCAGGTCATATTGAGGAATGGCCTTTTCCCAATAGGTGCCGGAAACAAAAACCGGTTCGCCCTTCACTCCCAAAAGGGTGTCTAAATCTCTGAGGATTATTGGCAGCAGCTCAGCTTCAGGTTTGGCAGCCAACTCAGGCTGACGACTGCCACCTACAAATACGTCCAGGGTCACATGGTCAGCAGGTGCGCGATTTGGGAAAAGCGAGCTGGTGAATAGCGCACCAAGTATTTGCATATTCTCAACTTGTGGCACCAAAGCGCCAAAAGCATCCAAAGGATGACTTACCTGATTACGATGAAATCCTAAGGTCATCGTCAGCACTTTGGGATGATAGATATCTGTGAAAATGGCCAGTTCAGCCGGCACTTCTCCATTCACGAGCAGTTTTGAAAGGCCTGGCGCACTCGCAGCATAAAGCAGCAAATCAAAATCCATAGTTTCAATGCCGTTTCTTGTCTCGGCCTTCACTTCCCAGGCAAGCCCATTTTGTCTAACGCTGAGGACCTTCATACCGGTCTGTATAAACGATTTTAGTTTTTCGGTGATGCATTCAGGCAATGTGCCGATGCCATTTTTGAAAGAAAACATTTTGGCGGTCTGTTTAGATTTTTCGGCGCTGCGTTTTCTCTCTCTGGCTCCCATGATCATCCCCTTTATCATAGAGCCGTAATTTTGCTCCAGCGCATAGAGCTTGGGGAATGCATGTTTCACACTGAGCTGCTCAGGCACTCCGGCAAAGACACCAGCAACAAAAGGATTAATAGCATAATCGAGAAATTCCTGAGTCAACCGGCGGCGGACAAAATCTGCCAGTGATTCTTCATGGCGATTGTCCCACTTAGGTATAAAAGGCTCTCTAAGGAGGGCCAGTTTGGTCAAAAATGAAAAGAGGGGCGTCGTGAAAATCCCCGGGCCCGCCGGCAGCTCAAAGGGCTTTTTATTCCGAATGATATAACGTTTTTCTGCGCTGCTGTCGGCATAAATTTTTTCGCTATCCAGGCCTAATTCTGTTAGCAATTCTGTAACTTTCGGTGAAGTTTCCATGATGGTGTTGGGCCCCGTTTCGGCGATGAAAGCATCTTTTCGAATAGAGCGCATCGCTCCACCGAGCTCTTTCTGAGCTTCTAAAAGAGTAATCTCAAATCCCGCTTGATGAAGTTTCCAGGCGGCTGTGAGACCGGAAATGCCACCACCGATGATTGCTATGGTTTTAGTCATTATTTTTTTCCTTTATAAGATTTACTAACATTTTAATGAAAAAAGGATGGTCCTGCACTGTGGCTGCTCGTTCATATTGATGAAAGCCATTTTTTAGGGCGCAGGCCTTATATTCAATATCCAATTCAAAAAGGGTTTCAAGATTTTCGGAGACAAAGCTGAGGGGAACTACGAGGAGCCTTTCAACGCCTTTTTTACGTAAAGCCTGCAAGCTTTCTTTTACTGACGGGCCGATCCATTCTACGGGACCGATCTTACTTTGCCAGGCTAAAGTAGATTCATAACGATAGTCTAAACGTTCCTGGAGTAATTCATAGTGCCGCTCTATCTCTGTCTGATAGCTGTCACCGGCTTTGATGCGGCTCACAGGAATGCTGTGTGCTGTGTAGAGCAGATGGGGCTTTTCATCAAAAAGTTGAAGGGCTTCCTGAATGCGCGCAATAACGGCATCAAGATAAAGGCCTTCAGTATAAAAACGCCAGATAATCTGTGGTTCAGGCAGATTTGGCTGTCTGCGCCAGTGATTGATGATGGACTGGGTTGTTGTCGTTGAGTATTGAGGATAGAGGGGCACAAGAGTGATTTTTTGTACAGAATCATTCCAGATTTGATTAGCGGTCTCATTAAAGAGGGGATGCCAATATCGCTGAGCCGTATAAACTTTATAATTTCCATAGCCTTGCAGGGCTTTCCGCAGTAATTCAGCCTGGATTTCTGTCTGTTTTTGAAGCGGAGAGCCGCCGCCGATAAGCTCATAATGGCGAGCTGATTTAGGCGCTCTGAGGAGGCTGATCATTGATGAAAAAAATCTCTGGCCTATTTTACCAAAAGGAAAGCGTACAATATCAGGGTCCATAAATAAATTTTTTAAAAAGGGGCGAAGGTCCTGAATGCTTTCTGGGGCGCCCAGATTTGCCAATATAACGGCATGTTTATGCAAAATACAGTCCTTTTCTAAATTGTTTTTGAGAATCGTTGTTCGTTGTCTTTTAAATATGCGTCAAAGACCATTGCGATATTGCGGATAAAAAGGCGGCCTGAATCTGTAATCTTAAGCTTATGGGGCAAAATTTCCAGAAGGCCATCATCGGCAAATTCCTGGAGTCTGTCTAGCTCATTTTGAAAGCGATGAGAGAAAGATTCGCCCAATTGCGCGTCCATTACAGAAAAATCCAGCTCCAGATTGCACATCAGATGGGTTATTATCTGCCGTCTAATCTGGTCTTCTTCGGTGAGTCGCAATCCTCGCTCCACCGGAAATAGCCCTGCATCAAGACGCTTATAATATTGCTGAGTCTCTTTTAGATTTTGAGAATAGGCCCCCTCAGTCTGGCTGATGGAGCTCATACCGAAGCCGTAAATATCAGTGCCGGCTTTGGTGCTGTAGCCCTGAAAATTGCGCTGTAGTGTTTTATTTCTTTGCGCAAGCGTGAGTTCATCATCTCTTTTGGCGAAATGGTCCATCCCGATATAGATATATCCTGCGGCAGTCAGGGTTTCAACGATCATTTTCAACATAGCTAACTTGGTTTCCGGCGTGGGTAAATCGGTTTCATGGATCAATTTCTGATGGGGTTTCATCCAGGGGACCCAGGCAAAATTAAAGATAGCAAAGCGGTCGGGCTTTAATTTCAGGCTCGCTTCCAGGGTTTTATAAAAGCGTTCTGGTGTTTGCAGCGGCAGCCCAAAAATAAGATCTAGATTAAGAGACTGGAAGCCGCTTTCCCGTATCCAGTTAACGGTTTCCTGCACCATTTCTAGGGGATTTATGCGATTGACGGCTTTTTGCACTGCATGATCAAAATCCTGAATACCCAAAGAAGCGCGATTGAATCCAAGCTGCCGCAGCGCCTGCACGTGTTCTAATGTCAGGCGGCGTGGATCGAGCTCGACACCAATCTCAGCATCTTTGTCGATAGTAAAGCGATGACTGATCGCTCCACCGAGCTTGAGAATGTCTTCAGGTCTTAGATAGCTTGGCGAGCCGCCGCCCCAATGAAGCTGTACAATTTCTCTTTGAGGGGCTAGCAGCGGCTTTATTAGCTCCATCTCGCTAATAAGATATTCTAAATATTTTTGACTTTGGCTATAATCTCGGGTGATGGTGGTGGTGCAGCCACAATAATAACAGAGACTGTAACAAAAAGGGATATGAAAATAGAATGATAATGGTTTGTTAGCATTGTGATTATTTGACCTTATTTCCTCAGTCCAGTCAGAATCTGTAAATTCTGTGGAAAAATGAGGAGCTGTTGGATAGCTCGTGTATCTTGGGCCCGGCTTACTGTATTTTTTTACCAGCTCAAGGCTGACTTCAAGGGTCATTATCTACTCCTTTCGGATAGTTTGTAAAAGCACGCTTACATTATCTAGGGGCGTAGCTGGAAGAATGCCATGTCCCAGATTGAATATCCAGCCGGCTTTATTTTCCATACTTTTAAGAATGGCTTTTATTTCTGCACGGATTGTTTCCGGATTGCTTAGGAGAATAGCCGGGTCCAGATTGCCTTGAACAGCCATTGCGGCCGGCGCTTTGTCGCGGAAAGCGCTGATTGGCAAAGACCAGTCAAAGCCCAAAGCGTCAGCATCTGCTGAAATAAGAAGCTCCAGCCATTGATGCGCTCCTTTTGCAAAAACTATAACAGGCGCCTTCCCTTTGATGGCTTTCACTATTTGGCGTAAATATTGGCCAGACATTTCGTAATAGCTGCGGTAAGAGAGAATTCCGGCCCAACTGTCAAAGAGCTGCACTGCGTCGGCGCCAGCTTTGATTTGTTCTTCTAAATAGGCAATGACAGCAGCCGTAATTTTTTCCAGCAGCTGATGATAAAGTTTGGGCTCGGTGTAAAAAAGCGCTTTTGCCTTGGCAAAATCGCGGCTGCTGCCACCTTCCAGCATGTAGGCTGCCAGTGTCCAGGGTGCGCCGCTGAAACCGATGAGAGCAGTTTCATTATTCAGCTCTTTGCGGACGATTTGCAGCGCATCAAAAACATAGCGCAGCCTATCGGTGACGGCATCAGGGCTGAGGGCTGCAATATCTGCGGCGCTTTGAATAGCGCGCTCCATGCGTATGCCGCCGCCTGATGGAAAATCATACGGCAAGCCCATAGCTTCGGGAATAACCAGTATGTCGCTGAAAATGATGGCGGCATCAAAAGCATAGCGCTGAATGGGTTGCAGCGTCACTTCTGCCGCGAGTTCAGGGCTTTGCACCATTTGGAGAAAGCTGTAATTTTCTTTAAGAGCGCGATATTCAGGAAGATATCTGCCTGCTTGCCGCATCAGCCAGACAGGGGGATAATCAAGATTTTTTCCGGCAAGTGCGCTTAAAAATCGGTCTCTGGGTTTCATATATATCAGTCTCCTAACGTTTTTATTTGTTTAAAAATCAGATCAATATTGGGTTCATCGGCAATGATGGGCTCTATTCCAAGCTTTTCATTGACGGCCAGAGCTGTGCTTGAGCCAATGGCAATTATTTTAGGAATGCGCTCATTTTTTCTGAAGCTGCGGTTTTGGAGGAATCCGCTGACAGCGCTGGGTGATGTGAAAAGAATGATATCGCTGTGTTTAAAATTAATTTGTTGCCATCGCAAATCATTGCGCAAAATCGTGCGGTAGAGGCTTATTCGTTGAAATTCCCATTTATTTTGCTTTAAAAAATTGAGAAACTCCTGCCGCGCTTTTTCAGCTGTAATGAGTAGCGCCGGTTTTTTTTCTTGATTTGAGAAAGATTCAGTTAGTCCCACGGCATTTTGCTTAATCGGAACCTTCGCTTCGATATTAAAAAGCTCTTGTATTGCTCGTGCAGTCACTTTCCCCACAGCCCAGATTTCCACATCATCAAGGTGGGGAAGGATTTTTTCCTGCTGGAGATAAAAAGCGAGAACCCCATTTTGGCTGAGGAAAAAGAGGTAGCCCGGTTTTTGTATTTGCAGGCTTCCTGAAGGTTCAAAAAATTCAATCTGAATGGTTGACCAATGATGTAAAGCAAAATCCGGAGGCAGTATGATGTCCGGGGGACGCAAACCGGTGAGAAAGATTCGTTTCATTTGAGCGACTCAAGGATATCGCGAGCACCCTCATTTAAAAAAATCTTCGCCAGCTCAATACCGGCTTCTTCGGGATTTGATTTTGGGAAAAGCAGGGAATTGCGTATTGTTCGCGAACCGTCAGGGCTACCAAGGAAAGCGCTCAGGTGAATATGCTCATCTGAAATAGTTGCCCAGGCTCCAAGTGGAATGCTGCAGCCGCCTTCCAGAGTGCACATAAAAGCTCGCTCAGCCCGACAGCAAAGGATGGTATCAGCATCGAGAATGGGCAATAGCAATTCCTGCAAATCATCGCGGTTTGCCTGCGTTTCTATGCCGATGGCACCTTGGCCCACTGCCGGTATAAATGTCTCGGGGGCAAGAAATTCTGTAATCAAATCAGCTCTTTCTAACCTTTGCAGGGCCGCCGCTGCCATGAGGATACCGTCATAGCCAAATTCATCCAGCTTGCGGAGGCGAGAATCAATATTTCCACGCAGGTCTGCAAAACGGATTTCATTTTTTATCGCGGCGATTTGAGCTTTTCGGCGGAGGCTGCCGGTGGCGATGGTTCCGTTTTTTGGCAGCTCCGCAAGTTTTTTCCATTTTGTGGAAATAAAAGCATCTCTTGCGTCGGCCCGTTTGGGAGAGCCGGCGTATATGAGCCCATCGGGAAGGCTTGTCGGCAGGTCTTTGAGGCTGTGTACTGCCAAGTCTATTTCTCCCAGGAGAAGCTGCTCTTCTATCTCTCGGGTAAATAAGCCTTTGTCGCCGATTTTGGGCAGCGGCACATTGGTGATGCGGTCTCCGGTGGTGATAATGGGCACGATTTCAATTTGTAGCTCAGTCCATTTTCCCAAAAGAAGGCCCTCAATATATTTGCTTTGCCACATAGCCAGAGGCGAGCGGCGGGTGCCGATACGAATTTTATTTGGAATCATTGGCTCTTTCTTTTTCGTCAGGTTTGATGTCATCGAGGTGAAAAATTGCGCGGACAGTGCGAATCATTTCAAAATCAACCACTTCTCCATTGGTCATTTTACGAAGCTCTTGAATGGGGTGATGGAGCAGCTTCTTGATGATGCTATTGCTGAGTAGCCGGGCAGTTTCAAGGCTTTCCGCATTACTTCGATTTCTGAATTTTTCCAGCTCCTGCTCAGCTATTGACCTGAAATAGCTGTTTAAACTAGAGATGGTGGGAACGACGGCCAAGGTTTTCCACCATGCGGCAAATTCTCCGGCGATCTTTTTTGTGACTGCAGCCGCAGCCGGCAATTCGGCGCGTCGGCGGGATAAATTTTCATCAACTACATTCTGAAGGTCGTCTATGTCATAGAGAAAGAGGTCTTCAATTTTCCGGATAGCAGGATCAATCGCCCTGGGCGAGGAGATATCGAGTAAAAGTATGGGAGCATATCGCCGCTTTTTCAAGGCGTGCTTTAGGAGTTCGGAATTGAGCAGATATTGGTCGCTGCCAGTGGCAGTAACGACCACATCGGCCATAGGCAGAATATCCGGTAAGTCTTCGAGAGAATATCCTTGCCCGTTTAGCGCGTTGGCCAGCCTGTTGCGGTTTTCCAGATTGCGGTTGACGATCATAAAGCTCTTTCCGCCATTTTTTTGAAAATGCAATGCAGTCAGTTCGGCAGTTTCTCCAGCGCCAATCAGCAGAATATTTCGTTTTTCGAAATTCCGAAAAATCTTTTTTCCCAGCTCGACAGCGGCATAACTTACGCTGACAGCGCCTTCGCAGAGTGCAGTTTCGGAGCGAACTGCTTTTCCGGCACGAATAGCATCTTGAAAGAGTCTGTGGAGTACAGGCGATTTTTTATCTTGTTGCTGTAGTATTTCCAGAGCTGACTTTATCTGGGCTAAAATCTGATTTTCTCCCAAAACCATAGATTTCATTCCTGCAGCCACGGCAAAAAGATGCAAGATGGCATCTTCATCCAGGAGAAATCTGGGGCTGGGATCGGCTTCTGTGATTATTAGTCCACGCTCTTTTTGATAATAGCTCAGAATAATTTCCCGAAAATTATTTATCGAAGCTGAGAGCCCGTAAAACTCTGTTCGGTTACATGTAGAAAGGATGGCAAATTCTGAGAGTGATTCATTATCACGCAAGTTGCGAATGCAGCTCTCAGATTCTTCGCGATTCAGAGTAAGTTTGTCGCGAAAATCAATGGGAGCATTCTCGTGGCTCCAGCCCAGTAATATGATATGATATGATTTCATCAGCTAAATTTGTGGAAAGTATCTCCAAAAATATTTATGAAAATCATTGATATGAAAAAGATGACAAATCCCCAAAAAGCGATGCGGCTCATTCTAAGACCGGAAAGACGATAGCGTACGACAAAAATCCAGCCAATCGTATAAGCCAGCCAGGCAAGATCAGCTACAATCATTTTTGCGTCCAGGACAAAGAAGTAGCCAAATTCCAGAGAAGCCATATAGTGACCCAGCAATATGCCGATACCGAGAAGGATGAGACCGATGAGACTAGCTGTACGGCCCAAATCCTCCACACTTTTAAGCGGGGGCAGATTGGTGTAGATTTTTCCGAATCGGTGGGCTTTTATTTCTTTGGCCAGCATCCAGTACATAAGGCCATAAATCGCTGAAATTGCCAAAGCCGTCAAGCCAAGCAGCGTGAAAAGTGTATGAATACCGAAAATGGGATTGGCTAAAAGAAGATTGTGAGCAGATTCATCTATCATAAAAGTCGATGCAAAAAGCTGAAATAAAAAAGCGATTCCAATGAAAAAGAGTCCGGTTTTGCCCTCATGGCGTATCTTTTCCAGCAATAAGTAGATCAGTGCAATACTCATAGCAAGCATCGAGAAAGATTCAAAGGTGTTGGTGATGGGGAAATGTCTGTTATGAAGGCCTCGGCCAACGAGATAAATGATATGGAAAGTGGCGGCAATAGCAACGGTGAGGTATCCATATTGGCGGGAGTATTGTTTTCCTGAATTAAAATAGACCAAATAAAACACAAAAGATACTCCATAAAGAGCCGGAACAAGAATTCTGAAAGGTATTGATAAGGAGTAGATGAAAATTTCCATTGCCCGAAATATACAATTTTCACTTGAAAAATTTATGAACAATTTACACTGGCTTTATTGTCGCAATAATAAAACGCCCCACAAAAAAAGCGACCTGATAACAGGCCGCTTTTTAAGGATTTTCCAGTGTCAATTATTTCAGTTTTTTGATCTCTTCAGCAAAATCAATTGCTTTGTGAATGTAATGCCTTGCCCAGGCAGTTACGCTTTCAGCACATTCTTTGCAATACCATCTGGCTGGAGAAAAACCAATATAACCATAAAAGCTGTTAGCCAAAAGCTTTAATGACTCGCTTCTTGCAGTTAATAATTGATCTTGTTTAAGCTTGAGTTCTTTTTTAATTTCAGCTCTTTTAAGAATAAGCTCTGTGATTGCCAAGCTGAATAAACCTTTTTTCTTATTGCAAAAATAAAAAGTTCCTCTGTCTGTCTGAATTTTTTCTGCATCTTTACAGCAGTCGCAATTAATTGTGCCTTTGCTTATGTTATGGCTTGCAATTATGCTTGGATACAAACTTCTGTAATCAAAAACAATGATGTCCTTGTACAAGCCAGGGGTTGGTTCAAAAACAAAAGCACCTTTAATCTTATCATCCATCCTAAAAATCTCTTCTGTTCTTCTAGGCTTATTAGGAACAATTTCATTAAGCTCACTGACTTTTTTGATTAAGAACCATTCAACAAGCTGAGATAAAGACATTCTGCTGATATCAAACATTGGAAGATTAATTATCTTAACAAGCTCAATAATATTAGGCAAGAGTTTTGTTGTTAGATTAAAAGTTAATTTTGCATCATGTAAATTATATTCGCAGTATTTTTCAAGCTCTTTATCATCATTATTATCCCAGGCATGTGCAAGCTTGTTTAAGTCAACACTTAATTTTTTTTCACCTAATAGCTCTTCTGCAACAGCATCTAAAGTATAAACATAAGTTTCCAGGGTTCTGGAAATAATTCTTCTGACAAACTTGAAAATATCAAGATGGATAATGCCTGTAAGTTTTACTTCACTTTGGATTTTTCCTGAAATTAAAGGTTCTGAGTAATCTAAACCAAGATTTAATTTAACTTTGTTAATTTTAGCGCGTTTGATAATATAAGGAAAATCAAAGCCATCACTAAAATCTGTCTCTTATACACATCTCCGAGCCCACGAGACCGTACTAGATCTCGTATGCCGTCTTCTGCTTGAAAA